>Ga0315268_10001490_pt1 | contig 26953 bp, 29 predicted proteins | sample C1_top_MG_FD_204535 | JGI IMG/M metagenome (GOLD analysis project Ga0315268, IMG submission 204535) | Sediment microbial communities from Yellowstone Lake, YNP, Wyoming, USA - C1_top | ecosystem: Environmental > Aquatic > Freshwater > Lake > Sediment | place: USA: Wyoming | collected 2017-08-01
AATTTATTTTCCCGATATTACAACAAGTTATGCCATTTGACCAGTATAATCCGACCAAGTTTTAAGTAGATTTTGCGATGTATTTCGCAACAGGCTCAAGATATCCAAGTCGAGAACTTAGATTTGATGGGTCCCTTGGGATTGAGAAACCGGGTATTAGATTCAAGTATGCAAATGCTTGTTCTAGTTGTTCGGCAATGACAGCGTAATAAAAGAAATCACCATTTCTTGTTATATAGCCTTTTCGGAGTACATCCAGGTTTTCATCGATGGAACGGGAGCCATCTGGAAAATCTAGGTGCTTGGCAAATAGTCTCCTCGGTTCCGCCTTAAACTGGATGGTAACTTTAGTTATGCATGATTTCCCATTGATCTCTTGGATCTCTGGGATGATTTGATATTCGCCATGCCCATTATGCACATGAAAGAAAACAGGTCTTAGCACACCGTCAGGCCATGGTGCATAACCAGCTACATGAATGCCTACACATTGCTTCTCGGAGAGGGGCCGATCTCCACAGGCTCGATTCAGACCTGAGGCAATATGATCGGCTAAGGTGGACAAATCGTTATAGGGATGAGGATCGACTAATTGGCGAAGCCATTCGTCGAACCTTTTTCCTGTCACGGCACCGACCACTCCCCAATATGATATAGCCGCGTGAACGGAGGAGACTTTCAGAAGCTTAAGCCAAGCTGTTTGTTGTTTTTGAATTGTTCGACCCTGTTGGTCGAGATAAGTAATAGCAGAATCAGCCGCCATTGCTATGCCGGCTTCAGAAAGTTCTGTCAAGACCAGGGTCATAAAATAGACTCCATTTATACCTTCTTCTCCCACCTGAGCAAGTCCGTCACCTCCGCCAGGGTGCGGCCCTCTTTAATTTCTTCTCTAATCCGGTTCTCCTTCTCCAGCACGTCCATGGCCCGGTTGGCATACTCCACCGCCTGGCGCTTGGGCAAGGCCGCCACCCCATCGTCGTCCCCTAAAATCCAGTCCCCCGTCTCCACCCTGGTGTTGCCGATGCGGATGGGCACCCCGATCTCCCCAAAACCCCTCGGCTCCCCGGCGTTGGGCATCACCAGCCGGGAGAACGCCGGAAAGCCTAACTTGATGATGTCCCCCGAGTCCCTGAGGGCCCCGTCGATGACCACCCCGGCCAGGCCTTTCTGCAGGGCCGAGTGCGTGGCCAGCTCCCCCCAGATGGCCGGCCCCACGCCCCCCGCGTCGATGACCAGGACGTCGCCGGGCTGGGCCGCGTCAATGGCCTCCACCGGCTTGGCCCAGTCCCCGGGGTAGGTGCGCACCGTCAGCGCCGGGCCCACCATACGGATCCCCGGAAACAGCGGCTTGATGCCCTCCAGCACCCCGCCCCGGTGCAGGGCGTCGGAGAGGTTGGCCGCGGACACCAGCTCCAGCACCCCGCGGATTTCTTCTTCCCCGGCCCGCTTGAACAACGTGGTGGGGATGACCTCTCCCTCGTCCAGGGCCCGGCGGATTTCCCGGGTGGCCTCCGCCGGGTCCTTGGCCTTGGTGATGGCCCCGCCCACGATGACGTAAGCCGCGCCGTGGGCCACGGCCTGGGCCGCGGTCTCGGAGTTGATGCCCCCGGCCACCCCCACCGGCACCCGCACCGCTTGCGCCACCGCCAGCAGGGTGGCAAAGGGGTCCCGGCCCCGCATCTGCTCGTCAATGGCCACGTGCACGCTGATGTAGTCCGCGCCCAGCTCCTCCACCTGCCGGGCCCGGGCCACGGGGTCGGCCACCGCGATCAGGTCCACCACGATACGGGCGCCGTAGTTCTTGCCCGCGGCCACGCACTCCTTGATGGTGGCGTCCGTGGCCGTGCCCAGCACGTCGATGACCTGCGCCCCGGCCTTGGCCGCGGCCTCCACCTCGATGCGGCCCGCGTCCATGATCTTCATGTCCGCCACCAGCGTCTTCCCTGGGAAGCGCCTCTTCAGCTCCCGCACCGCGTCCAGACCCTCGCTCTTAATCAGGGGGGTGCCGGCCTCGATCCAGTCCACCCCGGCCGGCACCGCGGCCTCGGCCACCTTCAGGGCCCGGTGCAAATCCACAAAATCCAACGCTAATTGCAGTTTGACTGACATAAGTATTAGTCCCGGGTCCCGAGTCCCGGGTCTCGAGTCCTTACAAAAAGTCTTTAATCAAAACTCGGGACTCGAGACTCAGGACTCGGGACTGTTTTATTCCAAATCCGTATGGCGCTCCAGCATTTCGGTGCGGTTCTGGCCCAGGTGTCTTTGGTACAGGAGGAGGACCACCGCTTCCAGGAAGATGAAGGTAGCCTGCTCGAAGAGGCTGCCGGGGCACTGCACCGAGGACGGCTCCTGGGACAGGGTCAGCTTGGTGGTACCGGGGATGACGATGGCCGCCTGTGCTTCCTGGCCGATGGTGGACTCCCTGCGGGTGGTGAGGGCCAACGTCCGCGCCCCCACGGTATTGGCCCGGCGCTGGATCTCCCGGGTCTGGGGGGTCTCCCCGGAGCCGGACATGGCAATGAGCAGGTCCCCGGGGCGGATGCGGGGGGTGATGGTCTCCCCCACGAAGTACACCTGGAAGCCCAGGTGCATCAGGCGCATCAGGAAGCCCCGCAGGATGAAGCCGCTGCGGCCCGTGGCGCAGCCGAAGACGCGGGGCGCGGCCTCCACTTCCTTGATGAGGGTCGCGGCCATCTCCGGCGTGAGTTGGGAGAGCACGCCCCCTAACTCCGCCCGCATCTGGCCCAGGGCCTCCAGGAAGTCGGCGGCCAGGGGCGTTTGGGAAAAAAAAGCCTCCCGGTCATTTTGCGGAAGGCAGTCCATGGGGTCCCTCCTTTCAGTCTCAGTCCAATCCGGTCATTGGATCCAAGCCGGGCGAGATTTTTTAAAGATAACATAGCTCCTAAATAATTTCCAGAAAAGCCCGGTTATGGAAAAATTTCTCACCGGCTGGCATCCGGCCAGAAAATGACTAATTTATGCAGGTGCGGCTATCCATCTGCCCTGCCACGTCTGCCCAGCATTATCTGGTAGCGAAATTTCCGGCGCCGGGATATTTATTAATACCCCGGGAAATCATTGCCACCCCTCAAGAACCTGCGGCATTTCGTGATGAAAGGAAGGCAACATGGGAAGATACGAGAACAGCAAGAAGTGGAGCGGCGAAAAGGGCAAGAAATTCAGCCACGCCGGCCGCACCGACGACCCCTACCAGCCCGCGGAGGGCCAGGAGGCCTCCCTCTGCACCGGTTGCGGCGCCCTGTACCAGAGCAAGCGCTGGTTTTTTGACGAAAAGCTGGCCGCTGGCCTGGCCGGCACCGCCAAAGTGCGGGAAGTGCTCTGCCCCACCTGCCGCAAGGTGAAAGACAAGTACCCGGAAGGCATCCTCACCCTGAGCGGCGAGTTCCTCAAAGACCACAAGGACGAAATCGTCACCTTACTAGAAAACGAAGCCGCCCGCGTCGGCAAACGCAGCGTGGACGACCGCATCATCCAGCTGACCCGGGAGGGCAAAGACAAAATGGTGGTGGAAACCACCACGGAGAAGCTGGCCCAGCACCTGGGCCGGGCCGTGTATAAAGCCTACAAGGGGGACCTGGACTTCCGCTGGTCCTCCATGAACAAATTCGTGCGGGTGTATTGGTCTAGATAGGGACAGTTCAAGGTTCAAAGTTCAAGGTTCAAGGTTCAAGGTTCAAGGTTCAAAGTGTGGGACAGCCGCCCTCGGCTGTCATACTCCAAAGTTCGAGTTCCAGGTTCTGAGTTTCGGGTTTTCGGTGGGGCGGGCCTCCGGGCCCGCCTTTCCTTTATTGTCATTCTGAACGAAGCGGCAGCGGAGTGAAGAATCTAGATTCTTCGCTGCGCTCAGAATGACAACTAAATGGCAAAAAGGCCGGGAAAGTCGGGTTCCACCGGCAGGGAAGCCGACGCTACTGGCCCGCCTTCCCCGGCCTCCTTATGCGGGTTGGTTGGGGGGTGTGGGGGGTGGGCAGGGAACCGCTTACAAAAAATTGTCCCCCGGCCCTCCCCTCAAAATTTCTGTCCTACTCTTCCCCTTCCACCAGCACCAGGTTGACGTGGCGGCGGCGGATATCCACGTGGGCCACGCTGACCGTGACCTGGTCCCCCAGGGCGAAGGTGCGCCGGGTGCGCCGGCCGAAAAGGCGCATGCGGGTATCGTCGAAGCGGTAGTAGTCGTTGGGCAGGTCCACCAGGCGCACCAGGCCCTCGGCATAGATCTCGTCCAGGGAGACGAAGAAGCCGAACGCGTTCACCCCGGTGATGCGGCCGTGGAAGGTCTCCCCCACCCGGTGGGCCAGGCAGCGCACCTGCATGCGGGCCAGCATCTCCCGCTCCGCCTCGATGGCCAGCCGCTCCCGGTCCGACAGGTGCCGGGCCTGGGCCTCCAGGTCCTCGGGGTCCAAGGACAGGGGCGGCCGCTTCCCCGCCAGTTTCGCCAGGAGCAGGCGGTGCACCAGCAGGTCCGGGTAGCGCCGGATGGGGGAAGTGAAGTGGGTGTACCACTGGGCCGCCAAGCCGTAGTGCCCCAGGCACTCGCCGCTGTAGCGGGCCTGCTTCAGGGACCGGAGCAGCATAAGCTGCACCATGGGGGCCAGGGGCGTCTGGCGCACCTCCTCCAGGAAGTTCCGCAGCACCCGGGGGTCCCGGTGGGCCTCCCGGGGCAGGGAAAAGCCCAGGTGCTTGAGGTAGGTGCGGAAGGCCGCCATCTTGGCGGCGTCGGGGGCCTCGTGCACCCGGCACAGGGAGGGCTCCCCGAGGTATTCGGCCACCGCCTCGTTGGCCGCAATCATGAATTCCTCGATGAGCTGGTGGGCCACCAGGTGGTCCAGCCGGCGCACGTCCACGGGCCAGCCCCGCTCGTCCAGGATCACCTCGGCCTCGGGGATGCTCATCAAGAGGCTGCCCCGCTCCCCCCGGCGCTCCCGCAGCAGCCCGCAAAGCTCCGCCATCCAGCCCAGCATCTTGAGAAGATGGCGGTATTGGCGCCGCAGTTCCTGATCCGGCGCCGTCAGCAGGCTCTGCACCAGGCGGTAGGTGAGGCGGGCGTGGTTGCGCACCACCACCCGGGCGAAGCGCTGCCCCTGAAGGCGCCCCTGGCGGTCGTAGTCCAGGATCACGGCCACGGCCGGGCGGTCTTCCCCGGGCCTCAGGCTGCAGATGTCCGTGGCCAGCCGCTCCGGCAGCATGTGCACGGCCCGCTGGGGAAAGTAAACGCTGGTGCCCCGGCGCTGGGCCTCCTCATCCAGCGCCGAGCCCGGGGTCACGTAATGGGAGGCGTCAGCGATGGCCACGTACAGGGTGTAGCCACCCCCGGGGGTTTTCTCCACGGCCACGCCGTCGTCGAAATCCCGGGCGTTTTCCGAGTCGATGGTCACCAGGGGGACTTCCCGCAGGTCCAGGCGGCCGGCCAGGACCTTGGGGGTAAGAGAGGTACTGACCTCTTGCGCCGCCGCCAAAACCTCCCCGGGAAATTCATCGGGCAGCCCGTACTTCAAGATGACCAGCCGGGTCTGGACCGCCGCGTCTTCCACCGAGCCCAGGACCTCCAGCACCACTCCCTGGGGGTTAAGGTGGGCCGCGGGGTAGTGGGTCACCGCCGCCCGGACCATGAGCCCCGGGGCCGCGCCCTGGAGCTGCTCCGGCGGGATGATGAGGTTGAAGAGGAGGTGTTCGTCTTCGGGCTCCACGTAATAGGTGCCGTCAGCCTCGCACAGCAGCCCCAGGACCTCCTTGAGGCGGCGCTCCAGGATGCGGATGACCCGGCCTTCCCGGCGCCGGCCCCGGCGGCCCTCCACCCGAACCACCACCCGGTCCCGGTGCCAGGCTTCCTTGAGGTTGCCCGCGGCCACATAAACATCCGAGCCGCCCCCTTCCGGGGTCACGAAGCCGTAGCCGTCCGGGTGGACGGAGAGCTCCCCGGCCACCAGGTTCATGCGGGCCACCAGGCCGTAGCGCCCCCCCTTCAGGGAGACCACTTCGCCCCGGGCCACCAGCTCCCCCAGCGCCCGGGTCACGTCCCCGGCCTGGTCCGGGGCCACCCCCAGGAGCTGGCACAACTCCCCGGGCAGCAGGGGGCGGGCCGCCTTCTGCAATACCTGGAGGACCCGGCCTTCCTCAGAGGGCCGTCCTTGGCGTCGCCGTCGCTTTCTGGTCATTTAGCCTTTCCTGGATAACTGTAAAAAATAGCCAAAATTGTCATTCTGAGGGAGCGAAGCGACCGAAGAATCTAGATCCTTCGCTTCGCTCAGGATGACAAAATGAATTTAGCGAAGATCTCATTCTGGATATTCCCGATGGCCTTCGCTATTTCGCGGCCGGGGGCGGCGCGGCTGCGGCCTTTTCCCGGATATAGGGTTCCAGGGCGGGGTTAGGAGGCTGCTCCAGGAGTTGGCGCCAGATCTGGCCGGCTTCCTGACGGTCCCCGGCCCGCTCCAGCAGGCGCGCCCGCTGCATCAGCAGCTCCCCCCGGTAGTCGCCGGTGGCCTTGTCCGCCAGGGGTTTGAGCACGTCCGCGGCCTTGCGGAACTCCCCCAGGCCCTCATAGCAGTAACTCAGGCTTTCCTGGATGAAGGGGTCCAGGGCGGGGTCCCGGCCCAGAAGGGCCTGGTAAGCCGTGGCCGCCTCGCCGTAGCGCTTCAGGCGGTACAGGAGGTTGGCCCGGAAAAGCTCCGCCTCCCGGGCGGCCCGGGTTCCCGGGTATTCCTGGATCACCTTTTCCAGGTCCTTCAGGGTCTCCGCATCTTTCTCCGCCTTGGCCACCTTCGGGCTCACCAGGGCTAGGGCCGCGCCGGCCCGCTCCTCCCGCCCCTCCTGACGCCGGGCGTTGACGGTCCAGACCGCCAGGACCACTACCAGTACCGCCACCCCCAGGGCCACCCACTTGAGGTAAGGTTTGAGGGGCGCGATGAGGCGCTGAGCCAGGGTTAAGACTTCCTCTGGCTCCTGGGGCAGCCGGCGGCGCCGGGGACGCACCTTTGCCATGTGTATCTCCTGTTACTGCATTTCTGCGGTTAATGAACCCTCTGAAAAAATCGAAAAACTGTCGTTTCGAGGGAGTGAAGCTGTTGTAGGGGCGTGATTCATCACGCCCACCTTTAGGGCGCAATAAATTACGCCCTCCCTGGCCGCTGGCTCCAGCCTGCTTTCGGGGCATTTAGCGCAAGCTAAAGCTTGCGGCTACAAGTTCCTTGATTTTTTTCTCAATTCCCCCGCCAGTTTGGCCACCAGCGCCCGGCTCCGGGGGCCGTGGGCTACGAAGGTCAGCTCCCGCTCCGTCTCTGAGGCCATGGTCAGCCGCACCTCCAGGTAATCCTGGGGTAGGAGGGGCTGGAGGCGTTCGGCCCATTCCACCGCCACCACCGCCGGGGAGGCAAGGTACTCCTCCAACTCGCCCAAGAGCTCCGGCGGCAGGGCCTCCAGGCGGTAGAGGTCCAGGTGCACCAACAGGCAGCGCCCGGGATACTCGTGGGCCAGGCTGAAGCTCGGGCTGGCCACGGGCACCTGGGAAGGGACCTCCAGGCCCCGGGCCAGGCCGTGGACAAACTCGGTCTTACCGCTCCCCAGCTCCCCGGTGAGGGCCAGGACGTCCCCAGGCTTAAGCCACCGCCCCAATCGGGCCGCCAGACCCCGGGTCTCCCCGGGGCTACGGCTGCGGCGGCGGAGCATCTCCACCGGCCTGGGCTCCCAGGGCCCTGATGAGGTCGATCTTGCCGATGACCCCCACCAGCCTGCCGCCCTGCACCACCGGCAGGGTGTGCACCTTCTTCCTGGCCATGAGGGCCGCGATCTCCGGCACCGGCGTCTCCGGGGAAAGGGTTACGGGTCTGGGCGTCATCACCTGCCCCACCGTCACCCCCAGCATCTTTTCCAGCCGCCGCCGGAACTGGGAGGGCGTCTCCAAGACCAGCTTCAGGTCAAAGAGGCTGATGGTGGGCGGCAGCTCCAGGTCCCGGGCCCGCTGCACCAGGTCGCTCTGGGTGATGACCCCCACCACCTCCCCTTCCCCACCCACCACCGGCAGGCCGCTGATGCGGTGGGACTCCAGCAGGTCCGCGGCCCGGCTCACCGACTCCTCCGGGGCCACGGTGATTACCTCCCGGGTCATGATATCACGCGCGTAAAGCATACGCCTTCCTCGCTCACGGGGATGCGGCCGGCCACAAACTCCGCCTGCACCTCCGGAAATATGCGGTTCAGGTCCCCGGCGATAAGCCCCCGGGGGCCGTGCCGGGCCGCCAGGTAGTCCGCGGCCAGGCCGTGGAGGAAAACCCCCAGGCGGGCCGCGTCCCAGGGAGAGAGCCCCTGGGCCAGGAAGCCGCCCATGAGGCCGGTGAGCACGTCGCCGGTGCCGCCGCTGGCCAGGCCGGGGTTGCCGGTGGGATTGAGGCTGACTCTGCCGTCGGGCCCCGCCACCAGGGTCTGGGCCCCCTTCAGGACCACCCAGGCCCCCCATTCCCTGGCCACACCCCGGGCCACCCCCAGGCGGTCCGCCTGCACCTCCCCGGAACTCACCCCCAGGAACCGGGCCATTTCTCCCGGGTGGGGGGTGATCAGCCGGGGCGCCGCCGCCTGCTTCAGGGCCTCCTTGTCCTGGTCCAAGGCGTTGACCCCGTCCGCGTCGATGACCATGGGGACCTTGACCTCCCTGACCAGGCGTCGCACCAGTTGTTGGGTCTCAGGGTGGGTCCCCAGGCCTGGCCCCAGGGCCAGGGCAGTCTTGCCGGCCAGGAAGGCCAGCAGCGGCTCCAGGGCCTTCAACCCCAGGGCCCGGGCCCCCGTGGCCTCGGGCAGCGGCAGGGTCATGGCCTCGGTGAGCTTCACCTCCAGGATGTCGTTGAGGCTGGCCGCCACTCCCGCGGTCACCAGGCCGGCCCCGGCCCGCAGCGCCGCCTCCCCTGCCAGGGCCGCGGCCCCGGTCTTGCCCTCAGAACCCGCCAGCACCACCAGGTGGCCGAAGGTGCCTTTATGGGCCACGAAGGGCCGTGGGGGAATGAGCCTCCGCAACTCCCGGGCTTCGGCCAGCTCCACCGTCACTTCCCGGGCCAGGCCCGGGGGCATGCCGAGATCCACCTGCCACAGGCGCCCCACGTAATCCCGGCCCGGCGGCAGGACCTGACCCACCTTGGGCCACCCGAAAGTCACCGTCACCTCGGCCTGCACCGCCGCGCCCAGGGGCTCCCCCGTGTCCGCGGACAGGCCCGAGGGCATGTCCACCGCCAACACCGGGGGCCGGAGCCCGTTGACCCGCTCAATCATAGCCGCCATCAGGCCCGTCACGGGGGCGTTGAGGCCCGTGCCCAGGAGGGCGTCCACCACCAGGGCGCTGCGGGCCAGGCGGTGGGCCGCGGGGTTCAGGTCCGCTTCCCCCGTGACCTCCGCCACCTCCACCCCCAGGTAGTGCAGAAGTTCCAGGTTGACCCGGGCGTCCCCCTTGACCTCGTCCTCGCGGCCCAGGAGAAAGACCGCCACCTCCCGCCCCGTGTTGGCCAGGTAGCGGGCCACCACGAAGCCGTCGCCGCCGTTGTTGCCCCGGCCGGCCACCACCGCCACCGGCCCCTTCAGCCCCGGAAATTCCCGGCACAGCACCTGGTAGGCGGTGCGCCCGGCGTTCTCCATCAACACCAGGGAGGGGATGCCCACCTCCTCGATGGCCCGGCGGTCCAGCTCCCGCATCTCGGCCGCGGTAACCAGCTTCATCTCGGTCCCTACTAAAAATTTTCCGGTAAAGATAACACAATCACCCGGGGAAAGCCAGGGTGGGACCCACGGCCTGGACCTGCCCGGCGCCAGGTTCGTTTGCGGTCGCCCTCGGGGATTAATGATATTGACTCCAAGGCCGAGGATTGATAACTTTTCAAGATATGTCGGCAAATTTCAGGTGGCTGTGCTAGTTATCGTTGATTACCGGGCGGGCAACCTGACCAGCGTGGTCAGGTCATTCAAGGCCCTGGGGGTGCCAGGGGAGGTCACCCAGGACCCCAAGGCAGTCATCAAGGCCCAGCGGGTCGTCTTTCCCGGGGTGGGGGCTGCGGGCAAAGCCATGGCCACCCTGCGGGAGTTGGGGCTGGACCAGGCTCTCAAGGAGTGCTTCCAAAAAGGGATTCCCATCCTGGGTATCTGCCTGGGGGCCCAAATTGTCCTGGATTACAGCGAAGAAAACGATACCCCCTGCCTGGGGCTGCTGCCGGGCCGCACCCGGGCCTTGCCCAAGCAGCCGGGCTTGAAGATTCCCCACATGGGCTGGAACCGGGTGCGCTGGCTCCGGCCCCATGCGGTCTTTAAAGAACTGCCGGCCGCGGCCGAATACTACTTCGTGCACAGCTACTATCCGGACCCGGCCCGGGCCGGCCTGGTCTTGGGGGTCACGGAGCACGGCGTGGAGTTCCCCAGCGCCATGGGGACGCGCAACCTGGTGGCCACCCAGTTCCACCCGGAGAAAAGCGGCCGCTTCGGCCTTAAGATCCTGGAGAACTTCCTGGCCTGGGACGGCTCCCATGCTGAGTAAAAGAATCATCCCCTGCCTGGACGTCAGGGACGGCCGCACCACCAAGGGCATCAAGTTCAAAAACAACGTGGACGTGGGCGACCCCGTGGCCATGGCCCGCGTCTATTACGAAGCCGGCGCGGATGAAATCGTCTTTTACGACATCACCGCGTCCAGCGACGGCCGGGACATCATGATTGAGGTGGTGCGGCGCACCGCTGCTGAAATCTTTATCCCCTTTTCCGTGGGCGGCGGCATCCGCAACTTAAGCGACATGCGGGCCGTGCTGCTGGCCGGGGCTGAAAAAGTGAGCGTCAATACCGCCGCGGTGCTGGCTCCCGACCTCATCGCCCAGGGGGCCCGGGCCTTCGGCAGCCAGTGTATCGTCCTGGGCATGGACGTGAAAAAAGTGGCACCCGCCGGGGCCATCCCCTCGGGTTACGAGATAGTCATTCACGGCGGCCGCACCCCCATGGGCCTGGACGCCCTGCGCTGGGCCCTGGAAGCGGAGCGCCTGGGCGCCGGGGAAATCTGCCTCAACTCCATCGACGCGGACGGCACCCAGGCCGGCTATGAACTCACCCTCACCCGCATGATTTCTCAGGCCGTCTCCATCCCCGTCATCGCCTCCGGCGGCGCCGGGACTCCCGAGCACCTCTATCAGGTCTTGACACGGGGCCATGCCGATGCCGCGCTCATCGCCTCCATGGTCCACTACGGCACTTACACCATCCGGGGCATCAAGAAATATCTGGACGGCCGGGGCGTCCCCGTGCGCCTGGCCTGGTAAAGAACCATGAGCGAACCCTACGAAGAGGAATATGCCGGAGAAATTCCGGAGGAGCTGACGGAGGTCCTGGAGCCCGAGGTGGAGGAGGCCAAGGAAGAGGAGCCCACCCTCCCCGTCCCCTCCGAAATCGACCTGGTGCAGCGCTACATCCGGGAGGCCAACCGCTTTGCCCTCCTGACCCCGGAGGAAGAGAAGGCCCTCACCACCAGGTTCCACGAAACGGGCGACAAAGAGGTGGGCTACCGCCTCATCACCAGCAACCTGCGCCTGGTCATCAAGATCGCCCTGGAGTTCCAGAAATACTGGATGAAGAACCTCCTGGACCTGATTCAGGAAGGCAACATCGGCTTAATGCACGCCATCAGGAAGTTTGACCCTTACCGGGGCATCAAACTCTCCTACTACGCCTCCTTCTGGATCAAGGCCTACATCCTCAAGTTCATCATGGACAACTGGAAACTGGTGAAGATCGGCACCACCCAGTCCCAGCGCAAACTCTTCTACAACCTGAAACGGGAAAAGGAGAAGCTCCGGGCCCTGGGATTCGAACCGGGCCCCAAGCTCCTGGCCGAGGCCCTCCAGGTTAAGGAGGAGGAAGTCATTGAAATGGACCAGCGCCTGGGGGGCTGGGAACTCTCCCTGGACGCGCCCCTGAAGGAGGGCTCCGACGAATACCACCGCAACTTCCTGCCCTCCCTGGAGCCCCGCATCGAAGAGGTCCTGGCCGACACCGAGCTCAAAGACCTGTTCCGCCGGAAGCTGGCCGAATTCCGCCGGGAGCTCAACGACAAGGAACTGGACATCCTGGACTTGCGCCTGCTGGCGGAAAAGCCCCTGACCCTGCAGGAGATCGGCGCCCGCCACCGCATCTCCCGGGAGCGGGTGCGCCAGATCGAAGACCGCCTCATCAAGAGGCTCAGGCAGTTCTTGAAGAGCGAGATTCCCGACTGGGAGGATTATCATGCCCCCGCAGGGGAATAAGCCGCGCCGCCCTTGCGCCTCCCACGCTCTTCTTGCCGGTCTCCTCGCCGGTGCCCCGTCCCTGCTCCAGGCCCTTCTTAAGAGGGGCCTTTGTGTCTGCCTGGCCCTAAGCCTGGCGGGCTGCGCCTCCCTGTCCCGGCTCCTGGGCCCCCGGGGCACCCCCGCGGCTCAGGAGGGCCTCAACCTCCAAACCGAGGCCTCCTACCACTACCTGAAAGCCCAGTTCCTGCTCCTGGCCGACGACCCGGAGGCCGCGGTGCGGGAATATGAGGCCGCCATCCAGGACGACCCCAACTCCGGGCGCCTGGAGTTGGAACTGGCCACCCTTTATCAGCGCCTGGGGGAGGTGAAAAAGGCCCTGCCTCACGTGGAGCGGGCCATCAAGCTGGACCCCGAACAGCAGGACGCCCACTTCCTCCTGGCCGGCCTCCACGTGGGCCTGAACCAGTTGGCCGAGGCCACCCAGGAATACGAACGCATCCTCTCCATGGACCCCCACAACCTGGAGGCCATGCTGCTCTTGAGCGCCCTTTATGCCCAGCAGCGCCGCTTCCCCAAGGCTATCCGCACCATCCAGGAAATGCTGCGCCTGGAGCCTCGCTCCGTGGTGGGCTACTACTATCTGGGCCGCTTCTACCTGGAATCGGACCAGGTGGACAAGGCCAAGGTGGAGTTTGATCGGGCCCTGACCATGGACCCCAAGTTCGTCCCGGCCATGTTCGACCTCGGGGTCGCCCTGGAGCGGGAGAAACAGTACAGCCGCGCCCTGGCCATGTACCGCCGCGTCCTCAAACACCAGCCTAACAATTCCCGGGCCTGGCTCAATATCGGTCGCGTCCACTTGATCATGCACCGGCCCCGGGACGCGGAGCGGGATTTCCAGAAGGTCAAGGAGTTGGAAAAAAGAGGGGCCGCGGCCATCTTCAGCATCGGCCTCATTTACCTGGAGCAGAAACTCCCGGAAGAGGCCATCCGGGAGTTCCGCCTCCTCCTCTCCCAGGAGCGCTACCGGGAGCGGGTCCGCTATTACATCGGCCTGGCCCTGGAGGAAAAAGGCGACCTCACCGCGGCAGCCCGGGAATACCAGTTGGTGGCCCGGGACTCGGAGAATTTTATCCCCGCCCGTCTGCGCATGGCTTACATCCTGTTCCAGCAGAAACAGCCCGAGCAGGCCCTGCACGCCCTGGAGGAAATCCGGCAACTGGCCCCGGACCGGGAGGAAATCTACCTCACCATCTCTTACCTCTACGAAGAGGAGAAACGCTGGGACCGGGCCATCGCCGCGCTTAAGGAAGGAGTGGAGAAGGTCCCCCACCCCGCGGAAATCTACTTCCGCCTGGCAGTACTCTATGAAAAAAAGAAGGACCGGGAGGAAAGCATCCGCAGTATCAAGAAGGTCCTGGAACTGGACCCGGACAACCCCGACGCCCAGAATTTCCTGGGTTACACTTACGCCGAGGCCGGCATCAACCTGGACGACGCGGAACGCCTCATCCGCGCGGCCCTGCGGGCCAAGCCCGATTCCGGCTACATCATCGACAGCCTGGGCTGGGTCTATTTCAAGAGGGGCCAGTATGACAAGGCCGCGGCGGAACTGGAGCGGGCCGCGGCCATTATGCCCCAGGACGGCGCCATCGCCGAGCATCTGGGAGACGCCTATTTCCGCCAGAAGCGTTACCGTGAGGCCCTGCGCCTCTACCGCCAGGCCTTGGGCCTGGAAAATAGCAACGTTCCGGAGCTGCGCCAGAAGATCAAGCAGCTGGAATTGATCCTGCGCGAGTCCACCCTTTGAAGCCCCTGCCATTGGCCTTACTGGCGGCGCTCCTGGCCCTGGGGGGCTGCGCCACCCTGCCCCCGGCCCCGTCTGCGCCCCTCACCCCGCCAGCCGACCTGCTGAACCAGCTCCACAGCCGGGAGGAGCAGGTCCAGTCCTTCCAGGCCAAAGGCCGCATCGTCGTTATCTCCCCGGAGCGCCGCTACGCCGGCTCGGGCCTCCTCCTGGGCCAGGGCCCTTCCACCCTCAGGGCGGACGTCTACGACCCCCTGGGGCGCACCCTCCTGGGCTTCGCCAGCAACGGCCGGGAGGTGGCGGTCCTCTCCCCCCAGGAAGCCAAATTCTACCGAGGCCCGGCCACCCCGGCCAACCTGGCGGCTTTGGTGCCGCCGTCGGTGACCCTGCCCCAGGCCCTGAAGCTCCTCACCGCCGCGGTACCCCTGAGCCCGGGGCCCCCCGCCCGCCAGGAATTTGACCGGGCCCAGGGCCAGTACCTCCTGGAGTGGCAGAACCCCGACGGCACCCCCAAAGAGCGCCTGTGGGTGGAGGCCCAGGGGCTCAACCCGGTGAAAGACGACTGGTTCGGGGAGGGCGGCCCCCATAATTTCTCCGTGGAGTGGGGCGATTTCGGTCGCCTGGGGCCGCACCTGCCGGGCAAGGTCACCCTGCGAACTTATAGCCCCCTGGCGGAGCTGCGCCTCACCTACTCCGAGCTCCAGGTCAACCCCGTCCTCACCGCCTCCGACCTGACCCTGCAACCACCTCCGGGAGTAACGGTGGTGCCCCTCAGGCCTTGAGAAGCGCGGCAACCTGCTGCCTGGAAATCTTTCCCCTCTCCCTTGAGGGAGAGGGTCAGGGTGAGGGTGAATCAGCCATGAAATTCCTGGTGGACCTGCCCCTGGGAGGCCTGGCCAAGTGGCTGCGCTTCTGCGGCTTCGACGCCGCCACCCGCCGCCTCTCGGCCCAAGACCCCCGCACCCTGCCGCCCCCGGCCCCCGACACCTATATCCTCACCCGTCAGGAGGCCTTCCGGCAACGCCCGCGGCCCGACCTCCTGGTCCTCACCGGCCTCACCCCCGAAGCCCAGCTTGAAGAAGTGCTCCGCCGCCTGAACCTCCCCCGGGGCCGCCTGCACCCCTTGAGCCGCTGCAGCCGCTGCAACGAGCCCCTTACCCCCGTGCCCCGGGAACAGGCCCTGGGCCTGGTGCCGGAACACGTCTTCACCGTGCACGAGCAGTTCTACGAGTGCCCCCGCTGCCACCGCCTCTTTTGGCCCGGCAGCCACCTTAAAGGCATTGCCCGGCGCCTGCCGGGAAAGGGGTCCAAGACCGGCTAATCCCCCCCCCGGACCTCTTGCCTTTCCCGCCGCCACCCCTGCACTTTTCCCCGTCCACAATTGCCAACGGCCACGTTGCGCCTTATCTTATTGCCCGAAGGCCGCAACCGCGGCCTGATCACTCGAGCTCATCAAGCCCCGGAGAACCCATGAAAGAAGCCAGATTTTGGGACAGCCTGGAAAACCATAAAGTCCAGTGCCACATGTGCGCCCACGAATGCAAGATCGACCCCGGCAAGCGGGGCCTCTGCCACGTGCGGGAAAACCAGGACGGCACCCTATACTCCCTGAACTACGGCCGCATCATCGCCGAACACGTGGACCCCATCGAGAAGAAGCCCTTGTTCCATTTCCTGCCGGGCAGCCGCTCTTACTCCATCGCCACCGTGGGCTGCAACTTCATGTGCCTGCACTGCCAGAATTACGACATCTCCCAGTATCCCCGGCTCCACGGCGGCCTGATTCCCGGAGAAGAGCACCCGCCGGAAGCCGTCGTCGCCGGCGCCCTGGCCAGCGGCTCCGCCAGCATCTCTTACACTTACACCGAGCCCACCATCTTCCTGGAATACGCCCTGGACACCGCAGTCCTGGCCCGTAGCCAAGGCCTGCGCAACGTCTTCGTGTCCAACGGCTTCATGACCGAAGCCTCGGCCACCGCCTTGGCGGAATACATCGACGGCGACAACGTGGACCTGAAAAGCATGCGGGACGACTTCTACCGCAAGGTCTGCAAGGCCCGGCTGCAGCCGGTCCTGGACACCATCGCCCGCCTGAAGAAGCTGGGGGTCTGGGTGGAGGTGACCACCCTGGTGATTCCCGGACACAACGACTCGGACACGGAGCTCATGGAGATCGCCCAGTTCATCAAGGGGGTGGACGAAGGGATACCCTGGCACGTCACCGCCTTTTACCCCACCTACAAGATGTTGGACCGGCCGGCCACCTCCGCGGCTACCCTGCTTAGGGCCCGGGACCTGGGCCTCAAGGCGGGGCTGCGCTATGTCTATACCGGCAACGTCCCCGGCGGCCGCGCGGAAAACACTTACTGTTACGCCTGCCAGGAGACCCTGATTGACCGCTGGGGCTACCTCATCCGCGGCTACCACCTGAAAGACGGCAAGTGCCCCAAATGCCAGGCGGAGATCGATGGCGTGTGGAAGTAACGAAGCCGGGGGCGGGCCCTGACCTCTTATCCCCGGCTCGAAAATTTTTAAAAAATTTCTGCTCCTTCCTTGACTATTTATTAACTAATAATAATTACTAATTTTAAGTGAAAAATAGCCCAAGGGGGAGGACGTCATGGACGCCTTGATGCTTTCCCGCTTGCAGTTCGCGGTGGCCACCTTCTTTCATTTCCTCTTTGTCCCCTTGACTCTCGGCCTTTCCATCCTCATCGCCATCATGGAAACCATCTATGTCCGCACCGGTAATGAGGACTACCGGCGCCTGGCCAGATTCTGGGGCCGCATCTTCATCGTCAACTTCACCATCGGGGTGCTCACCGGCATCACTCTCGAATTTCAGTTCGGCACCAACTGGTCCCGCTACTCCCGCTATGTGGGGGATATCTTCGGCTCCCTCCTGGCCATCGAGGCGACAGTGGCCTTTTTTCTCGAGTCCACCTTCCTGGCGGTCTGGGTCTTCGGCTGGAACCGCCTCTCGCCCCGCCTCCATGCTCTCAGCATCTGGCTGGTGGCCCTGGCATCCAACCTCTCGGCCCTGTGGATCCTCATTGCCAACGCCTGGATGCAGCACCCGGTGGGCTACGTCCTCCGGGGCGGCCGGGCCGAGCTCCAGGATTTCCTGGCCGTCATCACCCAACCCTTTGCCTGGCAGATCTTTTTCCATACCATCAGCGGCGCCTATATCCTGGCGGGGTTCTTCGTCATGGGCCTCAGCGCCTATCATCTCCTCAGGAAGCAGGAAACTGCCTTCTTCGCCAAGTCTTTTCGCCTGGCCCTGACCTTTGCCCTGATTTTTTCCCTGGCCGAGATTGTCCAGGGCCATTTCCACGCCGGGGAAGTGGCCAAAATCCAGCCCGCCAAGCTGGCGGCCATGGAATCCCACTGGCACACCCAGACGGGCGCGCCCATGCATCTTTTCCTCATTCCCGATGAGAGCCGGGACCGCAACCTGGTAGAATTCGGCACCATCCCCGACGCCTTAAGCCTCCTGGCCTTCCACTCCCCCCAGGCCACGGTCAAGGGGCTCAAAGACTTCCCCAAGGACGAAAGACCTCCGGTGGCCCTGACCTTCCTGGCCTTCCGCCTCATGGTGGCCCTGGGTTTCCTGTTCGTGGTGCTCACCGTGGTGGGCTGGTTCAAGCGCCACCGACTGGAGGCCAGCCCCGGCTTCCTGAAGGTGATGCTCTACGCCATCCCGCTCCCTTATGTGGCCCTGCAGGCGGGCTGGATCGTCACCGAGGTGGGGCGCCAGCCCTGGATCGTCTACGGCCTGATGAAGACTGCCGACGCGGTGTCGCCCGTGGCCGTCTCCCAGGTGGGGGTGTCCCTGGCGGCCTTCATCGCGGTCTACTCCTTACTGGGAGTGGCCGCGTTCTATCTCATGCGCAAATTTGCCCTACAGGGCCCGGAGCCCGCGGTGGCGCCAACCCATTCCGGGGGAGGACTTAAGAATGCTTGAGACCATCTGGTTTACCCTGTGGGGAATCCTTTGGGCGGTCTACTTCATGCTGGACGGGTTTGACCTGGGACTGGGGACCTTGATGCCGGCCCTGGCCAAAAGCGACCTGGACCGCCGCCTCATCTATCGCGCCATGGGACCGCATTGGGACGGCAATGAAGTCTGGCTCATCACCGCCGGCGGGGTGACCTTCGCGGCCTTCCCCACCACCTATGCGGTGATGTTCAGCAGCCTCTATTCCGCGCTGATGCTCATCCTCTTCGCCCTGATCTTCCGGGGCATCTCTTTTGCCTTCCGGGACGCCTTACCCAGCCCTGCCTGGAAGGCCCTGTGGGACTGGTGCCTGACCATCGGCAGCTTCCTCCCCGCCCTCCTCTTCGGGGTAGCCTTTGCCAATATCTTCCAGGGCATCCCCATCGACGCCCAGGGGATTTACCAGGGTACCCTGTTCACCCTTCTCAACCCCCACGGCCTGGCCGGGGGCGTGCTGTTTGTCCTCCTGTTTACCCTCCACGGCTCCCTGTGGCTGGCGGTCAAATCCGCAGGGGACCTGCATCAGCGGGCGGCGCGCCTGGCCGCCGGGCTCTGGCCCGCACTGCTCATCGTGGCCGTGCTCTTTCTCCTGGCCACCTGGCGCGCCACCCATCTGTACGACAACTACCTGCACCACCCGGTGCTGTTCCTGATCCCCCTCATTGCCGTGGCCGCCCTGATTGCCACCCGGGTCTTTATCCACCGGGCGGCCTGGTGGCCGGCCTGGTTTGCCTCCAGCCTCACCATTGTCGCCACCACCCTGTTCGGCGTGGTGGGGCTCTTTCCCAACCTGCTGCCGTCCAGCCTCAATCCGGCTTACAGCCTCACCGTCTACAACTCCGCCTCCACCCCCCTGACCCTCAAGATCATGCTGGGGGTGGCCCTGACTTTCGTCCCGGTGGTGATTGCCTATCAGGTCTGGGCCCACTACCTCTTTAAAGACAAAATCCAGGAGGAAGACCTGGCCCACGAGGAAGCGTATTGACGGGAGTAGGGAATGGTTTGGAGGCGGGCCTGTCCAGAGTCTCGAGTCCCGGGTCACGAGTCCCGAGTCCCGGGTCAAAGAAAAATCCTTTATGGGTCGTATGACTCAGGACTTTAGACTCGGGACTCGAGACTCGGGACTCATGACCCGTGATCCGGTTCCTACCACTCTATCCCCCGGCGGCCGGGGACTCCGGCCTCATAATAATGCTTGACGGGGCGCATCTCCGTCACCAGGTCCGCCAGGGCGATGAGCTCCGGCGGCGCTCCGCGGCCGGTCAAGACCACCTCTACCCAGGACGGGCGCTGCTTCAGCATCTCCAGCACTTCTTCCAGGGGCACCAGCCCATAAGCCAGGGCCACGTTGATTTCGTCCAGGATCACCAGGTCGTGGTCCCCCGCGGCCAGCAGCTCCCGGGCCAGGTCCAGGGCCTCCCGGGCCAGGGCCAGGTCTTCCGGCGCCGGGGACTTGAGGTTCACCAACACCGGCCGGCCGAAGGCTTTGAGGGTCAGGTCCGGGGCCAGCCGCGCCGCGGCCCGGGCCTCCCCCGTGTCCCGGCCCTTCAGGAATTGCACCAGGTACACCTTGAACCCCTGGCCCACGGCCCTGAGGGCCAGCCCCAGGGCGCAGGTGGTCTTGCCCTTGCCGTCTCCGGTGTACACCTGCATCAGCCCTCGCGATAAGCGCTCCCTTTCCATGGTATCTCCTGATTTTTATCCCAATTCTCAAATCACCTGGATTATCTTTTGACGGGACCCGGGACTCAGGACTCGGGGCTTACCGACTCCCGGGCCGCGCTCCGGGCCTTTTCCTGGACGGCCAGCCGTTCTGGTGATAAAGTAAAGCCCATCGCCACCCCCTCGGCTCCGGTGCAGGTGGAAGATATCTTTTCAGATTTAGCCGCCGCGGTCAACGTCAAAACCCTTGGGACGGGTTGCTGACTCCATGACTCCTTTGGAAGACAAGACCTCCGCTTTCCGGCTGGCCCTGGTCCTGGGCGGGGCCCGCAGCGGCAAGAGCCGCTACGGCCTGCGCCTGGGCGCGGCTTTCCCCCCGCCCCGCCTCTTTGTGGCCACGGGGGAGGCCGGCGACGCCGAGATGGCGGCCCGCATCGAGGAGCACCGGCGGGAGCGGGGCCCCGGTTGGGACACGGTGGACGCGCCCCTGGCCCTGGCGGAAGCCCTCAGCGCGGCCCAGGGCCGCTACGGGGTCATCCTGGTGGACTGCCTCACCCTGTGGCTCTCCAACCTGATGCTGAACGTCAGCCCCGCGGCCCCGGACCTCCAGGCACTCGGCGAGCGATTGGTGCAGGTCCTGGAGAAAAACCCTACCCCCACGGTCCTCATCAGCAATGAAGTGGGGCTGGGTATCGTCCCGGAAAACCCCCTGGCCCGGGAGTTTCGGGACCATCTCGGCTGGCTGCACCAGCGCCTGGCCCAGGCCGCGGACCTGGTGGTCCTGATGGTGGCCGGCCTGCCCCTGATAGTCAAATCCTGATACGAGGTAGCTAGGACATGCTGACCCCCCTGACGCAACTCATCGCCCGGATCGCGCCGGTGGACGCCGCCTGGCTGGCCCGGGCCAAGGAGCGCCTGGACTCCCTCACCAAGCCCCTGGGCAGCCTGGGCCGGCTGGAGGAGCTGGCTGCGGCCTACGTGGCCATCCGCCAGGACCTCATGCCGCCCCTGGAAAAGCAACGGGTGGTGGTCTTTGCCGCGGACCACGGGGTGGTGGCCGAAGGGGTGAGCGCCTACCCCCAGGATGTCACCTACCAGATGGTCTACAACTTCCTCCGGGGCGGCGCGGGCATCAACGTCCTGGCCCGCCACGCGGGCGCGGAGGTGGAGGTGGTGGACATCGGGGTCAACCATGACTTCGGGCCGGAACCCGGGCTCATTTCCCGGAAGGTGGCCTACGGGTCCCGTAATATGGCCCGGGAGCCGGCCCTGAGCCGGGAGCAGGCCCTGGAAGCCCTGCTGGTGGGGGCGGAAAGGGCCCAGGCGGCCATCGACGACGGCGTGGACGCCCTGGCCGCGGGGGACATGGGCATCGGCAACACCACCCCCGCCGCGGCCCTGGCTGCAACCTTCAGCGGCCGGCCCGTAAGCGCGGTTACCGGCCGGGGCACGGGCATTGCCGACACGGTCTGGAGCCACAAAGTGGCGGTCATCAACCGGGCCCTGCTCCTGCACAAGCCCGACCCCAATGACCCCCTGGGTGCCCTGGCGGCCGTGGGCGGCCTGGAGATCGCCGGCATCGCCGGGTTGATCCTGGGCGCGGCTGCGGGCCGGCGGCCCCTCCTGTTGGACGGCTTCATTGCCGGCGCGGGGGCCCTGGTGGCCTTGCGCCTGGCTCCTGCCGCCGCAGGTTGCCTCATCGCCGCGCACCGCTCGGTGGAGCCGGGCCACCAGACCATCCTGGAAGCCCTGGGCCTGAGGCCCCTGCTCAACCTGCAAATGCGCCTGGGCGAAGGCACCGGCGCCGCCCTGGGCCTGTCGCTCCTAAGAGCCGCGTACCGCATCTACACGGAGATGGCCACCTTCGCCGAAGCCGGCGTAGCCGAAAAAACCCAATGAAGTGCACCTTCCCCCTGGCCCTTACTTTCTTGACCACCCTGCCCTGGCCCCGGGTGGGCCGGGCTGACGCCAGGGACCTGGCCCGGTCCCTCTTCTGGTTCCCCTGGGTGGGCGCGCTCCTGGGCCTCATCTTCTGGGCCGCCTGGCGGCTGCTCCTGCAGTATTTCCCGGCCGCGGCGGCCAGCGCCCTGCTCCTGACCCTCACGGTCATCCTCACCCGGGGCCTGCATTTGGACGGCCTGGCGGACACCGCCGACGGCCTGGGCGGCGGCCGGGACCGGGGGGAGATCCTCCGCATCATGAAAGACTCCCACCTGGGGACCTTCGGGGCCACTGCCCTGCTCCTGGTGCTGCTCTTGAAATTCGCCTTGTTCCAGGCCTGGGCCGGACCCGGTCGCATCTTCCTCCTCTACCCTGTGGTGAGCCGCTGGGGCCTGGTCTTCCTGGCCTATCTCTCCCCTTACGCCCGCCCCGAAGGGGGCCTGGGGGAAGCCATGACCACCGGGGCCAGCCTGCGCACCCTCACCGGGGCCACTCTCAGCGCCGCACTTCTGTCTTTCCTGGCCTACGGCATCTCCGGCCTCCTGCTCCTCACCGGTGCGGCTCTTGCAATCCTGCTCCTGAGCTTTTACTTCCGGAAAAAACTGGGCGGGGTCACCGGCGACGTCCTGGGGGCCGCGGCCGAGCTCGTGGAGGTCCTGGTCCTGGCCGGAGCCCTGCTGCTGCCCCTCCCCCTGGGACCCCTTCCCAGCGCCGGGTTTTTCTGGTAAATTTAACAAGGCGGATCGAGAACCCGAGAAAATCTTTCTTAATGTCATTCCGGGGGGAGCAAAGCGACTGTAGGGGCGGGGTTTCCCCGCCCGCCGTGGCGCTCGTGACCGCCTAGGTTTCTGCAGGGTTTTAAATTTCCAGACCTTTAGCCCCCACTGGCATAGGAGGCGCCCATGTTGGCGGACATCACCGATATTCGCAGTAAACTGCAGGCCTTCAAGGAGCGCCTGGCGCTCCTCCGAGGTCATCTTTGATCTGCAGGGCAAGCAGGTCCGCCTGCGCCACCTGGAGGAATTGCTGGCCCAACCGGAACTCTGGGACGACCAGGCCCGGGCCGCGGACATCCTGAGGGAGCGGGGGGCCCTCCTCCAGGCCCTGGAAGAGTGGCAGCAGCGCGTCAAGCAGGTGGAGGACCTGGAGGTCCTCCTGGACCTGGCCGTGGAGGAGGAAGATCAGGGCGCGCTCAAGGAAGTAATCCGGGAACTGGACCGGCTGGAGGACACCTTCCGGGATTGGGAACTCCGCCTCCTCCTGGGCACGGAAGAAGACCAGAAGAACGCCATCATCACCATCCACGCCGGCGCCGGCGGCACCGAGGCCCAGGATTGGGCCCAGATTCTGCTGCGCATGTACCTGCGCTACTCCGAGCGCAAGGGCTTCAAGACCGAAACCATCGACCTGCTGCCCGGCGATGAGGCCGGGGTGAAAAGCGTTATCTTCACCGCCGGCGGCCCTTACGCTTACGGGTATTTCAAGAGCGAGTCCGGCATCCACCGCCTGGTGCGCATCTCCCCCTTCGACGCCAGCGGCCGCCGCCACACCTCCTTTGCCGCGGTCCAGGTGCTGCCCGAGGTAGACGAGAAAATCCAGGTGGAGATCCAGGACAAGGACCTGAGGATCGACACCTTCCGGGCCAGCGGCCCAGGCGGCCAGCACGTCAACAAGACTTCCTCCGCGGTGCGCCTGACGCATTTGCCCACGGGTCTGGTGGTCTCCTCCCAGGCGGAGCGCTCCCAGCACCGCAACCGGGAGCTGGCCATGAAGGTGCTCCGGGCCCGTCTCTACGACTTGGAAAAGCGCAAGCGGGAAGAAAAGAAGCAGGAACTGCAAGAGGCCCAGAAGGACATCGCCTGGGGCAGCCAGATCCGTTCCTACGTCCTCCAGCCCTACCGCCTGGTGAAGGACCACCGCACCAAACACGAAGAGGGCAACGTGGACGCGGTCCTGGACGGCGACCTGGACGCCTTCGTGGAGGCCTTCCTCCTGAGCCCGGAGGAGAAAGTTTAAGGCCCGGCCCGGCCGCTTATCCCGCCCCCTTTCCTCCCACCATTTTTTTCTTGACTCAATGGCCGCGAATCTTATATAAATAGTCATTTATATGTTTATATAGTGTCTGAAAATTGGACCACCACCTTCCCACCCTGGCATTTTTGGCCAAGAGCCTGGCGGAGGAAAACCGCCTGCGGATTCTTTTGTGTTTGGGGAACGGCAAGAAATCCGTCTCTGCCATCGCCGAGGAACTCCACCTGTCCCAACCCCTGGTGTCCCACCATTTGAAGGAATTGCGCCGGGCGCTGCTGGTGAGAGTGGAACGCCAGGGCCCTTTCATCTATTACGAAATGACTGATCCCCGCATTGTGGACATCATGCAGGCCTTGAATAGCCTGGCCGCGGACCTGCTGGCCGCCAGGCAGACTTTCTAGGCGGGGGGGAGGCATGAGCATCGACCAGGTTAAAAAACTGCTGGGGTCCATGGACCCGGAAGAGGCCCTGAGGGTCATCGCCGCGGTGGCCAAAAGTCTCTTTGCCACCCTGGGTGACGAAGCCCGCCTCCACTTCCTGGCCGAGTTGCTGGAAGAGGCCGGGGCTGACAAAGTCAGCAGCATGGTGCACCTCTGACTGGCCACGTGCATGGGCGAAGGTGTCGACCCGACCAAGATGTGCCAGAGCCTGATGGACAAGATGCACCGCAATCAGCAACTCGTGGCGGAAGCGGACCCGAACCTCCTCATCCTGTTCGAGGATTGGCTGGAGGCCCTGGAAGAGGAGGTCGTTTCCCAGGCCCGGGAATCCGGCTCCCTGAGCCCCCAGGAGCTGGCGAGAAAACTGGGGCTGTCCCAAGAGGGCGGCGCCTTTCTCCTCAGCAAGCTCAGGAAGGAAGGCCGCTTATCAAAATAACCGGATGTGAACCTGGCGGTTCGGCGAAAGAACCTTAGGGATAACTCGGCAAATTACTATTTTGTCATTCTAAGCGCCGCGAAGAATCTCGTTTGTTAAGATTCTTCGGTCGCTTCGCTCATTCAGAATGACAGTCTGGATTTTGAGCGCTTATTTATGGGTATTAAAAGAACCTTGCTACTGGTCTTCCTGGCCCTGGCCCTGGCCGGGACCAGCCTCTACCTCACCCGGCCTCAGGAGGTCCAGCCCCGGCAGGCCACCCGGGAGGAAGTCCAGGCCGAGGCCCGCCGGGGCGGCTACCGCCTCATCACCACCGAAGAACTGGCGGCGCTTTACCGTCAGGAGCCCGGGAAGCTCTTGCTGGTGGACACCCGCCAGGACTGGGAGTACCGCAGCGGCCACATCCAGGGCGCGGTGAATTTCCCCCTCGAGCCTACCTGGTGGGGCCGCCTCCGGGCCCGGGGGCCCCTTGGGAAATTGCTGGGGCCGGACCAGGACCGGGCCACCGTCTTCTACTGAGCGGGCCTGGCCTGAGTCCGCAGCGACGCCGCGGCCCGGGTGGCCGTGCAATTGGGGTATAAACAGGTTTACCGCGACCCCCTGGGCTTCCCGGAGTGGCAGGCCCAGGACCTGCCCGTGGCCCGGGCCCCCCTGGGGCTCACTGCCTGCGCCCCCGCACCTCCCCCCGGGCCTCTCTCCGGCTGGCCCCTGGTGGGCACCCTCCTGGGCCTCCTGCTGGGGGGCATGGCCCTGAACCTGACGCCCTGCGTCTATCCCCTCATCCCCATCACGGTTTCTTACTTCGGCGGCCACTCCGGCTCCGGCCGAGGGCGGCTCTTCTTGCACGGCCTCTTTTACCTCCTGGGCCTGGCTGCCACCAACTCCGCCCTGGGGGTGGCCGCGGCCTTGACCGGCGGGCTCCTGGGAAACGCCCTGCAAAACCCCGTGGTGCTCCTGGCCGTGGCCGCGGTCATGGTGGCCTTCGCCCTGAGCCTCTTCGGCTTCTGGGAACTGCGCCTGCCCAGCCGCCTGACCCAGGCCGCGGCCAAGCCCTACGCCGGCTATGCGGGCAGCCTTTTCATGGGCCTTACCCTGGGGGTGGTGGCCGCCCCTTGCATCGGCCCCTTCGTCCTGGGGCTCCTCACCTGGGTGGCCGCGGTGGGCTCCCCCTGGTGGGGCCTGGTGACCTTCGCCACCCTGAGCCTGGGGTTGGGCCTGCCTCTGCTGGCCCTGGCCCTGGCCGCGGGCAGCCTGGAGCGGCTGCCCCGCTCCGGCGAATGGCTCCTGTGGGTGAATAAGCTCCTGGGCTGGGTCCTCTTGGGCATGGCCGCCTACTTTATCCGGCCCCTGCTGCCGGCATCAATGCGGGTCCTGCTCCTGGCCGCGGTGGCCCTGGCCGCGGCGCTGCACCTGGGCTGGCTGGACCGCACCGCCCCCGCTTTCCCGGGCTTCCGGCGCCTCAAAGACCTGGCGGCCCTGACGGGACTCACTTTAGCCCTGCTGCTCCTGGGCGGCTGGCTGCTTCGGGGGCCCGGGGTGGCCTGGCGGCCCTATTCCCCGGAACTTCTGGCCGCGGCCCAAAGCCAAGGGAAACCCGTGCTCCTGGACTTTACCGCGGCCTGGTGCACCCCCTGCCGGGAGCTGGAGGACGTGGTCTTCCACCATCCCCAGGTGGTGCGGGCCTCCCGGGACTTTATCATGGTCAAGGTGGACCTGACCCAGCCACGCCCCGAATGCGACCCTTTGGTGGCCCGCTACCAGGTGGTGGGCGTGCCCACCCTTATCTTTCTGGACCCCCGGGGCCAGGAGCGGCAAGCACTGCGCCTGGTGGACTATTGCCCCCCGGACCAGATGCTTAGCCGCATGACCCAGATGGCAGGAAAATAATCTTTAAAGGAGATGGACTTTGCTCAAAATCAAGGTCTTCGTGAACGATCCCTGCGGCCTGACCTGAAAGCGCCTCCACGAGATGCTGCCCAGGTTGGGCGGGAAATACGAGTTAGAGATGGAGACCGTTTCCAAATCCAGGGAAGAATATCAAAGCGCTGCGTACCAGGCCTCGGGACTACCCGCGGCCCCCGCGGTGATGGTGGAGGAGGAGATTGCGGCCCAGGGGCCGGAAATCTCGGCAGAGAATTTGGAGGCGGTCATTAGACGGCATCTGGGACTGCCGCCTTTGGAACTGCCTTAATAAACAGGGGGGCAGGGTGATCTTTGCCCCTGCCCCCCGGCCGGAGACTTGGCATTTGTCTTATTTGGACTCTTTGGCTTCCTTAGCCTCCTTTTCCTTATCCGCGGCCTTGGGGGCCTTCTCCTTCAAGGCGCAACCGCAGCCGCACGCGCTTTTCTGCTCTGCCATCTTCCTCACCTCCTTTCTGTTAA
>Ga0315268_10001491_pt1 | contig 26948 bp, 18 predicted proteins | sample C1_top_MG_FD_204535 | JGI IMG/M metagenome (GOLD analysis project Ga0315268, IMG submission 204535) | Sediment microbial communities from Yellowstone Lake, YNP, Wyoming, USA - C1_top | ecosystem: Environmental > Aquatic > Freshwater > Lake > Sediment | place: USA: Wyoming | collected 2017-08-01
GCTGTCGCCGTTCTCTGCTTAAGTCCCGGAGCCCAGGCGGCGACGCCGGAGGAGATCGAAGCCGCCATCGCCAAAGGGCTGACTTGGCTGGTGGCCCAGCAGGCCGGGAACGGCTCCTTCCCCGGGTCTTATCGCATCGCCAATACTGCGGCCGCGGTGCTTAAACTGGAAGACCGGGCCAAGGAGCTGGGCTACAATTCCCCCTTCGACCCGTCTTACCCTTACAAAACCAACGTGGAAAACGGGCTCACTTACCTGCTTTCCCAGGCTCATCTCTCCGGAACCCAGGTTTGGTGGGAGTATTATGGGTCGGAAACCACCTACCATACCGCCCTGGGCATCATGGCCATCGTCTCCAGTACCACCCCGGACACCGTCGTCGCCTCGGGGCCCCTTTCCGGGCTGACCTACGGCCAGGTGGTTACCTATGCCCTTAACTTCCTGCTGGCCCGCCAGAATCCCGACGGCGGCTGGATTTACACCTCCGGCGGCGGCAGCGACCAGTCCAACACCGGTTTCGCCGGCCTGGGGCTGGCCTATGCCAACTCCTGGGGCAACACGCTGCCGGCGGCCACCATAAACGGACTGAAGAACTGGAATGCTTACATTCAATGCACTTCCGGCGATGTCACCACCAACGGCGGGGCCGGCTACACCTCCCCCTGCTATTGGGTGAACGCTTATAAAACCGGCCATCTCCTCTACAACATGGCCCTGGTGGGGGACGGCGCCGGCAACCCCGCGGTGCAGGCCGCCATCACCTATATCGCCAACAACTGGAATGACACCAATAACATCGGCTGGAGATACTATGGCGGCACTCCCGATATGTTGTCCTGCTTCATGGTCATGAAGGGACTGGTGGGGCAGGGCATCGAAAGGATCAATGTCGGCGGCAATCCGAATTTTGACTGGTTCGACGACATGAGCACCGTGCTCGTCAACACCCAGCAGGTCAACGGCAACTGGGTCGGCAATTATTGGACCGATGATTTGCTGACCACGGTGTTTGCCCTGCTTACCCTGGAAAAGACCATCATTAAACCCTTTGTCAGCGCCTACTTTGACATCAAGCCGGGCTACTGCCCCAATGTCCTCAATATCGGCGGCAAGATCAAGCGGAAGGCCGCGCTCTATACGGCCGTCTGCGGCCTGGAGAATTTCGACGTCAGAGACATCGACCCCGACACCATCCGGCTCTCCCGGGAGGACAACCCGGACCTCTTCATGACGCCCACCAAGGTGGGTTACCGGGACGTGGCCACCCCCTACGAGGGATCGGAAGAATGCGGCTGCACCACCGAGAGGGGCGACGGATACATGGACCTGGTGATCTTGTTCAACCTCCAGACTCTCATCAGCGAGCTGGAGCTGAATTACGAGACCGGGAACACCGTGCCCCTGGTCCTGACCGCCAACCTGACGGAAGAGGCGGGGGGCATGCAGATTATCGGCCGGGATTGCCTGGTAATTTCCGGGGGCCAGGCCAAATAACCGGCCGGGCCGGACACCTCGTTCCATTGCTTCCCTAAGGGGGCCCTGGGCTCAGGTCCAGGGCCTCTTTTTGTGCCCCCCAACCCTTCCTTCCAGTGGGCGCCTCCCCGGCCAATGTGGCGGCCGCAAGCCGGGAGCGCCGCAGGTGCCCCCTGGCCGAAAATTTTGGTATAAATTCTGCCAACAGGAAATTTTCAGGAGGAGTGGTTCATGGCCGCAGCCAGGGAAAAAGCTGCTTTTATCTGTTCCCGGGACACGCTGGACGGGGCTTACCCGCCCTTCATCCTGGCCATCAACGCCGCCCGGGCCGGCATGGAGGCCAAGGTCTTTTTCACCTTCATGGGCCTCAACCTGGCCCGGAAAGGCGGCCTGGAAAAAGCCAGGTTCATCCCCCCCGGGGTCATGGGCGCGGTGCCGGGCATGTCCCAGCTCGCCACCGGCATAATGAAGAAGAAGATCGAAAAGGCGCAGATCCCCACCCTGCCGGAGCTGATGGAGATGGCTCAACTGGAGGGGGTGGAGCTCATCGTCTGCAAGATGACCATCGACATGATGGAGCTGGACGAAAGCGAGCTGGTGGAGGGCTCCGTGGTCTGGACCGCGGAGGACTTCATCAAGTACGCCAAGGACTGCAAAATCTGCATGTACATCTAGTGCTGCCTCCCATAGTGGGAGCGCACCTTAGCGTATGCCTGGGGGCTTGCGGGCAGCCGGGGATACCGCTTCAGGAGGGACCGCCGGGCCCGCCTTTCCCCTGCCTGACTGAGGGGAGGGGGGAGGGGGGAAGAACTCCAGGCGGGCCGGCGGGTGCAGCGAAGGCTGATTGACGGCAGCGTGTAAGGTTGGGGGTGGCAGTATACCTCACCGCCCCGGTACCTGGTCCATGACGGACCCCAGATTCTGGGCGGTTTGGTTGTAGATATTGGCCAACTTGGCCTGAAAAGTGGCGGCTGCAGTGATGATGGCTCCGGAAATCAGGGTCATCACCAGGGCGTACTCCACCGCCACCACCCCGGACTCGTCCCGGAGAAACCCGGCGATTCTGGTCATTTTTTTCTCCCCTGGGCCCCGGGCATTGCCTGTCCCCGACAGAAAAAAACCGGGCGCCCATCCAGGCAACCCGGCTGTCTCTCATAGTAGGGAGACCCGCGGCTTTCCGTCCCCACCTCACAATGGGTTTGGCTTTGTTTCTGGGTAACTTTAAGTTACGACAGCAGAAAGGGGCTGTAAATAAACGAATGCTAAAGAATGATAAAAGAATGTTTGGGGAGTTAGGGGGAAATGCCAGAGTTGTGGAAGCGGGACAACTCCGAGACCGGGATCAGGATCTTGCCGCCCGCCTTGAATTGCAGGAAAGTGATGCGGTTTTCCACGGTCCAGCGCCAGACGGTGAACCAATGCACCCCCAATTTGGCGGCGAATTCCTTGATGCTGAAGAATTCTTTCTGGTCCGGCTTCATGGTGCCCCCCGCCTCAGAGCCAAGACACCGCCTGGCGCCTTAATCTGCACTTAAGAACGGCCCCGGTGGCCGCCCCCCTCGTTTATCTGGGCAGGTTTACCATAACACACCAGTTTTTCCGGCCAATCGGGAAATCCCTGATTTTTCCGCACGGATTTGCTTAACTTGGGGTCAGGGAACAGATTTTTTTCCCAGGCTTGAAAAAGTCAGGGGGCAGGCCCTCAAGCCTGCCCCCTCCATGCTGCCCTTCCGGCGCCAGAGGCTACTTGCCGGTCTTCGCCGGCCCTGCCGGGGTCTTCTCCGGCGTGACGCCCTGGGCCTTCAGCTTGTCCAGGTACTTTTGAGGGTCTTTCTGGAATTCCGGGATGCAGGCGGCGCAGCAGAAGTAGATGCGCTGCCCCAGGTAGTCCGCGAAAAAGTCTTTATTGATGTTGCCGCCCAGCACCGGACAGGTGGTCTGGGGGTTGGCCTGGGCCGCAGCCTGCAGGGTGAAGGCTACCAGGACCATTAGCGCCAGAATGAGGCCCAGGAGCAAGATCTTGGTTTTCACCATGGCAAATCTCCTTTTCGTGGGCGGTTCCTGTTCCTATTATCGCCCGCCGGCAGGAACGTTGCAAGTAAGCGCCTTATTCCCGCCGCCGGCCGATGAGGGCCTCCCGGCGCCAGAGCCTTTGCTGGCGGGTCTGTTCCCGGCGCAGGCGGCAAGGTTCATGGCCGCACACCGGGCATTCCGGCTCGGCGCAGGGGTCCACGTGGATGAGGACGTCAGCCTGGCCGCCGAAGTGGTCCTGGATGAGGCGCTCCAGCTCCTTGACTTCCCGGTGGCTCTCCGCCAGGCTGAAGTCCCGGGGCAGGATGAGGTGGAAGTCCAGGAGCACCCGGCTGCCGGCCCGGCGGGCCCGGAGGCGGTGGACGTCGATCCACACGTCCTTGCGGTGCCGGGCCAGGAGGGTGGAGATTTCGTGGAGGAGCTCAGGCTCCGAGGTGTCCATGAGCCCGGCAAAGGACTGGCGCAGCAACAGCCCGCCGGTGACCAGGATATTGACCCCCACCAAACAGGCCACCGCGCCGTCCAGCCAGTACCAGCCCGTAGCCATCACCAGACCCAGACCCAGGAGCACCCCGAGGGTGGTGTACACGTCGGTGAGGACGTGCCTGCCGTCGGCCACCAGGGTCAGGGACCGGGTGCGCCGCCCCGTCAGCACCAGGCCCAGACCCAGGAGCAGGTTGACCAGGCTGACGCCCACCAGGATGAGGAGGCCCCGCTCCAGTCGGGGGAGGCCGTGAGGGTGGAGCAGTTGGGGCCAGGCCTGGCGAAAGATGCCCATGGCCGCCAGGATGATGAGGGCCCCCTCGAACCCCGCGGAGAAGTACTCCACCTTGCCGTGGCCGTAGGGGTGGGTGGCGTCGGGCAACCGGGCGGCAAAGACAATGCTGCCCAGGGCAAAGGCTGCGGCCACCACGTTGATGATGGACTCCAGGGCGTCGGAGAGGATGGCGGCGGAGTCGGTGAGCCAGTAGGCATAGAATTTCGCCGCCATCAGGCCCAGGCCGACAGCCAGGGAAGCGGTGATGGCCCGGAGGCGCAGGCGCTGCCCGGAAGGGTCCGAAAATTCCATGGGGAAAGGCGGCAGGGTGGCAAACGGAGGCCCCGCCTGCCACCATTATAGCCGGAAAGATCAAGTAGGCAACCGGGAGGAGCCGGACCGGAGCCAAATGGAGGCAGGGCTCCCATCCCCGGAAAGAAAGGCGCTCCCCCGGGAGGGCTCCGGGGTGGGCCCAGGTCAGTGCAACAGCTTCCCCACCCGGGGCCCGCCGGGGCTGGGCTTCGGCAAGACCTGCGGTTCCAGGGGCTCCAGGCCCGGAACTGCGGCTTTCCCCAGGCTCACCGTGGTATGGGTCCGGAAACTGAAGGACACCTTGGAGTCGGGAGATGAGAACTTTAAGGAAGCCTTCACCACCCGTTCCACCACCTGAAGAATTTCCGTTGCCGAGGAGGGATTGAAATTTCCCGTCAACTTCAGGTAGACTTGGTCTTTCTTGCGACAGATGGAGATTTTCGGGAGCATGGTGGTTCTCCTTTTCCTCACGGCAGAAACTTAATCCTTAAAAGCACCAGCTGGGCCCCGGGGAAGGACTACGGGCCGGCCTGGCAAAGGCGGAGGCCAAAGAGAGAATTGGCGGACTGCGCCGGTTTCTCCCCGCCGCGCCCCGGCGGTTATTTGCCCCGGGCCGACTCCCAGATTACGGCCGCGGAGAGGCCGGGGCTGAGATAGGTTTTTTGAGCCTGCGCCACGGTGCGCACCGCCTTTACCAATTCCTCCAGGGCGCAGTCCTTCAACAGGTAACCGCAAGCCCCCGCCTTGAGGGTGTTCAGGACAAAGAGGCTGTCAGCGTGCATGGACAGGGCGATCACTTTGACCCCGGGGGCCTCGGCCTGGAGCCGGTCGATGGCCTCGAGACCCTTCAAGTCGGGCATGGAAATATCCATGATGACCACGTGGGGGGCCAGTTCCCGGGCCAGTTTGAGGGTCTGGCGGCCGCTGTCGGCCTCCGCCACCACCCGCAACCCCGGCTCCGCCGACAGGAGCCGGCGTAAATCCTGGCGCATACTGTGATGCTGGTCGGCCAGAATAATCCTGATGGCCATGTTGTCATCCTTCTGCAGGTTTGGGAGCCTGGTCGCGCCTGGAGACAGCTCTCCCGGCCTCAAAATATCGGGTTTCCCCTAAAAGGCACTTAGGGAATCCCTAATTTTCAGGGGGGAAAAACCTTAATTTTGCCTTAGGGAAAGGCTATGGGGGGGATAACATGAGGAAAGAACAAGTAAATCAGGCTTCCAGGGAGGTCAGGCCCTGGCGCACCGCATACTTGGTGAGTTCCGCCACCGTGTGCAGCCCCAGCTTGTTCATGATCTGCTTGCGGTGGGCTTCCACGGTCTTGACGCTGATATAAAGAGAGTCGGCGATCAGGTTGGTGCTCTTGCCTTCCGCCATGAGCTGCAGGACCTCCCGCTCCCGGGGGGAGAGGATGGCGTAGGCCGAAGAGCCCGGGATGGACCAGCCGCTGACAAAGTCCCGGAGTACGATGTCCGAAATCCCGGGGCTGAGGTAAGTCTTTTGGTCCACCACGGCGCGGATGGCCTTCACCAGTTCTTCCAGGGCGCAGTCCTTGAGGAGGTAGCCTGAAGCCCCGGCCTTGAGCATGTTCAGCACAAAGAGGCTGTCGGAGTGCATGGACAGGGCAATCACCTTGGGCCGCCGGTTCTCGGAAACGATCTGGCGGGTGGCCTCGATGCCGTTCAAGTCCGGCATGGAGATGTCCATGATGACCACGTGGGGAGACAGGTCCTGGATCAATTTGAGGACGGTGCGGCCGTTGTCGGCCTCGGCCACCACTTCCATATCCGGCTCCGCGGCCAGGAGGGTGCGCAGGCCCTGGCGCACGATCTGGTGATCGTCGGCCAGGACAATCTTGATCTTCCCGCTGTCGCCCCAATCAAACCTGGACTGCTTGACGCCCATGATGGAAACTCCGTTTCTAGATGATGGGAGTTTCTTTCTACCGCAAGCCCGGGGCAAATAATACTGGGGAGACCCCTATTTTGCGGGAGGGAATCCCTGAAATTACAGTCAGGGGAAAGCGCTCCGGGGAAGGTGCCGCCGGGCGTGGCCGCGCGGGTTCCTTCCGGCGGCAAACCGGCCCCCGGGGTCCGGAGGGGGGAGGGGGCGGCTATTCCCCCAGGGTGGTGAGGCCCTGGCGGATGGCGTACTTGGTGAGTTCGGCGACGCTGTGCATCCCCAGCTTGTTCATCATCTGCTTGCGGTGGGCTTCCACGGTCTTGATGCTGATGCACAGGGAGTCGGCGATCTGGTTGGTGCTCTTGCCCTCGGCCATGAGCTGCAGCACCTCCCGCTCTCTGACCGTAAGCACCGAGAAGGCGGAAGAATCGGTGGCGGCCCGGCCGCTGACAAAATCCTTGATGACGATGTCGGAAATTCCCGGGGACAGGTAGGTCTTGTGGCTCACCACGGTGCGGATGGCCTTGACCAGCTCCTCCAGGGCGCAGTCCTTGAGGAGGTAGCCCGAGGCCCCGGCCCGGAGCATGTTGAGGACGAACAGGGTGTCGGAGTGCATGGACAGGGCGATGACCTTGATGCCGGGCGACTCGGCCAGGATCTGGCGGGTGGCCTCGATGCCGTTTAAGTCCGGCATGGTGATGTCCATAATGACCACGTGAGGATGCAGCTCCTCCGCCAATCGGATGACGGCGCGGCCGTTGTCGGCCTCGGCCAGCACTTCCATGTCCGGCTCTGCCGCCAGCAGGGTGCGCAGTCCCTGGCGCACGATCTGGTGGTCGTCGGCAAGAATGATCTTGATGCTCATGTGGCCATCCCCAGGAAAGACTTGCGGTCATGTTCGAAGGGCACCAGGATGGTCACCCGGGTGCCCTGCCCGGTCTCGGATTCCACGTCCATGCGGCCTCCCAGGTAGTGGAGGCGCTCCCGGATGCTGAAGAGGCCGAAACCTCCGGTGCCCCGGGCGTGGGTAAAGGTCCTGACGTCCTTGAGGCCCTGGCCGTTGTCTTCCACCTTGATCAAGACCCCGTCGCCGTTCCTCTCGATGGTGACCCGGGCATGGGAAGCCTGGGCGTGCTTGACCACGTTAATCATCAACTCCCGCACCGCCTTGAACAGCAAGACTTTCATTTCGTCGTCCATGGGGATGGGCTCCGGGTCTTTGTGGACGTCCACCGCCAGGCCGTGGTGGGCCCGGACATGCTTGGCGAACCACTCCACCGCGGCCTCAAACCCCAGCTCGTAAAGGACCGGCAGGCTCAATTCAAAGGTCAGGGAGCGGGTGTCCTGGATCATCTTTTCGATGAGTTCCCGGATTTCCCCCAGGGGCTTGGCATCCTGCCTCTTCTTTTGCAGGACCCCCAGCTTGATCTTGGCCAGGGCCAGGGCCTGGCCGATGTGGTCGTGCAGGTCCGTGGCCAGGCGGCGGCGCTCCCGCTCCTCGGTGAGGGAGAGTTCCGAAGCCAGGGACTGGAGCTGCTCCTGGTAAGTGCGGATCTCCTCCTCCGCCTGTTTGCGGTGGGTGATGTCCTCGATCATGCTGATGGCGAATTGGGGTTTGCCGCTGGCGTCCCGGAGCAGGGACACGCTTTCCTGGCCCCACACCACCTTCCCGTCCTGCCGCAGATAACGCTGGTCCCGGGTATAGGAGTCCCGTTTGCCCTCCGTCAACTCCTTGAAAAAGCTCAGGCTGCGGGCCCGGTCGGCGGTGTGGGTAAAGTCGGTGAAGGGGCGGCGGTACAGCTCCTCTTTGCGGTATTGCAGCATGTTCTGCAGGGCGAAATTGCTGTCCAGGAGGCGGCCGCCCAGGTCGATGAGGGACATGCCGATGGCCGCTTCTTCGAAGATCTTCCGGAACCGCCGCTCCGTTTCCCGGAGCGCGGTGACGTCGCTGAACATGGCGAAGGCACCCATGTACTGGCCGTCTTCGAAGAGGGGCACGGAGCTCAGGATCACCGAGGCGACGCCGCGGTTCTTGCAGAGAATCTCCACCTCCTGCTGGGCCACGTTGTTTTTCTTGTTCTGGGCGATGACCTCCTCCAGGAGCTTCAGGTTGTACCAGTCAAAGAGGTCCAGGAGGTTCTTGCCTTCCAGCTTATCGTGGCCGGTAATTTCCCGCATCCGGCGGTTGACGAACTTGATGATGCCCTTGTCGTCGATGATCCAGACGCCTTCGTGGGCGTTTTCCACCAGCCCCCGGTATTGCCGCTCGGACAGTTCCAGCTTCCGGTAAAGGATGGCGTTCTCCAGGGCGATGGCGATCTGGTTGGCAAAGCTGACGATGAAATCCCGGTCGCTGTCGGTGATTCTGGCCTCCTGGCGGACGCGGTCGGCCAGGAGCACGCCGATGACCTTGCCCCGCACGGTGAGGGGGGCCAGGATGAAGGCCTTGGGCTTGAAGGTCTGCACCAGGGGGTTGTTCAGGTTGAGGTTGCTCCGGGCCACGTCCTGGATCACCACCGGGATGCCGGTCATGGCTACCCGGGCAATGACGTTGTCCACCTTGGACATGGGGATGCGATAGTCCCGCAGGCGGTCGAAGACCTCTGCATCCACCCCCACCGCATAAGTCAGCTCCAGGGCCTCCTCCTGTTCGTCCAGCAGCAGGATGCCGGCCCGGTCCAGCTTGGCGGAGTTGGTCAGGAGCCGCAGCGTCACCTGCAGGAGCTTCTCCAGGTTGAGGACGGAGAGGGCCGCAGTGGAGGTCTCCTGGAGGCAGATGAGCTGGTCGATCTTTTCCTTGAGCTGGATGTTCAGGCGGTGGATCTCGTCAAATTTTTTCTTCAGGAGTTCCTTGTCCCGCTCCAGCTCTTCAATGGTGTAAGTCAGGGCCCGCCACGGCACCAGGAACTTCAGCAGCGTCTCCTTGACCGAGAAGCGCCGCTGCCATTTGATGTGGTATTCGCAGTAGGGGTCCCCTTTGAAGAAGCACTTGGTCTCCTCCAGGAGGGCCGGCGGCAGGTTCCAGATGGTGGGGATGCCGGAGTAGATGCCCTGGTTGTACAGGCAAAAGTCCAGGTTGGCGGGGATGTGCTTGAACCATAGCAGCCGGATGACGGCGCTGTCGCCCGAGGTTTCCACCACCTCGATGCTCTTGTTGCGGTTGAACTTGTCGTTGATCTCCTGGACCTTTTTCAGGGTGCGGCGGGGGTTCTTGTGGGCGAAGAGAATGATGCGCTGAATGTAGCCCAGCTTCTTGCGGGCGGCGGATTCCAAGCCGATTTGAAAGGCCACTTCCCGGTTGTTGGTGAGCTTCTTGGCGTTTTCAAACATCCTGGAGACCACATCGCTGGACACCCAGTTGTGGATCTCCATGAGGAATTCCTGGGGGTTGGCCAGCCCCTCGATTTCCGGACCCAGGCCGGCAAAGAGCCGGGGCACGGCCTCCGGCATGGTCTCCTGGAAATACTCGATGATGGCCCGGGTATTGATGCAGCTGTGGTGTTTCTCCATGTCCGCCCCAACCCCGTAAAGGGTCCCCGGGGGCAAGACCATCCGCGTCCCCCCGGACGCGGCCCGGCCAACCTGCTTGCTCTTGCCGCCCTTCTTTTCCTCCACTGACAATATTACGAAAGTAAAAGGCAAATATCAAGAGTTATTATTTAGAGCCTTGCCTGCCCCGGCGGCGCCCGGGCGGCTGCCCCGCCTCAGGGAGAAGCCCGGCGGGTCCTGGGTTTCCGGCCCTGCCCCTCCAAAAACCGCGGCCGGCCGGAATCTCTTCCTTGGCCCCTCTTTTTCCTCAAGGTTTTCTGAGGGTTTTGGAAACACCTCCACAGGTTTTCCCTGAGGGCAAAATCCTCCATCCCCACGGACAAAATTAGGGGACTCGCGGCAATAAATTGGAGATTCCCTGATTGTTACCATTGTTATTAGGTAATATTGTAGAAGATTTTGCTCATTACTTTAGAAAGCGAGGAAAGATGACCATGAGAATGCCGCCCCCCCGCCAATTACTTACCTGAGTAACAGGTTTTTACTGAGGTCTTTATCATCCTTTAGCAGGAAACAATCAGGGAAACCCCTATTGTAACGGTTGTTATGGGGTAATATTGTGAAAGATTTTGTTTAATTCGCGGGGTAAGAGGAGGAGTTATGGTTTCCAAGAGTTTCTTTGGCAGGTTCTTTTCTCTCAGTCTCAGCAAGTTTCTGCAGATGGGCTTCAACTGTTTTCTCTTCCGGTGGCTGCCCTTCGCCATGTCCCGCTACTACCTGGCCACCCTGGGGGAGCTTTATTATCTCCTCCACTGGCGGGATAAACGCCTGATCCGCCAGACCGTCACCTACATCTTCAGGCCCAGACTGGGGCCCGAAGCCCTGGAGGAGAAGATCCGGGACACCTTCACCGGCATCTTCGACCATTACCACGAGAAGCTGTTCACCGCCTATTCCCATTTCAAGAGGCTGCTGAAGTTCCTGAAGGACAGGATCCGGCTGGCCGGGGAAGAAAAGCTGCAGGAGGCTTTGGCCGCCGGCAAAGGCGTTATCCTGGTCACCGGCCACTACGGCGCGGTGGAGTTCCTCCCCGGCGCCCTGGCGGTGAACGGCTACCCCGCGGCCATGATCTGCCGCTTCCAGACCAACCGCCTGCGGGACTCCCTGACGGCCCGGGCCCGGGCCGTGGACCTGGAACTTATCGACGCCGACGGCGGCAACATTGTCCTGGCGGCCATAAAGGCCCTGAAAGCCGGGCGCATTCTTATCACCGAGTGCGATGAGTTTGACGAATGGCGGCTGGACCCCCACCGGCACAGCCACTTCTTGGGCTGCCCGCTGCCCGGGGACCGCAGTCTGGACATCATCCAGAAGCGCTCCGGCGCCCCGGTGGTCACCGCGCTGGTGGAGCGCCACGGCGGCCAGAGCTACACCCTGAACCTGACCCCGGTCATGAACGGGACGGCGGCTTCAGCCTCGGTGAGCGACGCCTGCCTCCAGGTCCTGGAGGCGGCCATCCAGGCCCGCCCGGAGCAATGGTATCAGTGGAAGAAGTTTGGTAAGATGATCAAGTCCCGTTTTGAGGTGGAAGATGATCGTCAGGAAAGCGGATATCTGGCACCTGAAGTTGGCGTTTCTGTCGCCGATTAAGCACAATCTGGCGACCCACCAGGGCTCGGAGAACCTGGTCATCAAGCTGACCACCGCCGAAGGCGCGGCGGGCTACGGCGAAGGCGTCCCCCGGGCCTTCGTCACCGGGGAGACCCTGGCGGCCAGTCTGGCCTTCCTGGGGGAGGTCCTGACCCCCGGTTTCTTGCAAATGCCCCTGGCCGGCCCTCAGGAGCTGCTGGGGGCCCTGGCGGCGCGCCTGGAGGCGCTCCCCGGGGCCGGGGCCCACCCCGCGGCCTGCTGCGCCCTGGAGATGGCCCTGCTGGACGCCGGGGCCCGCACCTGGGCCAGGCCGCTGAGCGACTTCCTGGGCCCCCGGCTCCATGACCGGCTGACTTACAGCGCGGTTCTGCCCCTGGCCCCCCCGGAGCAGATGGCCCGCCTCTTTCAGTTGGTGAAGGCCAACGGCATGCGCTTCCTGAAGCTGAAGGTGGGCACGGACCGGGACCTGGACCTGCTGGCCCGGGCCCGGGCAGACCTGGGCTGGGACCTGGACCTCAGGGTGGACGCCAACTGCGCCTGGACAGCGGCGGAGGCCATCCCGCGCCTCAAGGAGATGCAGCGCTTCCGGCTCAGCGCCGTGGAGCAGCCCGTGGCCAAGGAGGACTTTGAGGGCCTGCGGCAGGTGCAGGAGGCCCTGGACCTCCCGGTCATCGCCGACGAGTCCCTGTGCAGCGAGGCGGACGCCCGGCGGCTCCTGGCGCTTAAGGCCTGCCGCATCTTCAACCTCCGCCTCTCCAAGTGCGGGGGACTCCTGGCCGCCACCCGCATCCGGCAGATGGCCCAGGAGGCCGGCGTCTCCTGCCAACTCGGCTGCCACGTGGGGGAGACCAGCATCCTGTCCGCGGCCGGGCGCCACTTTGGCTTGAGCTCCCCCCGGCTGGCCTACGTGGAAGGCTCCTTTTCCCCCTTCCTCCTGCGCCGGGACCCGGTGGCAGAGCCCGTCGCCTTTAGCCATGGCGGCGCGGCGGCGGGGCTCCCCGGCCCGGGGCTGGGGGTGGAGGTGCTGGACACGGTCTTGGATGAGCTGGCGGTCTCCCGCGTCTTAGTAGAATAGCAGGAAATTCCACCCGGATTTTAGAAGGTGAAGGAGAAGCTCAACCCCAGGGAGTGGACGTTGCTGGAGTAGCGCCCGTTGGCCTGGTAGGCCGGGGGCAGGCCCAGGAGCCGGTTGTGCTTGTCCCGGTCTTCGGAAAGAATGAAATTATAAGCCCACCCGAGGGTGAACCGGCCGAGGACCTTCATGTCGCCCCCCACCGCGAAGACGTGGCGGTTGGCATCGGGCACCTGGGGGTCGAAGGTGGAATCCGGGACCGGGGTCAGGTCATAGATATACCCCGCCCTAAGCTTCATGCCGGGCTTGATCTCGTAGTTGCCGCCGAAGCGGAAGGCCCAGGCATCATGCCAGTTCTTGGGGCTCACCAGGGTCCGGCGGCCCAGGACCGGCGCGGCCAGGTCCACTTTCAACTGGTCATAGCTGGACCAGCCCGTCCAGGTGGTGTCGAACTCGAAGGTAAAGGGCTTGAAGCGGCTGTAAGCAATTCCCCCGGTGACTGACGCGGGAAAAGTGAGGTCCGCGGTGCCCCCCACCGTGGGGACGTGGAGGTGCCTGAGGTTGGTGGCCACGTCGCCCCGGAAGGTCACCGGGATCTCGCTGCGGTAGGAGACCCCCAGCTTCACCCCGGGCACCACCTCGTACAGCAGGCCCAGGTTGTAGCCCACGCCGTTGGTGTCCCCCCTCAGGATGGATTCCCCCTCCATGGTGGCCACGGGAAACCTCCGGCGGAGCTCCACCGAAGCCCAGAGGGCGTCAAAGCCCGCGGCCAGGGACAGGTTGTCCAGCACCTTCACCGACACCACCGGGTTGAAGTTGAAAGTCCGGAGTTCCGAGAACGTGGTAAGATAGCGGCCGACCCAGGCGGGAGGCCAGACCGTGCCCAGCCCGAAGGGCGAGAAAAAACCAAGCCCCAGGGCCACCCGGTCGTTGATGGGCAGGGCCAGGAAGGCGGAGAGGTGGCGGTACAGCCGGTGGTTGGTCTCGGAATATTGGCCGCCGGGACCGTTGAAGTCCCGGTCAAAGGAATTGATGAAGGTTCCCAGGTAGAATTGGGCCCGTTTTAACTGATTGAGGCCGGCGGGGTTGTAATAAATGGCGGAGGCATTGTCGGCTTCGGCCACGTAAGCGTTGCCCTGGGCCATGGCCTCGGTGCCTTGCTGCACCACAGCAAAGCCGGCCCCTTGGGCCGGTCCCGCGGCGGCCAGCCACGCCGAGGCAGCCGCCACGGCCAGGGCCGTGAGCCACCGCCCCCCAAGCCAGCCGAACCCGGGCCCGCACCGGGCCGGGGCGATATTTTTCGCTGCCCGGGGCCCGCCCCCGCAGCCAGCCCCCCCATCCTTCCCCGGGCCTCCAGCCTGCGGCCCAGGGTTTCCCAAGTCCCCCCACAAACCCCTGTTCTCCTTCATCTCCCCCCCCATGGCCCGGCAGCCCTGCCGGGGCCGAGCAGAACCGGGGCTTGGCCGCATCTCCCCGGACGAGCCGCCCGGCCAACCCCCAATATTTTTTCATTTAAATGACATATTTGTAGAAAAATCAATCTTTATTTAAGGAGTATCGAGGCCTTATTAAAAAAAATCAGGTTTTATTTACGGCACCGGTGAAGTTACCTTGGGATATTTACAGAATTTTATTAAAAGACCAGTCTCGCAGGCCCGGCGTTTCCTGGGGCGAAAGACTGCCGCCAGGCTTGATTTTCTGACCAAAAGGGTTACACTGGCAACGCGGAAGGCCCGGAGTCATGGTCCGGTTCCCTTTTCTGCAAGTTATGAGCGATATGCCCGCCCACATCCCGCCCGGGGTGGACGACGGCCCCCGGACCTGGGGGGAGGCCCTGGAGACGGCCCGTGTGGCCGCGGCGGAGGGCACCCGCGACCTAGCGGGCCCCCCGCATTTCCATTCCCCCCAAGCAGGGGCGCCGAGCGCTACCAATAATTTGGGGAAAACCCAGGGGCAACTGGTCCGGTTCCAGGTGTTGAGCTCCCACGGCACTCAACGTTATTTGCTACTGGAACTTCGTAATACTTCCCTTCCGCTTGCTAATGAAGGAATATTTTTTCGGTCTCCAAGTAGAACCCCGGTCTCTATAGTTACTCATCCAGGACGCCATTTTACTTATCAGGAGATAGCCGGCGGGATTATCACCGGGGAGCCCTGCCGGTAGCCGGGGGGTCCGGGGAGGCCCAGGCTTGGGGCTGGTCAGCCTATGCAACCTTTGGCGTGCTTCAAGGCTTACGACGTCCGGGGCCGGGTCCCGGAGGAGCTGAACGAGGACCTGGCCTATCGCCTGGGCGCGGCCTTTGCCGGTCTCCTGGCCCCCTCCCGGGTGGCCCTGGGCCGGGACCTCCGCGCTTCCAGCCTCCCTTTGAGCCAGGCCCTGGCCGCGGGGCTCCTGGACCGGGGGGTGGAGGTTTGGGACCTGGGGCAGTGCGGCACGGAACAAGTATATTTCTATACCTCCCACCTGAAGCTGGAGGGCGGCATCATGGTCACCGCCAGCCACAACCCTCCGGAGTACAACGGCATGAAGTTCGTGGGCCGGGACTCCCGGCCCCTGAGCGGCGATTCCGGGCTTAAGGACCTGGCCCGGCTGACGCTGACGCCGCCGCCTCTTGCAGCCCGGGGCCGGGGCCGCCGCCTCGCCCTAGACTCCCTTACGGATTACACGGCCCATCTTCTGAGCTGCGTGGACCTCGAGGCCCTGAAGCCCCTGAAGGTGGTGGCCAACGCCGGCAACGGCGGGGCTGGCCCCGTCATCGACCGCCTGGAGGCGCACCTGCCCTTCCGCTTCGTCAAGGTCCACCACGACCCTGACCCCGCCTTCCCCCACGGGGTTCCCAACCCCCTGGTGCCGGAAAACCGCCGGGTTACGAGCCAGGCGGTGCGGGACCACGGCGCGGATGTGGGCCTGGCCTGGGACGGCGACTTTGACCGCTGCTTCTTTTTCGACGAAACCGGGACCTTCATCGAGGGTTACTATCTGGTGGGCCTGCTGGCCCGGATGGTGCTGGCCCGGCGCCCCGGGGGCACCGTCATCCACGACCCCCGCCTCACCTGGAACACCATCGAGCTGGTGCAGGAGGCCGGCGGCCGGCCCGTGCTGTGCAAGACCGGCCATGCGTTCATCAAGGAGCGGATGCGGGCCGAAGACGCGGTTTACGGCGGGGAGATGTCCGGGCACCACTACTTCCGGGACTTCTACTACTGCGACAGCGGCATGATCCCCTGGCTTCTGGTGCTGGAACTCATGTGCCGCCGGGGCCAGCCCCTGTCGGCCCTGGTGCGGGAGAGGATGGCCCGCTACCCCGTAAGCGGAGAAATCAACCGGTCGGTGCCGGACCCGGAGGCGGTGCTGCGCCGGGTGGAGGCCCGGTTTGGGGCCCAGGCCTTGAGCCGGGACGACACCGACGGCCTCAGTTTGGAATTCCCCCGGTGGCGCTTCAATCTCAGGCCCTCCCAGACCGAGCCGGTGCTGCGCCTGAACGTGGAGACCCGCCAGGACCCGCAGCTTCTTCAGGAAAAGACCGCGGAGCTCCTGGCAGTGATGGCGGAGGCGGAGCCCCCGGCCTTTTAGTCTCCTTAAGGCGGCCGCCAGGCGGTGGGCGTCCAGGCACCCCTGGAGATGGGCCGGCAACCCGGCCCGGGCCGCGGCATTCCGCCCGGTGATTCTTTGACCGCCGGGGTCGGGGGGCAAAGAAAAATAAACTTGTTTCCGTCAGGGCGGCGGAGTTAGGATAACCTGGAGCGACGACCGGAAATAAATTGAATTTTATTGACTTACGGGTCTTGGCCGCCGCCACCCGGGAAGCACGGGGTCCGGGAGACCGGGGTTTCCCGGGGAGAGCGGGATAGGCGCCGGGCCAGGCCAATCTCACCGCTCATTTGCAGCAGTCTTTAGAGAACTGCGCCCCTGAAACCCCGGGGTGCGAGGCAATCATCGGCAGCCCCTCCAGACGGAGCCAAAACCATGGGTAGCGGAAAAAGGGCTTTAATCACCGGGGTCACCGGCCAGGACGGCAGTTACCTGGCGGAGTTCCTCCTGGACAAGGGTTATGAGGTGCACGGCCTGATCCGGCGGGCCAGCACCTTCAACACCAGCCGCATCGACCACCTTTACCAGGATCCCCATGAAGCGGGAGTGCGGTTTTTCCTCCATTACGGCGACTTGAGCGACTCCGGCCAGCTCAGCCACTTGATCTACAACCTTAAACCCCAGGAGATTTACCATCTGGCGGCCCAGAGCCACGTGCGGGTGAGCTTCGACATGCCGGAGTTTACCGGGGATATAAGCGGCCTGGCCGTCACCCGGCTCCTGGAGGCCGTCCGCCGCAGCGGCATCCAGACCCGCTTCTACCAGGCTGCCTCCAGCGAGCTCTACGGCTCTTCGCCCCCGCCCCAGAATGAAGAAACCCCCATGCAGCCCCGCAGCCCTTATGCGGTGGCCAAGCTCTACGCCTACTGGATGGTCCGGAATTACCGGGAAGCCTACGGCCTGTTTGCGGTGAACGGCATCCTCTTCAACCACGAATCCCCCCGGCGGGGCGAAACCTTTGTGACCCGGAAGATCACCCGGGCCCTGGCCCGCATCAAGCTGGGTCTGCAGCGGAAACTCTTCCTGGGGAACCTGGAGGCCCGGCGGGACTGGGGTTATGCCCCGGATTATGTCGAGGCCATGTGGCTCATGCTGCAGCAGGAGGCCCCGGAAGACCTGGTCATCGCCACGGGGGAGTCCCATTCAGTGCGGGAGTTTCTGGAAGAAGCCTTCGGCTATGCGGGGCTGGACTGGCACGACTACGTGGAGATCGACCCCCGCTACTTCCGCCCCACGGAAGTGGACGTCCTCCAGGGGGACGCGGCCAAGGCCCGGCAGCGCCTGGGCTGGCGCCCCCGGGTCACCTTCCGGGAACTGGTGCGTCTCATGGTGGACGCGGACCTGAATGCCCTTTTGCAGATGCGCCAATGCCAGGACGTCCTCCGGCAGATGGCGGAGAAAAATAACCTGGCCGCAGGGGAAACCGGCTCCAGGAAATGACCTCTCGGCTTTCTCAGGAGGCAGCTGCCTTGGACCAGGATGCAAAAATTTACGTGGCCGGACACCAGGGGCTGGTGGGGGGGGCCATCCTGCGGCGTCTGGAGGCCGCGGGGTGCCGCAACCTGGTATGCCGCACCCCTAAGGAGCTGGACCTCCGGGACCAGAGGAAAGTGGCGGATTTTTTCGCCGCCCAGAGGCCGGAGTACGTCTTTCTGGCCGCGGCCAGGGTGGGGGGCATCCGGGCCAATGCCGCCTACCCCGCGGAGTTTATTTACGACAACCTGATGATTCAGGCCAATGTCCTTAACCAGGCCTATGTCCAGGGGGCAAGGAAGCTCCTTTTCCTGGGCAGCTCCTGCATCTATCCCAAGTTCTGCCCCCAGCCCATGAAAGAGGAGTACCTCCTGGACGGCAAATTGGAGCCCACCAATGAGCCTTATGCGGTGGCCAAGATCGCGGGGCTCAAGATGTGCCAGGCTTACCGGCGCCAGTACGGCGCCAATTTCATCGCGGCCATGCCCACCAACCTTTACGGCCCCGGAGACAATTTCGACCCCCTGGATTCCCACGTCATTCCGGCCCTGATGCGGCGGTTCCACGAGGCCAAGATGGCCGGGGCCCCTGAGGCGGTGGTCTGGGGCAGCGGCACCCCCCGGCGGGAATTCCTGTACGTGGACGATCTGGCGGACGCCTGCGTTTTCCTCATGGAAAACTACCAGGCGGAGGAGTGCATCAACGTGGGCACAGGGGAGGATCTGACCATCCGGGAACTGGCCCGTCTCGTGGCCCAGACGGTGGGATTTACGGGCGAGCTGGTCTTTGACGCCGCCCAGCCTGACGGCACCCCCAGGAAACTGCTGGACGTGAGCCGCCTCACCGCCCTGGGCTGGCGGGCCCGAACGCCTCTGTGGGAGGGCCTGAAGCAGACCTATGCCTGGTTTTGCCGCAGTTCCTGGAACCAGGGATACCCTGACCCATAAAACCATTCATGCGGCCGCGGCAGGTGTTAGGGCTTGAGAGCCGGGGGTCAACCTGCCGCCGCCGACCTCAAGGCCCAATTTTAGGTCCTTTCATCATCCCTTCTTTAGAAAGCGTGGGATTCGTGATTTAATGACCCTTGATGGCCCCCCCGCTTTTCTCCTCCGGCGCCCAGCTTCAGGATTACCTCCTGGCCAAGGCAGGCCCCAATGCCCTGGTGGTGGTGCCCCACCAGCGCCTGGCCCACCAGTTGTGGCAGCGCCAGCGGGCCGCGGCCCTGGCCGGGGGCCGGGCCGCCTGGGAGCCTTTGGCCTGCCTCACCCTCCAATCCTGGATGACCGGCCTGTTCCAGTCCCTGTGGCCGGAAGTGGCCCTGGCCCCCAACCTTACCCGCCTGGCCCTGTGGCGCCGGGCTCTTCAGGCCGCGCCGCCCCTGGCCGGGGTCACCACGGACCTCGGGTGGGCCAGGAGTTTGGACGACGCCTACGAGACCCTGTGCCGCCACCTGCTGTCTCCGGGCGGGCGGGAGGCGGGGGACGCCCCCCTGGTGGCCTGGCGGCGCCAGGTCAATGATATCTATGCCCGTCTTCTCAGGGAAGAAGGCTGGCTCACCCCCGGGGAACTGCCGTCTTATCTGCTTGGGGGGCTCGAAGCCGGGAAGCTCACCCTGCCCGGGCCCATCCTGGTGGGTTGCTTGGAAACCCCGGCCACCGCGGAGGAAGCCTTCCTTACCGCGGCGGGCCTCCAGGCTCAGGTTTGCCGGCTCCGTGTCCAGGGCCATTCCGGCAATATCCAGGCCGCGGTGGCCCTGCCCGAGGCCGGCCAGGAGAGGGAATGGGCCGCGGCCCGGATGCTGGAGTGGTCCCGTGAAGGCCTGCCCCTGCACCGGCTGGCCCTCACCGCGCCCAACCTGGACAGCTATGCCCCGGGGCTGGGCCGGCTGCTTAGCGAACTCCTGGGCCCCGCCCAGACGGATGCGGGCTGGGCCTACAATTTTTCCAGGGGGGAGACCCTGGCCCAGACCCCCCTGTTCCAGGCGGCCCTTCTGCCCCTCAGGTTCCGCCACGGCGGCGAACTCCGGGAAGACCTGGTCTCCCTGCTGCTGTCACCCTATTACCGGGCCTTGGCTCCTTTCCGGGAACTCCCCCGCTGGGACCGGCTGTTCCGGGAGCGCCGGGTGGACCGCGGCTGGGAGGCCCTGAAGGCCGTGGCCGCCCGGGAAGGGGAGGGGGCTGCGGCCCAGGTACTGCCCCTGCTGGAACGGACCTGGGGCCTTTTGACCCCCAAGGGGGCTTCCGGCCGGAGATGGGTCGAAGCGCTGCGGGCCGCCTGGCAGACCCTGGGCTTCCCCGGGGAGCTGGACCCGGCGGAGGGCGGGGCCTGGCAGAGCCTGGGGGGCGTCCTGGAAGAGGTGGGCGGGGCCTTGCCGCAGGACCCGCTCACCCCGGGAGAATTCCTGGAATGGCTGGAGCACGGCGCCAGTGCCAAGGTCCTACCGGGCCCCGGGGTGCAGGAGGCCGGGCTCCAGGTCCTGGGCCTGCTGGAGATGCGGGGCCTGGAGTTTGACCGGGTCCTCTGCCTGGGGCTGAACGCCGGGGTCTTCCCCCAGCCGCCCCGCTCCCTGCCGCTCCTCAACGCCCGGGAGAAGCAGGCGGTCCTGGGGGGGACCTATGAGAGCCAGCACCGCTTTGCCCGGGAACTCTACGAGAACCTCCTGGGGACCGCACCGGCCCTCATCCTCACCCGCCCCCGGCTGGTGGAGGGGGAAGAGCAGGTGGCCACCCCCTTTTACCTGGGGGCCTGGGAGGCGCAGCACCTGGGGGTGCTGAGCACTCCTGAAGGGGCCTGGCTGCGCTCCCCCCAGGTACGGGCGGCCCTTACGGCTCCTGCCGGCGCGGCCCCGGCTTATGTCCAGGCGCCGGTGGCCCTGTCCCTTCCTTCTGAGCTTTCCCTCACCCACCTGGGGGTGGGCCTGGGCTGTGCCTGCCGCTTTTTGCTGGAAGTGCTCCTGGGTCTTTCGGAACTGCCCGAGGTGGCCCCGGGCCTGGAGCCCCGGGAGCGGGGCGTCCGGCTCCATAAAACCCTGGCCCGCTTCGTCCGGGAATTTCAGCCGGTCCTGGAGCAGAACGGCCGGTGGAAGCACGCCTGGGCCCGGAAACTCCTGAGGGCCGCGGCCCGGGAAGTCCTGGGTGACCTTAAAGACGACCTCCACTGGGACGCGGAATGGGAGCGCTGGCTGGGGGAGGAGCAAGGCTTCCTGTGGGAGTGGCTGAAGAAGGAGGCGGAGCGCTATGAGGAGGGCTGGCGCTGGCAGGGCGTGGAAATGGTTTTTGACGGCCTCCGGGGCGAGGGCTGGGTTTTCAGCGTCAAGGGCCGCATCGACCGTATCGACCATCACCCCGAGGAGTCCATCCTCACCGTCTGGGACTACAAGACCGGTAAGGTGGCCAGCGCCAAAGAGGTCTTCGAGGAGGGGGAGGAATTTCAGCTTCCCGGATATTTGCTGGCCCTGGAGCAGGGCCGGGTGCCCGCGCCCCGGGCCGCGTCCCGGCGGGCCGGGTTCATCGGCCTCAAGAGCGCCAAGGAGGAGCACCTGAAATACCAGGACTTCCCCAAACACCGGGAGCGCTGGCCCCGGGTCCTGGCCGTGTTCTCGGAGCGGGTGCGGCAGCTCAGCCGCGTCCTGGCCGCAGGGGATTTCCGGCCCCAGCCCGCGTCGGCGCGCACCTGCGACTGGTGTCCTTTTCATCTTATCTGCGGGTTTACGCCCCCAGTTTCCCAGGACGGGGAACTGGAAGAGGAGGCGCTTTGAGTCTCCTCCCTCCTGACCAGGCGGTGCGGGACCGGGCCCTGAGCCCCGGAGACAGCTTCCACCTGGAGGCCCCCGCGGGCTCCGGCAAGACCTCGGTGCTCCTGGCCCGCTTCCTGACCCTGCTCACCCGGGTGGAATCCCCGGAGGAAATCCTGGCCCTCACCTTTACCCGCAAGGCCGCGGGGGAGCTCCGGGCCCGGGTGATGAAGCTCCTCTGGTCCCGGGAGGAGCCCGGCCCCGGCGCCAAGCCCCTGGACCTCCTGCTGGACCGCCTGGCCCAGGCAGTCCTGCGCCATTACGGGGACGGCCTGTCTCTGAAGGTGGCCCCGGAGCGGCTGCCCATCATGACCTTCCACAGCTTCTGCGCCCAGCTCCTGCGGCTGGCCCCCCTGGAGGCCGGCGTGCCGTTGGAGTTTCAGCTCCTGGAGGAAGCCGACGCCGCCTGGCTGATGCAGGAAGCGGTGGAGGAACTGCGCCGGCGCCTGGCGGTCCGGCCCCCGGAGGACCCGGCGCGCCAGGCCCTGGTGCGCCGCCTGGTGCGCCTCAACAACGACTGGCCCCGGATGGCCGGGGAACTGCGGGGGCTGCTGGCCCGCCGGGACAGCCTCCGGGATTTCCTGGAGCTGGCCTCCCTCAGCCGGAAACCCGAGGCCTATGGGGAACTGCTCCAGGCCCGCTTCCGCCTCGTGCTGCCCGCGGCTCTCACGGATTTGGCCCAGGGGTTCGCGGCCAGCGAACTGGGGCGGCGCTGGGAGGAATTTTACCGGGCTTTGCAGGGCTCCCCCCTGGCGCTGCGCCTCCCTGAGGCGGTCCCCGGGGCCGGGGCAAAGGACCTGCCATTTTGGCGGGAGATGGCCCAAGCCCTCCTTACCCAGAAAGGGGAGCCCCGCCGGGACCTGGGACCCAGGTACGGCTTTCCCCCCGGGCTGGACCGGGACTGGGCCCGCCTCCTCCAGGAGCTGCCCCCGGAGGTGGCGGCCCTTCTCAAGCAGTGCCTGCAGTGGACGGAAGTTGCGGTCCTGCCTGAGGAGGTGCCGGCCCTCCAGGACCTGCTCATCCTGCTGATGCAGGCCCTGGCGGTGTATGATGAACTTCTGGCCCAGAGGCGGGCCCTGGACTTCATCGCCCTGGAGGAGGCGGCCCTGCGCCTCCTGGACGTGGAGGACGTCAGCGACCTGCTGCTGCGCCTGGACCGCCGCCTCAGCCACGTGCTGGTGGACGAATTCCAGGACACCAGCGAGAACCAGATGCTCCTTTTGTGCCGGCTGCTTTCCGGCTGGGAGCCGGCGGGGGGGCGCACCCTGGTGGTGGTGGGGGACCCCAAGCAGTCCATCTATGGCTGGCGCCAGGCCAAGGTGCGCCTCTTCGTGGCCTCCCGGGAGGGCCTGCCCTGCCGGGAGAGCGCCCCCTATCCCCTGGAACCGCTGCTCCTGAGCACCAATTTCCGGGCCACCCAAAGCCTCATTGCCTGGGCCAACGGCCTCTTCAGCAGCCCGCCCCTGGCCTCCGGGGTGCCTTTCCACCCCGCCGTAGCCCGGCCCGGGGCGCCCCCGGGCGCGGCCCCGGAATTGATGCTGTTTTCCGGGGATAAGGACACGGCCCGGGCCGCGGAAGCCCGCTGGCTGGCCCAGGAAGCGGCCCGGGCCGCGGCGGGGCGGGAAAAGGACGAAACCATCGGCCTCCTGCTGTTCACCCGGACACACCTGCCCCTGTACCTTCAGGCCCTGAACGAGGCCGGGCTGCCTGTCAGGGTGAAAGAGGGCCTGAGGCTGCTGGACAGCGCGGTGGTCCAGCACCTGCACCAACTGGTCCGGGCCCTGGTGCGCCCCCAGGACGAGGTGGCCTGGGCCGGGACCTTAAGGGGCCCCTGGAGCCGGGAGTCCCTGGGGACCCTGGTCCGGGTGGCCCGGCCTCCGGGCGCGCTGTGGCCCGAAAAGCTGGCCCGCCTGGCCGCGGACCCCGCCTGCCCGCCGGACCTGGCCCGGCTGGGGGGGGTCCTGGCCGGGGCCCGGAGCCGGGTGGGGCGCCGGCCCCTGGCGGACGTAGTGACGGAGTTCCTGGATTCGGCCCCGGCCTGGGAGGACCTGGCCGCCTGGGAAGGCGCCCCCGGCGTGGCCAATGCCCGGGCCTACCTGGAGCTCCTGGCCGCGGCGGACACGGCCCTGCCCGAGGCCACCCTGCGCCAGGTGGAGTTTCTGCTGGAGAGCGCCTACCAGCCCCCGGACCCCCGGGCCCAGGACTCGCCGGTGGAGGTCCTGACAGTGCACGGGGCCAAGGGTCTGGAATATGACCAGGTGTTTCTCCCCTTCCTGGACTGGCAGCCCGTGGGCCGGGACCGGCGGGAGGTGCCGCCCTTTTTGCTGGAAGAAATTCCCGGCACCGGGCAGAGCGCCCTGGCCCTGGCCCGGCCGTATCTCCGGGAAAGCCAGAGCTCTCTCTACCTGGTGCTGCGGCACCTCCGGGACCGCCGCCTCCTGGCCGAAGCCCGGCGGGTTTTTTATGTGGCCGTGACCCGGGCCCGGCAGCGCCTGGTGATGAGCGGCATCCTGACCGGCGAGGCGCCGCCCCGGGAGAGCCCCCTGGGCTGGCTGTGGGCCCACTACCGGCCGGAGACGCCGCCCCCGGGCCTGGCCGTCCGTTGGCCCGTCCCGGAGCTGGCGGTGCGCCACGGCCCCGAGTTTCCCGCACCCACTCCCCCGGAGCCGCCGCGCCTGGAGCTGCCGCCGCCCTGGGAGTTCCAGCCCGAGGCCGCGCCCCACCGCCTAAGATTCCCCTCCCAACTGCCGGAGGAGGCTGAGACGGCGCCGGCCGGGGAAGCCGGGGACACGGCCCGGGCCCGGGGATATGTGACCCACCGTCTGCTGGAGACCCTGGCCCAGGGCCGGGACCTGCCCGGGACCGGCGCTGTGGCCGCGGCCCTGCGCCAGGAAGGGCTGGGACCGGAGGCCGCGGCGGCCCTGGCCCTGGAGGTCCTGGCGGAAGCGGCGGCCTGCGCCCAAGACCCCTTCCTGGCCCCCCTGCTGGCCCCGGTCCTGCCCCAGGCCCGGAGCGAATGGGCCCTGGAGGATCTGGCCGAGCCCGGCACTATCCGCCGGGGCAAGATGGACCGCCTGGTCTGCCGGGACGGCGTCTGGTGGCTCCTGGATTACAAGACCTCCCGGCCTGATAAGGGGGTGGATTGGGAGGAATTCATCGCCCGGGAGGCTGAAAAATACCGCCCCCAACTCCTGGACTACCGAGAGATGGCCGCCAAGGCCCTGGGAATTGAGCCCCCGGAAGCCCTCCGCCTGGTCCTCTACTTCACCGCCTGCCGGCGGGCGGTAACCCTCTAAAGGTCCCCTCCGTCCGCATCATTTCGCCCATAATCGCCATTAGCACCCTTGACAAAATATTGTATAGGTGGTAAAAATTACCAAGAGGATTTTCTTTTTAAGGTTAACCCTTTTGCCAAAGGAGCCAAACATGGCCGAATCAGAATGGGAAAAGCTGTCCATGGACCCGGCGGCCCAGGAGATGCTGAAGAAGGCCCAGGCCGAGGGCATTGAGACCATCTTCGACCGGGCCAAGACCATGAAGCCCTGTCCCATCGGCGCGGAGGGGGCCTGCTGCCGGATCTGCGCCCAGGGTCCCTGCCGGGTGCCGCCGCCCAAGAAGAAGCCCGGGGAAGAGGGGGCGGAGGAGAAGAAACAGCGCCTGGGTCTGTGCGGCGCCACCGCGGAGACCATCGTCGCCCGGAACTTTGCCCGCATGGTGGCCGCCGGCACGGCAAGCCACAACGACCACTCCCGGGGAGTGGCCAAGCTCTTCAAGGAGATCGCCCACGGCGAGGCCCCGGGCTATGAGATCAAAGATGTCGCCAAATTGAGGGCCGTGGCCCGGGACTGGGGCGTGCCCCTGACTGAGGGTGAAGGTGAGGAGGCCCGGAGCCGGGATAAACATGACATCGCCAAGGAGCTGGCGGACAGGATACTGGCCGAGTTCGGGCAGCAGTCCGGCGAAATCAACTACGTCAAACGGGCCCCCAAGAAGCGCCGGGAGCTCTGGCGCAAACACGGCGTGGTGCCCCGGGGCCTGGACATCGAGGTGGTGGAGCTGATGCACCGCACCCACATGGGCGTGGACCAGGACTACCACAACCTCATCAAGCAGTCCACCCGCTGCGCCCTGGCCGACGGCTGGGGCGGCTCCATGATCTCCACCGACCTCCAGGACATCATCTTCGGCTGCCCGGTGCCCATCGCCGGGGAAATCAACCTGGGGGTGCTCAAAGAGGACCATGTCAACGTCATCATGCACGGCCATGAGCCGCTGCTGCCAGAGATGCTCTATGTGGCGGCCCAGGCCCCGGAGCTCATCGCCTACGCCCAGTCCAAGGGCGCCAAGGGCATCCAGCTGGCGGGCATGTGCTGCTCCGCCAACGAGGTGCTCATGCGCCACGGGGTGCCGGTGGCCGGCAACTACCTGCACCAGGAGCTGGCGGTGATCACCGGCGCGGTGGACGCCCTGGTGGTGGACGTGCAGTGCGAGATGCAGGCCCTGGCCAACGTGGCCAAGTGCTTCCACACCAAGATCATCACCACCGACGACCGGGCCATGATGGAAGGCGCGATGCACATCGCCTTTGATGAGCACCATGCCCTGGACGTGGCCCGGAAGGTGCTCAGGGAGGCCATCGACAACTATCCCAACCGCCGGGCCCCGGTGCTGATCCCGTCGGCGACCTCCCCCACCGTGGTGGGCTTCTCCTACGAGACCATCCGCTATCTCCTGGGCGGGAGCATCCGCGGTTCCTACTACACCCTGAACGACAACGTCATCGGCGGCCGGGTGAGGGGCGTGGCCGGAGTGGTGGGCTGCAACAACTGCCGCACCACCCAGGACAGCTCCCACATGACCCTCATCAAGGAGCTGCTCAAAAACGACGTCATCGTGCTGTCCACGGGCTGTGCGGCCATGGCCGCGGGCAAGTATGGCCTCCTCACCCCGGAAGCGGCCAGCAAGTACTGCGGCCCCGGGCTGGCCGAAGTCTGCGAGACCGTGGGCATCCCGCCGGTGCTGCACATGGGGGCCTGCGTGGACAACTCCCGGATACTGATGGCGGCCACGGCCTGCGTCAAGGCCGGGGGCTTGGGCACGGACATTTCGGACCTCCCCGCCGCGGGCGCGGCGCCGGAGTGGATGAGCGAGAAGGCCGTGGCCATCGGCCAGTACTTCGTGGCCTCAGGCTTCTACACCTTGTTCGGCGTCACCTGGCCCACCACGGGCTCGGAGATCCTCACCGACTACCTGTTCAAGGGCATCGAGGAGGAGTACGGCGGCAAGTGGGACTTCGTGGCCGACCCCGAGGAGATGGCCCGGCGCATGATCGCCCACATCGACCTGAAGCGCCAGGCCCTGGGCATCGACAAGGCCCGGGAACGGGTGCTCTACGACATGGAAA
>Ga0315268_10001492_pt1 | contig 26938 bp, 22 predicted proteins | sample C1_top_MG_FD_204535 | JGI IMG/M metagenome (GOLD analysis project Ga0315268, IMG submission 204535) | Sediment microbial communities from Yellowstone Lake, YNP, Wyoming, USA - C1_top | ecosystem: Environmental > Aquatic > Freshwater > Lake > Sediment | place: USA: Wyoming | collected 2017-08-01
TTATCGTTTAGAAAATGATGTGGTGCATCCACATGCGTGCCTGCGTGAACACCCATCGCCAAGTTTGACACATTGCAAACATCACCTTTATCCATAAAACTGACCTGCTCTAATTTGATGGATGGGTCGCCTGGCCAAACTGGGAGATCTGGTGAAATGGTTAACGAAACATCGATAATTTCCATAATTTCCTCATTTCAAAATATAAATATTACCATCCACTTGCGGAAAAAATATCATTTAAGAACAGGTCGCGTTCTTCAGGGGTCATAGGTCTCGGTCTGGAATAATCCTCCAGCATGGCAGTTAAGAGTTCGGTGTTGATGTATTTTCCGTTGTAAATGATATGCCTGTCAATAAATTCTCTCCTTGTACCAATTACTGGATAATCCATCTGATCAAAAAAAAGATTACCCAGCCCATAATGGATAAAGCTGCCATTTCTTAACTCCATTGTTTGTGGAAGATGTGCCTGGCTGCCATTTACGATCACTGCGCCTGCATCTGCAATATTTTGAAAATCTCTTAGCTGCTCAAAACCCGGTTGTACGGAATAAGATTCATAATATTGAAAAGTAACGATTGGCAAATAGCCTTCAGAACGAAGGCGTGTTACCTCACTTTGCATCCAAGGTAAATTACAGGGAGCTGCTCCTGGCTGGGAATCCGTTGCCCAGTCAAACGCCGGACCGGCTGGATTGCAGCCGATGAAAGCAAATATGTTTCCATTACTAATGATCAATTTGGCTGATTGCGCATCCTTCAGATCCAGCCCACCACCAAAATATAACCATCCCCTTTCTTTGTACATCTCTATTGTCTTGATCGTAGCATCAGTTCCCCAATCTTGAAAATGGTTTCCAGTCAATTCTACAATATCTGTCCCCATATCCTCCAATAATGAAATGTATTTAGGATCGCTACAAAATACCAGATCTGCTTGATTCGGATCTGGGAAAGGACAGTTGTCTGAAAATGGGATCTCATTGCTTATATGGGTTAAATCAGCTGAGACCAACCAATTGCGAATACCTTCTCCAGGATACAGGACACCGTTACGTTCCATCTTACCGGCAGTGGCTCGAACTAGTGCAGTAACCCCTGTCATTACCAATGTGGTCAATTTTTCAGGGTCCCGATTGGATAAAGGCAAAATTGTACTTGAAGGAAGATTCATTTCTTTGAAACCAAAAATGACTTGCAATGGATATTTTTGTTCATCAAACTTTTTATCTATAGGTGATTGTCCATCCACGCTCAATACTTTCCAGCGTGGTTCAATATCTTCAAATGGAACGATTGCCCAAGAAGGTCTTTCGTTCCAGGTAGACTTAATTAGATCTTCTGAAGGAGATATACGGACAATTCCTGCTTCAGGTGGTCCTAATATTGAGGTTATCGCTTCTAAAGTAGTTGAGTCTATCCAAATGGAGACCCCTTTAAAACTGTTTGAATTTTCTCCTCGCCACATTGACAAAAAATCCTGCCACTTAATCTCATCGGTTATAGTTGGAAAAGGAGCTACCAAGGCATAGATCCACCTTGTCTGCTTTGAATCCTTGAGAGGTTGTTCGATAATATGGAAATTTGCAGAGGCTTGGTCGTTTGTCATCTTAAAACCATTTGACTTTAATAGATCGGCCAGCAATGGTGGGACAGCCAAACTTGTCCAAACCTGCAATGGTTGTTCTATTGTCAGGACCATTTCGGAGGGAACAGAACTTGGTGTCGCATATGAAGTTAATTTCCGCGGCTTAGGGATATCTATAGATAAAAAAGGTGTCGGTGTTTTTGTCCGAACCATGTTCAAACTTATTTCATTAGATCTTCCCCATAACGGAGTGCAGGCTTGTAGAATAATAAGAAGTGTAAGTGAAAACAACGACCTAATAAAATTAAGCATTACTTTCCATAAATAGCGTCTTTCAATGTATAGTTTTTCAATGCCTTGCCATTTAAAGTAACACCCAATCCTATGCCATCAGGTACATTAATGGTGCTATCTGAATTCAATGAAAAGCTTTCATTTGTTATGTCTTGCTTGTAATACCGATCAGAGGCGGAAATATCCCCTGGCAGGCAGAAGTTTGGCAAGGAAGCCAGAGCCAGGTTGGAAGCTCTGCCAATTCCTGTTTCCAGCATTCCCCCACACCAATTCTTAATCCCATTTTCCATACAGATATTGTGGACTGCAATCGCTTCTCTTAATCCTCCCACCCTCCCAGCTTTGATATTGATGATACGGCATGCTTCCATTTCAATCGCAGCCCTGGCATGGTGAGTGGATAATATGCTCTCATCAAGACAGATCGCTGTTTTGAATTGTTTCTGCAGTTTGTGGTGCTCCCATAAATCATCTTCGAATAATGGTTGTTCGATCATCAATAAATTGCAATTATCTATTTCTAGGAGATTCTGAGCAGTTTCCGGGGAATAAGCTGAATTCGCATCAACCTGAAGAAGAAGATCTGGGAATTTTCTCCGAATAAATATGGTATCTTTTACATCTCTACCCGGCTTGATCTTAAGTTTAATCCGCGAATATCCTTTCGCAAGATATCCTTCTACGACATTCGCAAGAACTTGCGGTGAATCCTGGATCCCTACTGAAACGCCAACTTGAACCTTGTTCCTTTCCCCTTTTAACAATTCCTTTAATGATTTTCCATTGGATTTACCGAGGAGATCCCAAATAGCCATTTCCAATCCTGCTTTTGCCATTAAATGCCCCCGTACTCCTGCCACCATTCCTTGGAATTCCTCTGGCGAATTGATTCTTTTTTCAATTATAAGTGGTAATAAGAAATCTGTTAATATATGCCAGGCAGTACCGGTGGTTTCATATGCATATCCTGGATCATGATCAGCAACACATTCGCCGATTCCAATCAAACCCTCGGAATAAATTTGGAGAATAATTGATTCACGCATGGTTGCACGCCCAAAAGATGTTTCAAAGGCTGAAACAAGCGGCATTCGCAAATGATTTAATTTTATCTTTTCGATTTTCATTCAGGGAAATTTCTAAGATAAAGAAGTATTCTATATGTTTATTTATTCTCTAACCCGGTTAAGAGATTTTCCGGGTTTTCCTTTTCAAGTTCATTCTTTGAACCTGATATTTCTTCATCCTTTAATTCCAGATTTTTTTCGACCGATTTTTCGATCGTTGTATCCGAAAGGAAAATGTTTTCCGTACGGATCCCAATTTCTGGAGATCCACAATACGGGCACACATTCCAGGGAAGGTCCATTAGTTTTCCACAATGAAGACATGCTTTTCGAAGTCGGGTATGGCAATTTGGACATAATTGCCAGTCATCGTTAATTCGCCGTTCGCACCCTGGACATAGTTTTTGATCTTCCACCGATTGCAAAAGAGCTTCTTCCTCCAGGGATTTTTGATATTCTTCTTCCAGAGTAATTTGTGGGCGCAAAACCAGATAAATGAGAAAACCAGGTAAAGATAATAAAGCTACTATCAATGTCGAAAGAATATAGACAAGACCATCACGTGCTCTGCTTTTAATGTCGCGATATGTCCAAATAACAAGGCTCAACCATAATGCGGCAAGGAATGCTCCGCCAAAACCTGTCAATACCAGAGCGAAATTACTTAGATACGTTGGGTCAAAAGTCATGGTTCACTCTCGATTCGTTTATATCCTTAACCACAATTTCTTTATTAAATTGATCATAATTTGTGAAGAAGATAATTACAAAAAACGTCCGACGACAATTAAAGCCATCGGACGTTTTTTGTTTTTTCCCATTTTACGAATTGGCTTTGTAGCCAGGACCATCTTTAAAATATGAGTAATTTGGGCTGATATCTTGATTTAAATCAATTTTTTCTCCAGCAACCAATTGCTTTACCGAATCTAATTTGACTGATTCACCTTTATTGTTTTCCCCTTCATAATGCCCAGTTAATCCAACGCGATTGAGATACTCACCACCCTTTGCAGTATATGTGCTTGGTACCTCATCTTCCGGGAAGATTGCCGCATAAGGACATTCCGGAACACATGCACCACAATCGATACAGGTATCGGGATCAATGTAGTACCAGGGATATTCTTCTTGTGGTTTGCCCGGGACTATGCACTCAACCGGACAGACATCAACACACCCGCTATCTCTTAAACAAAGACTTGTTATTATGTGAGTCATGGAGAACCTCCTGTGGGATAAATGAGCTTCTGATTGAGATAATTCTACCTCATTTTTATTTCGTTGAACTATTTATTTATTGACTTATTTCATCCAATAAGTATTAATTATTTATTATAAAACCTGATATTTCTTGACTTTGATGGGTTTTGTTATTATTATAAATATAATACTAATTATTAGCAAATCAGCAAAGTAACCATAAAGGAGGTTTTTATGTTGAATCAAATATTTCTGAAACTTGATAAGGTAGTTCATTTTGAGAGTGCACAAGCACATTGCGATATCCCATGCGGAATTTACGATCCTTCCGCAGCCCAAATTGCTTCCCTGACGGTTGTTCGCATGATGGATTTGATGGCAGGTTTGCAAAGTGGAGACGATAAAAGCCGGATCGAATATCATAATAGCATGTCCCGCTATGTCGCTGTGAAAGAAGAGCATGCAGAGAAAGCGAAACATGAAATTCGGGTGATATGGGGTGATTATTTTAAAAAGGATAAGCATCCGAACGTGGATGACCTTGTCCAAAAAATCATGCAATTGGGCTCAAAATGCAGGCAGACCGCTGACAGGGAGACCGGCCTGGCTTTTGTAGAAGCGATTAACGAATTCTCACAAAAATTCTGGGAAACGAAAGGTATTACAACAAAACGCGCCAAAGCTCCGTACGCACCGGCTCTTGAGATGGTGTACCCGAATCTTTAATCGATCTCTTACTCAAGAAAAGTGATTAGCAGATCAAATCGACAATTTTTGGATCGCATATTCAGGTTATCCATCTATAAAGTAACCGGTGAAAGCATGGCACCGGATTTAAATAACGGGGACTTCGTTATAATATCGAGAAGTCCCCGTCTTTTAAGCCGCCTTATACTAGGGGATACGATTATTTTCAACCATTCGCAATACGGCAACATCATAAAGAAAATCGACGAGGTCCTCCCAAATGGGGACATATTTGTACGAGGATCCCAAGAAAACAGTTTGGATAGTCGCAAATTGGGGTATATTCCTTATTCCTCTGTAATAGGAAAGGTAATTTTTCAAATTCATAAAAAGTAGGATGATTTGGCATATTAACCTCGCAAAATTGAATATCCGTATCGATTGTCTTTTTGGAGACGAAATTCTTTGGAACATCGAAGTCCTTCGTATTTACCAATTGTAATTATTATCGCCATTTTCGCGGTCTCAACTGCATCTTTGTTTATAAAGCTTGCACAACGTGAAGCACCATCCCTTGTGATAGCAGCAGTGCGCCTTACTTTAGCAAGCCTCCTGCTGGCTCCATCCGCATTTTCTAATTACAAAAATGAAATCCGTGGTTTTACCAAAAAAGAATCCCTCCTGATAATTATCTCCGGATTCTTTTTAGCTTTACATTTTGCCACATGGATATCCTCCCTAGAATATACAAGCGTTGCGAGCTCAGTAATTATTGTTTCGACCGGTCCGTTATGGGTAGCTTTGTTATCCTCACTTTTCTTACATGAGAAATTGACCAAAACGGTATTCTGGGGAATGATATTGGCGGTATCTGGTGGAACAATCATTGCCATTAGCGATTCTTGTTCATGGCAAGGTGGACTTCTCTGCCCCCCTTTAACGACTTTTCTTCATGGAAAATCGTTATTTGGTGATATTCTGGCTCTTTTCGGTGCTTTAACAGTTACTGGTTATTTGCTGATCGGGCGAAAATTAAGGGTCAAAATTTCCTTGATACCGTATATTTTCTTGGTCTACAGTATTGCAGCCACGGTTTTGATCGTACTGATGGTGATCGCCGGTCAGACACCTTTTGGATATTCCATTAATATTTATATATGGTTATTCCTTCTCGCATTAATTCCTCAAATAATCGGGCACTCCACCTACAATTGGGCACTTAGGTTTTTGCCTGCCACCTTTGTTGCAGTGACAACCCTTGGAGAACCTATAGGGGCGACCATCCTGGCGTTTTTTATATTAAACGAGACCCCCGGTTTTTTCAAACTGGGGGGTGCGATAATAATATTGGTCGGTATTTTTATTGCCACACGAACTAAAAAGGAAGTCAGATCAGATTAATCTCTACCATAAATACGGTTAAATCCTTTTAACTTTTCCATCAGTTCTTTTTCAAGCAAACCGTTTCCCATTTTCCAATTCCAATTTCCTCCCATTCTGCCTGGATAATTCATTCTCGCAGAAGAATCAAGGGTAAGAATGTCTTGCATCGGAGCTATAGCAAAAACAGCAACCGACGACCAACCAGCTCGAATCAGATCCCAGACAATATTGTTACACCCGCTCCTTAAATATTCTTTTGCAAAAACCTTTTCTTTTTCAGGGGCTTCATTGAACCACCCCAGGGATGTATCATTATCATGAGTTCCAGTATAAACAACACAATTATGATTATAGTGATGAGGAAGATATATATTTTCAGGACCTGAAAAAGCAAATTGGAGTATCTTCATTCCAGGAATATTCAAATGCTTTCGCAAATCATTGACATCCGGGGTTATTTCCCCCAAATCTTCTGCAATAAACGGCAGGTCTTTGCCTGCGGAAAGATTACTGATCACTGATGTAAAGAAATCCATTCCTGGGCCCTGAACCCATCGACCTTGTTCTGCAGTCAAATTGCTGGCAGGAATTTCCCAGTAACCAGAAAATCCTCGGAAATGGTCGAGCCGGATAATATCCACAAGTTTTAGTTGGTTCTTAATACGTTCCATCCACCACTTGTAACCAGTATTCTTATGGACTTCCCACCGGTAAATTGGATTTCCCCATAACTGCCCGGTTGAAGAAAAATAATCTGGTGGAACTCCTGCAATTACTGTTGGATTGCCGTTATCATTAAGTTGAAATAAATCCGGGTGCGACCATACATCTGCACTATCATGAGCTACATATAACGGAATATCCCCGATGATATTTATTCCCAATCCATTTGCGTATGCTTTTATGGATAACCATTGCCGAAAAAATATGAATTGGAAAAACTTGTATTTCTCCATTCTAAATTTTAAATCATCACTGGAATTGGAAATTTTTACTTGTTTTTGGTTTTTAAAGTAATCCGGCCAATTAACCCAGGATCCCCCTCTGTTAAGTTCTTTTAGAGACATAAATAAGGCGTAATCATTCAACCAAAATTTTTTCTCTTCGCAGAAAGATTCGAATTCTAATATCAGCGATTCTTTTAATCTTTTAAAATTTATAAAAGCTTTTTCGAGCAAATTTAACTTCCAAGGAATGATTGCACCATAATCAATCCTATCTTCTTGAAATCGGTGATCATTGATCAAGTCCTTAGTTAAGAGCAATCCTTCTTGGCTCAATATTTCAAGGCTTATTAATAATGGATTTCCCGCAAAAGCAGAAAAAGATTGGTAAGGTGAATCACCATAACCTGAAGGACCAAGTGGAAGTACCTGCCAAAGTTTACACCCCGTTTCTTTTAAAAAATCTATATAAGTAAATGCCTCATGCCCCAATTCCCCTATCCCATACTTACCTGGAAGACTGGCGGGGTGCAGTAAAATACCTGCTGATCTTTCAAATTTCATTGGGTTTCCGTTTTGTTTCCACAGTCTCCCCGGATTTAATTGTCAGGGTCGAATAATCGGATATAACAACATCATTGGCAATGGTCGCTCCCGGCTTAATCACTGCACCAGGTGGAATCTGACTGTTCTTTCCTGCTAACACAATTTTCTCATCCGAAATTGAACCTACAATTGCTTTTTCACCCACTATCACTCGCTTGTCAATAATAGAACGATCTACTTCTGCTTTTGATTCAATAACTACATCAGTAAGCAAAATAGATTGTCTAACTATGGCACCCGTTCGAATGATAACTCCTGGAGATAAAACGCAATTCTCTAATTTTGCGCCTTCTTCGATGATACATCCATCCGATATCATGCTGTCATTCACAATGGCACCCTTGGCGATACGTACGGGAGGCCGTTCTTCCGTCCTTGTGTGGATAACCCATGAGCGATCATTTAATTTTAATGGAGGATCATTTGTCAATAAGTCCATATGAGCTTGCCAGTAAGACTGAATAGTCCCTACGTCCACCCAATAGCCTGAATATGGGTAAGCATACACTTTTTTGCCTTCTGTAACCAATCTTGGTAAAAGATCCTTACCGAAATCATGAGAGCTATTCTTGTTTTGATGATCTTCCCATAAATATTGGTCAAGAGTATCAATATTAAATAAGTACACACCCATGTTGGCGAGATCTGATGGTGGATCTTTTGGTTTCTCAACAAAAGATGTCACCCGATAGTCATTTTCAACTCCTACAATTCCATATCGCGAGGCTTCATCTTTTGGAACATGGATCGTAGCCATGGTCATATCCGCTCCATGGTCTCTATGGAACGTGATCAACGGATCATAATCCATGGAATAGATATGATCACCAGACAATATGAGTATAGTATCCGGTTTGGATTGTTTAATAAAAGCAAAATTTTGTTGAACAGCATCTGCAGTTCCAAGATACCAATCGGACCCATATCGTGCTTTGTATGGAGTATACATTCGTATTCCTCCCGAAAAGTCACGGTTCAAGTCCCAGGGTCCTCCTGCCCCAATATGCTCAATCAGGGAATGAGGTCGATATTGCACAAGGACCATCACATCATAGATTTCGGAATTTACACAATTGGAAAGAGCGAAATCGATAATTCGATACTTGCCAGCAAATGGAACCGCGGGTTTTGTTCGCTTGGCAGTTAGAACCCCCAAACGGGATCCTTCCCCTCCAGCCATGATCACAGCTCTAGTTTTCATTGTGAACCTCCGGTAGTTTCTGCTGACTCAATGATCGGTAGATGGTCGCATACTTTTTTGCAGAACGACCCCATGAAAAATCGTGTCTCATTCCCTTTTTTTGTAAAGATTGCCATGTTTTTTTAGCTTTAAATGTCACCAACGCGTTTCGAATGGCTTCCGCCTGGGTTTCGGATTTAGATTCTTGAAAGACAAACCCTGTTTCTCCATCTTTCACAGTATCTATCAATCCACCAGTTGCATGAACAACTGGAACACATCCATATCTCATTGCAATCATTTGGGAAAGTCCACAAGGTTCATATCGGGATGGCATAAGAAATATATCAGCTCCGGCGTATATCTGGTGACTGATCTCATTGTCAAATCGAGATATGATCCTTACTCTTTCAGAAAATTCGGTTTGCAATTGCTGTAATTGTCCTTCAATAAAAGCATCTCCGGATCCCAACAATACGAATTGCCAGGGTAAATCACTCAATAAACGCAAGGCATTTATGGTCAAGTCAATTCCTTTTTGATAATCCACCCTGGTAACCATTCCAATGAGAGGAATTGTCAGGTCTTCATCAAGACCAAGTGTTCTTATTAAATCAGATTTATTATCAATGCGGTCTTCGATATTTCTCCAATTAAAATTTGTGAAAATGTATTCGTCCGATTTGGGATCCCATTGTTTAATATCCAAACCATTCGTGATGCCTCTGATCACTCGTCTTCTTTTTTTTAGGAACTCATGAAGTCCACTACCATAATCCGGGGTCATTATTTCTTTGGCATAAGTTTCTGAGACTGCAACCATGGTATCAGCTGCCCACAAACCTATTGGAAGCATTTGTGTTCTCGCCCACTCTGGCAATTCACCATCCGTCAGCGCCTCTATACCAAATTTATGAAACATGTCTCCGACTTCACCACCCATATAAGGGAGATTGTGAATGGTTATTAATCCTTTTGTATTTTCATAAAAAAGATCACTCTTCCGTGTTTTAAGAAGATAAAGGGTGAGCGCTGTATGCCAATCATTGGCGTGTATTACATCTACTTTCCATTCAAGGTAACGAGCTAATTCAAAGGCTGCAATTGAGAAAAAAATGTATTTTTCCCTGTCCTGTTCCCCATTTGAAGAATAAACACTTTCTGCTTTGGAAATTGGATCGCCATCGATAAGGTAAGTTGGTACACCACCCAAAACACTTTCGTAAACACTTATTTCCAATTGTTCTTCCCCAACAGTTAATGGAAATTGCAGTATTGCCGTTGTGATAATTTCGCTGCTTTTTATTATATTGTGAAAAGGCAGAACCAATCGGACATCCAGAAATAAACCACCTGTTTGGTCTGAAGGCAAAGCCCGTAATGCAGCCGGAAGCGCTCCCGCTACGTCTGCCAGACCTCCAACTTTTACAAAAGGAGTTGCCTCAGCAGAAATGAAAAGAACATTCAAATTGTCTTTCATTAACTTATTCTATCTCTTTTTCAACCAACCAGTGAATAATATCTTATTCCGTCGAATTAACATCAATTACAGGTTCCGAATTTTTCTGAACATTATATAGTCGCCGGTAAAGACCATCCTTCAAATCCATCAGTTCTTCATGGGTCCCCATTTCTCTGATCGTTTTATCTTCCAGGACAACGATCTTGTCTGCGTTCCTGACAGTCGATAACCGGTGGGCAATAACCACCGTAGTTCTCCCTTTCATCAATCGCTCCAATGCTTCCTGGATCAACATTTCTGTTTCAGTGTCCACCGACGAAGTCGCCTCATCAAGGATCAGGATCGGAGCATTTTTTAATATCGCCCTGGCAATCGAGATTCGCTGTTTTTGCCCACCAGATAATTTGATACCTCTTTCTCCGACTAAAGTGTCAAATTGATCGGGTAATTCCATAATAAAATTATATGCATTGGCCGCTTTGGCTGCCGAGATCAGATCATCCGATGTAGCCTCTGCATTTCCGAATAAGATATTCTCCCGGACGCTTCCATAAAAGAGAAAAACATCTTGTAAAACGATGCTGATCTGTTGTCTGAGACTATCCAATTGATAATCACGAATATTTCGTCCATCAAATAATATGGAGCCCTTGGTCGCATCATAAAACCTGGCAATTAAACTGACCAAGGTGGATTTTCCCACACCGGTTGGTCCTACCAATGCAACAATATTATGGGCAGGTATATCCAAATTAATTTGTTCAAGGATTGCACTATTTTGTGAATATTCAAAATCAACTTCCAAGAATTGGATATGACCATTTACTGGTGAAGAAATTTCGACGGAACCTGCTACATTATGCGGTTCTTCCTTTTCCACAAGTAAACCGGCAATTCGGTCTGCCCCCGCCAGTGAACTTTGGATAGCCTCCCATGCCCCACTCAGGACTCTGACCGGAGTATAAAACATGTCCAGGTATAAGAAAAAAGCTACAAGATCAGCAACAGGTAAAAGACCTTTAAGAGCCAATTGACCACCGAAATAAATCACGATCAAGGTACCAAAAGATGATGCAAAATCTACAAATGGTTGAAAAGTTGCCATTAACTTAAGTGCTTTTAGCATCGATTGGCGATAACTTTCTATTCGTGTGTGCACACGAATCGACTCATCGGTTTCACGAGTAAAGGATTTTATCTCCCGGATCCCTGAAAGGTTGTCATTTAACATCGCGTTCAGGTCCCCCAATTCTTTTTGCCTGTTTCGAAAAGCAGGGCGGACATATTTTGCATAAATTCTCAGGGAAAGAATTATCAAAGGAATTGGTAGCATACTTAATAGAGTCAATTGCCAATTCAAATCAATTAAAACAGCCGAAACCCCGATGAATGTTAATAGATTGACAACAATATCCGGTATTGCATGGGATATTAATTGCTCAAAAAGATCGGTATCATTCACCACATTGGACATTAATTGCCCAACTTGTTTGTCTTCATAAAACCTTAACGATAGTCGTTGCATGTGGTCGTAAACGAATTTTCTTACGTCAGCTACGACACCCCAGCCTGCAAAATGTGCCAGGTAAGAACGAAGAAATTGAAGACCAGCCCTGGCGATGAAAACAACCAAAACCAGCACTGTCAATTTTGTGATCGTCGAAATGTCATCAAGTGAATTTCCCGGGGTCGTTACCATTGAAATTAATATCTTGATGATCCAGGGGATGAGTAATTGCACGAAAACAAGCGCTAACATACTCAGGCTTGTTACGATCAAAGTACCGGTATATTTCTTTGCATAATTAAATATTAGCGAGAAGGGTTTCATACCATCTTTCCATTGTTAGGATTTTCATACCTGTTTTATTAATATTCAAACCTAAAGATTATATCAAACCTATTCAGAAAGAAAATTTTCTTCTCCTTCCTTTATGAAGAATATTTTTGAGGATATAATGATAAAAATAATCTATCGCCAGATGGAGGAGTTATGAATAAAAAAGTCGGCAAGTTTCTAAAACGCCTGGGCTATACCGTTGCCATATTAATCATCCTGGTCGTCGCAGGTTTATTCGTTTGGGTTAAAGTAAACATCCCCAAATCATTCCCCCAAGTGAATGGTGAAATTACGATCAATGGTTTGGATGCTGCCGTAAATGTTTATCGCGACAAAATGGGGGTACCCAATATATACGCGAGTACGCCTCATGATTTATTTATGGCTCAAGGGTATATTCATGCCCAAGATCGATTTTGGCAAATGGATTTTTGGCGTCACATCGGTTCAGCCAGGTTGGCAGAGATGTTTCCCTCCCAGCTTTCTACTGATGAATTCCTTCGTACTTTAGGGTGGAAAAACATTGCTGATGAGGAATATACCAGCATGGATGCAGAATCCAAGTCAATGCTGGAAGCGTATTCCCTGGGAGTGAATTCCTATTTAAATTCGCATAAAGGAACCAGTCTTAGCTTTGAATATGGGATATTAAAACTTCTAAACCCTGGTTACAAACCCGAACCCTGGACACCAGTAAACACCTTAACTTGGGCAAAATCCATGGCGTGGGATCTCGGTGGGAATATGACCCAAGAAATAGACCGGGCTATTCTCCTAAAAACAATTCCTCTTGATTACGTGAACGAATTGTATCCAGCTTACTCACCTGACCACCCGGTCATCGTCCCAGCGATCGGAGAGAATGTTGATAAACCTAAAGTCAATCCGCCATTCGCAACAAAGAATTCATTGGATTTGGTCTTAAAGTCAGCTTCTTTGAAAATTACAGGATTGAATGATCTTTTAGGCCCTTCCGGGTCTGATATTGGTTCAAACAATTGGGTTGTTGGAGGCTCATTAACAAAAACAGGTCTACCTTTGCTGGCAAACGATCCTCACCTCAGCATCCAAATGCCATCCATTTGGTATCAAAATGGATTGCATTGCCAGCCAATGAATGAAAAATGCCCATACAATGTGACCGGTTTCTCTTTTGCCGGTGTGCCAGGTGTAGTAATTGGTCACAATGATCGAATTGCCTGGGGTGTTACAAATGTTGGCCCGGATGTACAGGATCTATTCATTGAAAAAGTAAATCCAGTAAACTCTGGTCAATATGAATATCTCGGAAAATGGGTGGATATGGTTATACGAAAAGAAACAATTCTTGTTGCTGGCGGAGATCCTGTTGAAATCACCATACGATCAACCATCCACGGCCCAATAATCTCTGATTCCTATGGGCCTTTAAAACAACAAGTTGACACTCCGCAAGTTCCTTTCACAGAAAAAGCAGGGATTGAGTTGCCAGAACAATATGTGATTGCGATGAGGTGGACGGCATTAGAGCCAGGCAAATTGTTCAATGCCATTTGGGGTTTTGATAAAGCTCAAAATTGGGATGAATTTCGCAGCGCAGCTCGTGATTTTACTGTCCCAGCTCAAAACCTGGTTTATGCGGATGTGGACGGGAATATCGGGTATCAAATGCCAGGTAATATTCCCATTCGAAAATCTGGAGATGGGCGTCTCCCAGTTCCAGGTTGGACTGGCGAGAATGATTGGCAGGGCTATATTCCTTTCGAGCAGTTACCCTATGTTTTTAATCCAAAATCCGGTTTTATCGCTACTGCCAATAACCAGGTAAATCCCTGGAATTACCCCAACCTCATCACAACGGATTGGGATTACGGTTTTCGTGCCCAACGTATCGTTCAATTAATTACTTCAGCTCCTGGTCCAATTGATGAAGCATATTTTGAAAAAATACAAGGTGATAATTATGATGCCAGCGCAGCAATCCTGGTACCGATGCTTTTAAAGACAGACCTTGGTAATCCTGACCTTGATAAGATCCGTGCAATCTTAAAGGATTGGGATTATCAAGACTCAATGGATTCAGCTCCAGCAGCCTTATATGCAGCTTATTGGAAAAGATTCCTATCTAATACGTTTGGCGATGATTTACCAGAAGATATGCAACCAACGGGTTCAAGCCGCTGGTTTGAAGTTGTCCGAAACATGACATCCAATCCGGAAAGTCATTGGTGGGACTCGCAATTTACAAAAGACAAAGTCGAAACCAAGGACGACATAATTAAGCTTTCGTTTTCTGAGGCTGTAGCAGAAATCCAAGGTACTTTAGGAAAAGATCCCTTGAAGTGGCGTTGGGGTGATCTTCACACTGCTACATTCAAAAATCAAACGCTGGGGAAATCCGGGATATCACCGATAGAAATGTTGTTTAATCGCGGCCCATTCCCAACGAACGGTGGAGCATCGATCGTAAACGCGACAGGCTGGAATGCTTCAATAGGGTTTGAAGTTACTGCTCTACCTTCCCTGAGGATGATAGTGGACTTGAGTGATCTCAATAACTCGCTCTCTGTACATACGACCGGACAATCCGGGCATGCTTATAATTCCCATTATATTGACATGGCAGATCTCTGGAGAAACATCCAATACTATCCAATGCTTTGGAATGAAAAAACGATCATAGGCGCAGCCGATGGTCACCTGGTTCTTGTTCCATAACGATCAGGTTATAATTGACCGTTAATAATATGAGGTGTCCTTAGAAATCTCGATTTTTATCTCTAATGGTTGACAAATATTGATGAAGATTTACCGGGGTATTTATCGCATCCCCGGTAAATCTTAGTAAAAAGGATTATTTTAATATTTCTTAATGTAATGGTGTATATGACCGCGCAGATTCCATCTCTAACTAAATTTCAAATTTGGATGTTGGCTGCAAGACCAAAAACATTACCGGCTGCAGCAGCTTCAACAATTCTCGGAAGTGCCATCGCTTACAGTGATGGAAAATTCTTGTTTTTTCCCGCGCTTGCTGCCCTTTTTATTTCTATTCTTTTGCAGGTCGGTGCTAATTTTGCTAATGATCTGTTTGATTTTATGCATGGCGCAGATAAAGATAATCGAATGGGACCATTACGCGTTACCCAGTCGGGTTTGCTTTCACCAGGTAAGGTAAAACTTGGAATGTTCCTGGTTTTTGGATCGTCCATCCTACTTGGATTTTATCTTGCATGGGTTGCCGGGTGGTGGGTCATTGTCATTGGTTTTTCAGCGATCTTTGCTGCTCTTGCTTATACAGGAGGCCCATTCCCTTACGGATATTATTCCCTGGGTGATCTGTTTGTTCTCATTTTCTTCGGTTTTGTCGCGGTTTGTGGAACTTATTATGTTCAAGCATTAACCATTAGCACGGCATCAATTTGGGGTGGATTTGCAATGGGTTTGTTGATCACAAATATCCTTGTTGTAAATAACCTCCGTGATATTGAAACCGATCGAGCTGCAAATAAATTTACTTTGGCAGTGAGATTGGGAGTTAATGGTTCGAAATTGGAATACTTGATCTGTATGATTCTGGCGTACAGTGTACCTGCAATCCTATTTTTTGGTTTTAAGATTCATGTTGGAAGTATGCTGACCTGGCTTTCCATCCCGCTCGCCATCCAACAATTTTTAGAAATTAACAAGTCAACAGGCCGTGCACTAAATCATAGTCTTGCAGGAACTGCCCGCCTGGCATTGATCTATGCACTTTTATTTTCTTTTGGAATTCTTATATTTCAATAATAGAAAATTGGAAAATTCAAGAAACAAACAACCATTTACATAATCTTTTTTCTGTCCAATCAATGCCAAAATACATACCCAAGCCCAATAAACTCATAGCAACAACCCCCGCGTACATGGCTGGATAGTTAAATAATGTGTTCCCTTGAAAGTAGATATAGTATCCCAATCCTTTTTGTGTCGCGAACAACTCTGCGATGTAAAGAACAGCCACTGCTGTTCCTACTGATTGCCTCAAAGCAGTAAGGATTGCCGGCAAGGTTGCCGGAACATATACAAATCGGAAGAGTGCTTTCCGGCCTGCTCCCAGGCTTCGGACGCTGTTTATTAACTCTTGCCTGATATTTGCAGCCTGATCGCGGACGAGTACCAATATTTGAAAGAATAAAATAATAAAGATTATGATGATTTTTGCCAAGTCCCCAATACCAAATAATAACATTATGATCGGAACAAAAACCACTTTTGGTATTGGATACAAAATATAAATTAGGGGAGTAAAGATTGTATTAAATTTTTTCGATTGCCCCAGGATCAATCCAGCCGGGGATGCTGTTATTATTGCCAATCCCATTCCCGCTAGAACGCGCCACAAACTGACCATAAAGTGGATACCCAATTGGCCAAGGAAAAGTTCTCTAAAAAGAGCCTCAAACACATCGATCGGCCCAGGAAGGATAGGTCGCCGTAGAATAACAGACAATAACTCCCATGTGAAAAATAAAACCAGAATGGTTAAGAACAACCGTCTTCGTTCCAATTTTATGCTACCCCCAGTTGAGATCGAAGAGTCTGGCATAAGCTTAAGAAAGCAGGCGAATTCTGAAACTTCACTGTACCTGCATCCGGATTATCGATTATGACTCCCTTTTCATTAGGAGGATCCTTTAGCAATAATATTTTTCGACCGAAAAAGACAGCTTCTTCGATAGAATGGGTCACTAATACGAGGGTTATTCCAAATTCCTTAACAAGGGAAAAGGTGAGCTCTTGCAGGTTTTCCCGGGTAGCCACATCCAAGGATGAAAATGGTTCATCCATCAATAGTAGATCAGGTTCGAGGTTTAAAGTCCTTGCGATGGCCACTCTTTGGCGCTGACCTCCTGATAATTGGCCTGGAAATTTATTTGCATATTCATCCAATCCCAGGCGATTTAACCAGGTTTCATTAAATAAGTGTTGTGGTTGATCTTGCGGCGCATGGATACCATCTGCTCCATACATATTTCGAATTCTTAACCCCAGTTCACAATTTTGTCTAACGGTAGCCCAAGGGAGCAATCCATAATCCTGCAGGATCAGACCGCTTTTCGGCCTCGGGCGAATTATTTGATCGCCATCAATTATGACTTTCCCATTGTTCGGCTGAAGCAAGCCTGCAAGCAAATATAACAATGTCGTCTTGCCACACCCGGATGGCCCTAACACAGCCCATGCCTCGGATCGATCTACATCCCAGCTAAATTGTTTAAAAACTGGTTTTTTTGCCTCTGAAAATGAAAAAGTAATATTATCTATTTGTATCATATAAAAATTTCCAGGATAAAGGTTACCACCTCCCTCCCGGATATTTACTTATTTGGGGAGAAAAGATGAATTTACTGAATCGGAATACGATATATCCACTGTCAACAACCCTTTTTCTTTAGCCCATGATAAGGCATCATTCCACTCTGCTTCGCTGGTTATTCCAGCACTTGGGAATTTAGGAATAACATAAGATCCAAGAAGTGGTTTTGGTACCAACTGTTTATCACTGAGCAAACTGGCATACTTGGTTGGATTTGAGTTTACCAGTCCAGTCGCTTCTTCAATTGCAGCCAGGAATCCTCTAACAGCTTCCTGATGATTTTCCACGAAAGTCTTACTGAATGAAATCACACTTGCTCCATAAGATGGGTATTGGGTATCGTCCAAAACAATTACGGAGCCTTGCTGAACCGCCAAAGCTGCAAGAGGATCAGGTAACACCCCGGCTTTTAATCCTCCAGAAGTCAGTAAAGACATCCGATCAGACATTTTTGGCACCGCAATTGTTTTAATATCTCCCGGTTTAAACCCTTTTGCTTGCAGTAATCGATCTGTAACATATTCGATGATCGTCCCTTGGGAAATTCCGATCTCAACGCCTTTCAAGTCATCCACTTTTGATATACCAGACTGAGCTGATGCCAGAATAAAGAAATGTGCGGATGTTGAAGAAGCCATATGTGCATAACGGACAACTTCCATTTGAATTTTTTCTTTATTTAAGAACATATCTGAAAGGATCTCATTAACTGTGGCATCAGCCTGTCCCGCTTGAAGAATTTGGTCACGCTCTGGCGCTGAAGCCACAGGGATGAATTCAACCTTTACGCCCTTTGCTAGAAATAGTCCTTCCTGATCTGCAACATACATGGGTAAAGTATCTATCAATGGAAGAACCGCAATTCGAATTGTCAATTGCTCCGAATTAACGGTTTCTTTTGGTGGAACATCGGTGCCGGCAGGTTGGGTAGTCGATGGATTGCCAGTTTGACAAGCACTTAAGATCAATCCCATCGCCAAAATTATCAATAGCCCTTTTTTTTTCATTGCTTCTATTCCTTTCTTAAATTAATAAATTTCCTCTTTCAGAGGACGATAAGATTAGAATTAGTTCAGTTTTTCTGTTTTTTCTCTCGATAAGATTTCCATGCTTCAACCAAAGCAGGAATAAGTGAAATAACTATTATTGCAAGAATAACCAAGGAAAAATTATGTTTTATAAAAGGAATATTGCCGAAGAAAAAACCTGTAAATGCGAACAACGCCACCCAAGTGATACCCCCCAAGAGATTATACGAGATAAAGTGTCCATAAGACATCCTTCCAACCCCTGCGACAAAAGGAGCGAAAGTACGAATAATAGGTACAAAACGTGCCAAAAATATGGTTTTCCCGCCATGTTTTTCGAAGAACTTATGTGTTCGATCGATATAATCTTTTCTAATCCATTTAATTTCACCATTATTGACTTTATCCCCCAGCAAATGCCCGATCCAATAATTTACAGTATCGCCTAAAACAGCTGCCAGCATCAATAAACCCGTAATAATAAATATATTCAAGGACCCGAGCGCGGCGAAGGTCCCTGCTGCAAAAAGGAGCGAGTCGCCAGGCAAAAAAGGCATTATAACAAGACCGGTTTCGACAAAGATGACAATAAAAAGTATGGCATAAGTCCAAATGCCATAATTAGAAATAATTTCACTTAGATATACATCAAGGTGAATGAAAAAATCCACAAATTTTATGATCAGATCCATTTTTTCCCTGATTCAAGCATGATTTAATAGCTCGGCGATTATACTTCACTTTGAAATTAATCGAATAATATAATTTTTAATCATAAAGGTTATTACCAAGAAAATTGGATCAACGTATTGATCCAATCTTTTATTCACATAATAATTTAAAGAATAAAATAATTCTATTTTTCCGAAATGGTAATAGAGATCAACAAGTCACCATTAGGTGAAGTGATTCCATTTTCCGGGTTTCTGGGAGTAAGTTTGTTAAGCACATCCATTCCAGAAATCACTTGTCCAATAATCGTATACATACCGTTCAAATCCGGTTGGGGGGTTAAAGTAATAAAAAATTGGCTTCCATTTGTATCCATTCCTGAATTCGCCAAAGCAACGACCCCGGGACTATCGAAATTTATGGATTGGTCTGTTTCAATTTGAAAAAGGTACCCAGGTCCGCCTAATCCTGTTCCGCTGGGGTCGCCAGTTTGAACGATACTATTCGGGATCACTTTATAAAATGTATTATTGTCATACCATCCTTTACTCGCCAGGAATATGAATGAATTTACTGCAAAAGGCGCTTTATCTGGAAATAATTGGATGGTAATATCCCCTTTTTCAGTATGAATGAAAGCAATATATTGTTTTAATGGATCAATGCTCAATTTAGGACAGGAATTAAACTGGCTTTTTCCTAGCAATATCAACCTGACGATCTGGTCCAAGCTACTGTAATCACGGGGTCCGTTGTACATTTGCCCATTGATCAATAGGAACGGGGTTGTCCTTAATCCAATTCCCAACCCGAGTTCAAGGTCCTTTTCAACACGACTGGTTATTGTCTGGCTGGTGAGTTTTTCCGCGAAAATGGCCTTGTCCAATCCAATACTTGATGCTTGTTCCACCACCCAGGAAGAAAATAATTCGGGGGTCATAGATTTCCATAATTCAAATTGGCCATAAAGCAAATCATGCATTTCCCAGAATTTCCCAAAGTCACCCGCAGCTTCTGCTGCTTGAGCAGCCAGTAATGCTTTATCATGGATGTCATAAAGAGGGAGTTGCCGAAAAACAACTTGCAGATCTTTTGAAAATTTTTCTTCGAGTTGAAGAAGAACGGGGGCAAGATTAGCACACCCAGGGCATTGGAAATCCCCATACTCAACAAATGTTACGTTTGCTCCCACCGGTCCTCTCACGTGATCCGCTTTATCAATGGCTGGAAAAATGGATTTTTCGTCTGGTCCTGGCGTGGGTGCTGTAGGGATGGTTTGGCATAATGCCTGTATGGTGGGAGTCTGCGTAAGCAATAAAGGTAAAGTGCTCGTAGATTGCTCCGGGTATGATGTTGCTTTTTCGACCCCATTGCATGAACCTAGGAAAAAGATAACAATAAGATTGGAAACGATAAAACTTTTTCGATTCATGAAACCTGCCATGTTTTTCCTTAAAGGCCAAGCATGTTTATTGTGAAACCAAAGCTTTTAGATCATCGAAAGAAGACATTTGTGAAATTTTTTCCAAGAAAGCGAACAGGCTGGGGCTTTGTGCCCGCAAAGTACGGACAGCCGGTCCCACAGGATCTTCGCCGGCTGCACCTCCCGGAACATCCGCATATGCTCCATAAAACGCAAAATATGCCTGGTTTAATTTACGAATTGCGTATCCGTGGTCCCAAAACACCTGCCTTCTGGCTTCCATATAATTCTCAGCATCACTTATTTTTCCATCTGCCAGAAGAGTATCCACCACCACTCGTGTTTGATGCATTTCGACCCTAAAGTCAAACTGGATGATGGGTAGATCCTTTGGATCCGGATGGCTGAATGGATAATTAATTATCTTATCGATTCCAAGCAACGAAGTTAATTCCGGGTAATACTTTTGTATAACAAGTTTCCCAATTTCATCACCAGCAATCGAGGCAGTTGTTTCGTTCATTGTCCTGAGTTCGTTCGTCAGATCGTAGCGCTGACCCAATGGTCGGAAACTTAACCAATTGTGGATCCATTCATGTGCGATCGTGTTTGTTAGCCAATCCAATGCCGTACTTCGTTCCACCATGGTCGGATATGAGCCAATCCCACCAACAGGTACTACTAACGAGGACACATTCATTTCCTTGTCTATGCCATTCTCTAATTCTACCTGTTTGTCCACAGTAAGGTTGGAAATAAGAGAAATACTTTCTTCTTGTTGTATTTTATTTCTAGGAGAGATGATCAAATTGAATGGCAAAGGAGTTATGTGAAATAATACTGGCGGGATGGCTTGTCCATCCATCGTTAATCCTTCATTTTGTAAAATTTCACTGATCTGCACCTCAAGGATCGATTCTGCCACAGGAGCAATTTGTTCTTGCTTAATATTTAACCTTTCCAATTCTATTTTTAGAGCCCTTGAAGCTGCAACAAGGTCAATTGTGTTTGGATCAATGTAAATTAGACTTAACTGAGATTCTTTTTTGATGATCTGATCAATTATTTGAAGATAATCTTTGACGATTTTATGGCGATCAGGTAGATCGAAATAGTATGGGGAATTAAAGCTCGATTGATAAAGCTTTACTCCCAGTGCATTCATTGTCCAATCAAAATAATCAAATTCTACAGAACGAGTGAACAACCGGATTTGGTCTGTGCGGTCATTAACCACTAATGAACTACCGCTGAAAAACAAACCCAGTAAAATAATTAGAATAACAATTTCGATCCTAACCATAATCCTGGAAAGCATCTTTCGATTATAACCCCCCTGAAATATATATAAGATAAAAGCCTGGGTGCGATTTTCTGGATCATTATGATCCAATAAAATTCGATCCCAGGCTTTAATTCGAATTAATTATTAAGAGCTACTTATTCATTAAATACTCATCGATCGCCACTGCTGCTTTGTGCCCAGCTACCATGGCCGTAACAACCAGATCTGGTCCCGTTACATCATCCCCACCAGCAAAAACTCCTTCTTTAGTTGTTGCACCAGTCTCTTTATCGACAACTGTGATCAAACCCCAATCATGGGTTTCCAATCCCGGTGTGGTTTTGCCAATGGTCGCATCCGGCCAATAACCCAAAGCCTTGATGGCGGTATCAACCGCAACCGAAAAGTTTGAACCTTCTACCGGAACCGGCTTTCTTCGTCCTTTTGCATCTGGTTCACCTAATTGCATCTCGATGCACTCGATGGCAGCCAATCGCCCATCTTCACCCGCAATGAATTTTACTGGTTGAGTCAGAAAATGGTATTGAGCCCCTTCTTCTTTTGCCATTTTTCGATCTTTTCTTCCACCAGGCATTTCCTTCTCAGTTCGTCGGTATATACAAGTAACCTGGTCTGCGCCCATTCGCAAGGCTGTACGCAGGCAATCCGAGGCGGTATCTCCACCCCCGATCACTGCGACCCGCTTTCCTATTCGAGGCCGTTCCCTTTTATCTTCTGGAAGAAGATCTATTTCAGTGTTTGCCCGCATCAGGAAATCTGTTCCCTCATAGACACCCGGCAGGTCTTCTCCGGGGACTTCCATTTTTGCATCAATCCCGGTTCCAACCCCAACGAATACAGCATCAAAATGATCTTTATCCATTAATTCGTCAATCGTCTTATCTTTACCTATGAAAGTATTGCCAACAAATTGAGCTCCCGCTGTTTCAAAATCTTCCCAGCGACAAAAAACCACTTCCTTGGCAAGTTTAAAATTAGGAATCCCATATACCAAAAGACCACCTGGGGCAGGTTTTGCATCGTAAATCGTGACTTGATGTCCTTGGTGCAATAAATATTCGGCACATCCCAAACTTGCAGGACCAGCCCCGACCATAGCCACTTTTTTTCCAGTTGGTTTTCCAACAGGTATGGACACACCCTGGGTTTTTCGTTCAAAACAAGTTACGAATGTCTCCAGAGGACCACAGAGGACAGGTTCATGGGATTTGTTTAATACGCACGATCCCTGGCACAATTGCTCATGAGGGCAAACTCTTGAACAGATCTCCGGGAGTGAACTTGTTTGGCGGTAAAGAAGAGATGCTTCAATATATCTACTTTGTTCAATAAGCCACATTGCAGATGGAATATCATTATGAGTGGGACAAGCAAGCATACAAGGAGCAGGGTCGGGGCAATGGATGCATCGGGAAGCTTCCAACATGGCGCGGTTCGAATCCAAGGGAACGGAAACATCCCCAAAATCGCAAACACGCTCAGTAGGAGGTCTGAGCGCTGGGTCTTCATACGGCATATAGACACGCGCTTTGCGATCAATTTCCAAATTTTCACTTGGGATTTTTTGCATCGATTGACTCCTACTGATTCTTTAAGCATTACGTTCAATCTCATGATACCCAAACTTCCAATTGCCTTACAGGCGTAAATGTCATCAATGCTTGCGACGATTATCATATAGTAATGATCACTTTTTTATCAATAACTTATATTAAAAGATACCAAACTACCTTCTGAATGCATTACAATAATGTTATCGTGGAGGTATGTAATGAAAAAATACAGAAATTTGTTTATTGCGTTTGGGACTGTTATCGTAATTATTATTGCCTTTTTCTGGTTAAGAACTCGTAACCAGTCATCAGCGCAATCCCAATTTCAAACCGTTACAGCTTCCCGCGGATCATTAATGGCAACCATCGGAGCCACAGGGATCGTACATACCAACCAGACAGCTTCATTAAATTGGCAAACATCCGGTATCGTCGGCGATATCCAAGTAACAATGGGCGACAAAGTACCCAAAGGGGGTATTCTAGCTTCAATATCCCTCGATTCACTTCCCCAGAATGTCATCCTCGCGCAAACAGATCTGGTAAATGCAGAACGAGCTTTAGATACGACCAAGAATTCAAAAACTGCTCAAGCTCAGGCTCAGCTCGCTCTTGCAAATGCCCAAAAAAGTTATGATAATGCAAAAAATAGTCTTCTGAGTCTGGAAACTGGAAGAGATAATTTGGACGCTGCAGCAAATGCAGAAGCTCAATATATTATCGCAAAAAAGAATTTGGAAAATGCTCAATCTGCATACGACAATGTCGCCAGTCTGTCTTCAGATAATCCAATAAAAGCCCAGGTTTATAGTGCCTTGTATTCCGCCCAGCAAGCTGCCCAATCCAGGCTAAATGCCTGGAATTGGTACAAAAATCAAGCAAATTCACTCGATATTGCCGAAGCAGAGGCAAATGTGGCTTTGGCAAGCGCTCAACTTCAAGATGCACAACGCGAATGGGACCGGCTAAAGAACGGACCTGACCCAGCCGATATTTCATCAGCCCAGTCTCGAGTGACCGCGACTCGTGCGATCCTCAATACAGCTTCAATAATAGCTCCATTTTCTGGAATAGTAACGGAAATCCAATCAATGGTTGGAGACCAGGTCTCTCCAGGCTTACCCGCCTTTCGTGTTGATGACCTTTCCCGGTTACTTGTGGATGTCCAAGTCTCAGAAGTAGACATCAATAGTGTTAAGGTCAATCAACCTGTGACCTTATCATTTGACGCGATACTCGATATTACCTATCATGGTGAAGTAATATCGGTTGCCCAAGTAGGCAATTCGTCGCAAGGTGCAGTTACTTTTACCGTTACTGTTGAGTTAAAAGATGCAGATAAATATGTCAAACCTGGCATGACTTCAGCAGTAACAATTGTTGTCAACCAATTGGATAATATTCTCCTTGTTCCCAATCGGGCAGTCCGGTTAATTAATAATCAACGAGTTGTCTATATACTGGTTAATGGAGCAGCCAAAGAGGTAAAAATAACCCTCGGAGCGACCTCAGGCATCGATAGTGAAGTTTTGAGCGGAGACCTTAAAGAGGGTGATTTGATCATCCTCAATCCCCCATCAAATTTTAATCCAGGAAGCGGGACAAATCGGGGTGGAGGAATGTTTGGTGGATAACCCTGTAATTGTGGCAAACCACTTGGCTAAAATATACACAATGGGAAAGGTCGAAGTCCAGGCACTGGTGGACGTCACCCTCAAAATCGACCGGGGAGAGATCGTTTCCATCATGGGTCCCTCTGGATCTGGGAAATCCACACTCATGAATATACTTGGGTGTCTAGACCTCCCCAGTAAGGGAGAATATATTTTAGATGGCGAGACAGTTTCCACTTTAAATGATGATCAACTTGCCAGCATTCGCAATCGCAAAGTTGGTTTTGTATTTCAAAGTTTCAATTTACTCACTCGATCAACTGCTTTGACCAATGTTGAATTACCTTTGCGCTATGCCGGTATTACAATTGGACGCAAGGAAATTGCGCTGGAAGCATTAGAGGCTGTAGGATTGGGTCCTCGCATCTACCATAAACCAACCGAGCTATCTGGGGGCCAACAGCAGCGAGTTGCTATCGCACGAGCCCTGGTAAATAAGCCTGCCATTCTCATGGCTGATGAGCCAACAGGAAATTTAGATTCAAAGGTTGGTCATGAAATCATGGACCTTTTGTTGAATATGAACAAAGAAAGAGGTACCACTTTAATCATTGTGACTCATGATGCAGAGGTCGCGGCGCAGACCCAACGAGTGATCAAATTGAGAGATGGTCTGGTGGAGGCTGAGTCATGAACTTTGGCCAATCACTATTAGAAGCGCTCGAAAGTTTAAGTGCCAACAAATTACGCTCGTCCCTGACCATGCTTGGAATTGTGATCGGAGTTGGAGCGGTCATTGCCATGCTTTCCATTGGAGCCGGCGCTCAGAGTACGATAACCGGTTCCATCCAAGGGATCGGATCAAATTTAATTTTCGTCATGAGTCAGAGAACCGAAGGAGTCCTAAACCCGAAACCTCTGACAGTTGAAGATGCCCAGGCAATCGCGGATCCATTGCAAGCCCCTTCCATCGCGCAAGTTGCACCAACGATCCAAGGTAGTCTTGAAATAACTTTCGGTAGAAAAAGTGTAACCACTTCAATTTCTGGGGTGACTGGAAATTATGATCTCGTTAACAATGAAACTCTTTACGAAGGAGATTTCATTTCCGAAGAGCAGATCTATGAACGAGCCTCCGTGGTCGTTCTAGGTCCGACAACAGCTCAAAATTTATTTGGATATGTAGATGGGTTGGTTGGGCAAACTGTTCGGTTGAATGGACAACCCTTTCGCGTAATTGGAGTACTTATCTCGAAAGGAGGTGGATCCTTCGGCAACCAGGACGACCGTGCTCTTGTGCCATTATCTACCGCACAAATGCGCTTGATCCATCGATCTCCCAATGATCGCGTTGACAGCATCACAGTTCAAGCAATAAATGCCGAGTCTGTAATTGCAGCCACAGATGAAATCACACAAATTCTGCAATCCCGCCATAGAACTGCAGTCGGCGCAGATGATTTTGCCATTTTTACCCAGCAGGCTATTCTAAATATCGCCAACACCATTACAGGGGTTCTGACAATCTTCCTGGGAGGTATCGCTGCCATTTCCTTGTTGGTCGGTGGAATTGGCATCATGAACATTATGTTGGTTTCAGTTACCGAGAGAACCCGCGAGATAGGATTGCGTAAAGCCCTTGGGGGACGAAAACGCGACATCATAATCCAATTTTTAACTGAATCCTCCATGTTGAGTCTAATGGGTGGATTGATCGGAATATTTCTTGGATGGCTTATTTCAGTAAT
>Ga0315268_10001493_pt1 | contig 26937 bp, 25 predicted proteins | sample C1_top_MG_FD_204535 | JGI IMG/M metagenome (GOLD analysis project Ga0315268, IMG submission 204535) | Sediment microbial communities from Yellowstone Lake, YNP, Wyoming, USA - C1_top | ecosystem: Environmental > Aquatic > Freshwater > Lake > Sediment | place: USA: Wyoming | collected 2017-08-01
TTTCGATGGTTCCGTCTGCAGCACGCGCAGCGGAGCCACCGCCGGGATGAATTTCGGGGCCGGGGGTTTGCTGCCAGACTTGGCGGCAGCCTGCGGCGTGGCTTCCGCCGTGGTGTAGACCGCCGGACGGACGATCGCTGAGCCTCCGCCGGAAACCGCGACGGCGCCGGCGGGGGCCGCCGGAGCGGCGCTGATCTCATTGACGTCCGCGGCGTTGAGCAGGCCTTTTTCCTTGAGCAGGAAGATCAGCTTTTCACGCTGGTTCTCTGCCGTGCCCGCGCCAACGTAGTTGGCCTCGGCGGACGTGATCACGCCCTTCGAGACGAGGATCCGCAGCAGCGGATCAGCCGCCTGATTCGATGCCGATGAAGATGGTGTAGGTGAGGGTGGAACCGCTGTGTCCTCTGCCGCCACAACCGCCGGCAGGAGAACTAGGAGCAGCGCCAAGAGCATAGCGCTGCCACGACGTGTTCTGCCTTTCATCGCGTCTGGACCTCCACGAGTTCGCATCGCGCCGGAGCAACGACGCGAATGCACTTCGACTAGGGACCTGATGATGCCGGGAGAAACGCTATGAAAAATCGAGGCGATGAACGGAAAATGTATCGAGCACCCGATAAAATTAAGTGGTGCTTTTACTTCATTTCATTTTGAACTGCAAGCCCAAATCTCTGATTCCAATCACTTTTTCGGCCCAAAACCTGCAACCCGCCACGAATGAGAACTGCGGACAAAAAAAATCAGGGGCGATGTGACACTTATGGGGATGGGATGGTCTATGAGTTCCGCACGTAACACGCTGGACGATGAGTCCCGATCCGCAAGTTTGGGTGGTGTGGAGGTAAGGTCTTGCGGACCCCTGCGCGTCACGCTGGATGGTGACCAGCGCCACTCGCCCCTGTTCATTGCGACGATACTGAAGCATGCCGAGCGGAGAGTCTGTATCCGCGGTCACAGCGCGGGTGTGACTTCACTCACAAATCCGGGGCCACCCCCCTCCCCCCGGAAACCCCCTCCAGACGTGCTTTTCGGCCGGACGCCCCGGACCGCCTTCCCGCCCCCGCGGGGCCCCCTCCGGCCCCCGCCGCTTCCCCGAAACCCTCCGGCGGCACCGCATCCAGAAGAATTGAGTGCAACTTAAATATGCCGGCTGAGCGTATAATTCCTGCAACGGGAAGGGAGTCTACTGTGGGTTCTCCATACGGCCTTGAGCTGGTAGAAAACTGTCTGATCTGCAAGCTGCGCACCGACAGTTTCTTTTGCGGGCTTCCTAAGCAATCGCTGGAAGCATGGGAAGCGATCAAATTCACCGCCGCTTATCCCGCGGGCGCCGTCCTTTTTGTCGAAGGACAGAATCCCCGCGGCATCTATATGCTTTGCAAGGGCCGGGTTAAGCTCTCCACCACCTCCGCCGACGGCAAGACCCTCATCCTCAAGATCTCGCAACCCGGCGAAGTCCTCGGGCTGCACGCCACCGTGTCGGGGACCCCGTATGAGATCACGGCCGAGACCGGCCAGCCTTCGCAGCTTAATTTCATCAAGCGCGAAGATTTCATGAAGTTCCTCACCGTCCACGGGGACGCCTGCCTGAAAGCCGCCCAGCATCTCAGCCGCGATTGTCAGTCGGCCTACCAGCAGATCCGTTCGCTCGGACTCTCGCACTCGGCCCCGGAACGCCTGGCGCGCCTGCTGCTGGAGTGGTCGCACGGTGAGACCGCCGATCACGCCGGGGAACGCGTCAAGGTCGCCCTCACCCACGAAGAGATCGCACAAATCATCGGGACCTCGCGCGAGACCGTCACCCGTACCCTCGCCGACTTCCGCAAGAAGCAGATCGCCGTCCTCAAAGGTTCGACCCTGATGATCCGCAACAAGGCCGCCCTCGAACGCCTGGTCGGAGCCTAGAAAGTTCGCTTCACGAGACAGCCCGCCTCACGGCGGGCTTTTCTGTTGCCGCTTGCACCCATTGGCAATTCATTCCCTTGAAAAGAGCCTCCCGGAGTGTATAGTGCGTTCTCTATTCAATTCTTGGAGGAAGAATGCGCAAGCTGACAGCTGGAATACTATGTGCGGCTCTTTTTACTACAGCCGCATTTGCCGGACTGGGGAGCAACAAGGCGATGTACCTCGGGGGCACGGTCAACTCCATCAAGGAAGGCACCCAGGGCGTTTCCTCCACCCAGGACGAAAAGAACTTTGTCTTCACTTACAAGGATGGAAGCCTCTCCATCCCTTACGATCGCGTCGATTCACTCGAATACGGACAGAAATCCGGACGCCGGCTTGGACTGGCGCTGACCATCAGTCCGTGGCTCTTGCTCAGCAAAAAGCGCAAGCACTTCCTTACCATCAGCTGGAAAGATGAAACCGACAAACAGCAGGCCGCCGTTCTCGAACTCGGCAAGGATGTCATTCGCACGCAACTGGCAACACTCGAAGCCCGCACCGGCCGCAAAGTCGAATACCAGGACGACGAAGCCCGAAAGAGTGGCCGAGGAAATTAGACGTGAAAGCGATTCTCACATCGATATTCTTGCTCTTTAGCTCCTGCGTTCTGGCGCAGACGCCAACGGAAGCTCCACCGGCGCAGCCTTGTCCCAGTGTTGCTGCAACAAGCGCTGTGCCAGGTAAGACTCTCGACCAAGTACATCGGATCTTTGTGGAGAGCTTTGGGGATGATGCTGTATCTCGCCAAATGCAAGCTATGGTCATTGCTAGCATCACTAGCTCCAAGAGATTCGTGGTCACTGAAAATCGATCGAAAGCTGACGCAATCCTCAAAGGGTCGACGACAGAAGCAGCGGCCCAAGAAGTTCACGCTTATGGGAGTTCTACAAACGTCTCCACCGCTTCTGGAGGACATAGCGCATCTGTAAGTGGGAGCAATGGCTCCATTTCCGGTAGCGCCTCCGGCGGCTTCCTTGCTAAGGCGGCGGGAATCGACGATTCTTCAGTGAACACCGAAACGATCGAGTCTGCCAAAGCGTCGGTCCGACTGGTGAATGACGACGGCGACGTCATATGGACTTCAACTCAAGAAAGCCGTGGGGCTAAATATAAGAGTGCGAGCGTGGATGTTGCAGACAAGATTGTTGGGCAGCTCACTCGCGATGTAACGAAGCTACTCTCTACGCCAGCAATCGTGGAGACCTCTCCGAAACTATCAAAGTAGTTTCGTGGAAACCTCCCGAGGTCTGCCTCCTCGTCCGGTCCTTCCACCGCCTGCTGCTGTGTTCTTCATCTCTCCGCCGAACAATTCCCAAAAAAGCGCTTATTAAAGCAACAGTCGAATTGTCTCGAAAGGTGGCCACCTGAGAGGTTTTTCATCAGTTGCGCACAAATTCCTCATCCCGCTCTCACGCCCAGAGGTGACCTGCATCACCGTAGGTGCTTCCCCACAGAACCATAGTTGCCCCGTAGTAATCAGTACAGGTCGAACCCTTTCATGAGGAAAGACCTGGTCTGCCGGGGCAACCGGCAGAGCAGCCTGAAGCCGAAACGCACTCATCTATTCTAGCTTCTCCCTGCCCGGCCGACTCCGTCAGCGCAACCCGGCAATTAGCCATATGCGGGTCAGTGCCTCCGCAGTCGTAGCGCGGAGATCCCGGAACCAGTGGAGAGCGTATGAGTAAGGCCATCCTTTACGACGCAACCCTTTGCGTCAACTGCAAGCAGTGCGAGTCGGCCTGCGCGCAGAAGAATCATCTTCCCTACGACGACAAGGTGGCAGCCGAGCCGGTCCAGAGTGACCACAAGTACACGGTCGTGCTCGCCCGGAATGACAAATACATGCGGCGACTCTGTCAGCATTGCGAAGAGCCCGCTTGCGTTTCCGTCTGCCCGGTCGGCGCCTTGCAGAAGACCGCGCTTGGTCCTGTCACCTATGACGTCAGCAAGTGCATGGGTTGCCGCTATTGCATGGCCGCCTGCGCCTTCGCCGTCCCCAAGTACGAGTGGAGCAAACTCAATCCCAAGGTGCAGAAATGCATCATGTGTCCTGACCGCGTTGCCGCCGGACAACCGACGGCCTGTGCGGAAGCTTGTCCGACGGGAGCCACCAAGTTCGGCGACCGTGATGCCCTGGTCGCTGAAGCCGAAGAACGTATCCGCGCCAATCCAAATCAATACGTCCCTCATATCTACGGTTTACATGAAGTTGGCGGATCGTCCGTGCTTCTGCTCTCCAGTATCGATTTCGGTGAATTTGGTTTGCCCATGAATCTTCCCACCGACCCGCTCCCGCAGCGCACCTTCGAGGTCTTGTCGAAGATCCCGGACTTCGTGCCCTTGTGGGGATTGTTCCTCGGGGGCGTCTGGTGGATCACGCATCGCCGCGATGAAGTCGCCGAAGCTGAAGCTCGCGTTCCGCGTGGAGGTGGCCAGTGAGATTCCGACTGACGTTCTGGAAAGTCGTCTTCGTCCTCATCATGATTTGGGGAGCTTATTCCACCTATGTCCGCTTCTTCCACGGTCTCGGCGCCGTCTCCAACATGAGTGACACCTTCCCGTGGGGCATCTGGATCGGCTTCGACGTGTTGTGTGGCGTCATGCTCGCTGCCGGAGGATTCTGCGTCACCGGCGCCGTCCACATCCTCAACATCAAGAGCCTGCACTCCATCGTGCGTCCGACGGTGCTCACCGCATTCCTCGGCTACATCCTGGTCTGCGTGGGACTGATGTTCGATCTCGGGCGTCCTTACAACATCTGGCACCCGATGGTCATGTACAACCCGCACTCGGTGATGTTCGAAGTCGGTTGGTGCGTGATGCTGTACTCCACGGTCCTCGCCCTGGAGTTCTCTCCCATCGTGCTCGAGCGCTTCAATCTGCAAAAGCCGTTGAAGGTGATCAAGGCCTGTCTCATCCCCCTGGTCATCCTCGGCGTCATCCTTTCCACCCTGCATCAGAGCTCGTTGGGAACCCTGTACCTGATCATGCCGACCAAGCTTCACTCGTTCTGGTACACCCCGGCCCTGCCGTTCTTCTTCTTTATCTCGGCGATCGCCGTCGGACTCTCGATGACGATCTTCGAATCCTCGCTGAGTTCGCGCGCTTTCCATCGTCAACTCGAGCTTCCCGTCATCCGCGAACTCGGACGCGCCCTGCTGGTGGTGCTCACCATCTACGGACTGCTTCGCTTTGAAGACCTGTTCCGTCGCGGACAGCTCACCAAGGTGATCACACCCGGCTACGAAGCTTATTTCCTCTGGCTGGAACTGGCCCTGGCCGTGGTCATCCCGGTGGCTCTGCTCTCCCGGAAGAAGATCCGTATGAGCGCCAATGGACTCTACTGGACCTCGGTGATCTGTCTCATGGGATTCATCACCAACCGTCTCAATGTCAGCATCACCGGTCTCGAGTGGTGGTCCGGTCATCACTACATTCCCAAGTGGACTGAGTATGGGATCACGGCAGCCATCATCGCCATGGGCTTCTTCGTCTTTGCCATGGCCGTGAAGTACCTGCCCATCTTCCCCGCCGAAGAGGGCCACGCGGCCTCTCCCGTCGTCGGCGGCAGACATTCCCTGCCCGATCCGCAACTGGTGGAAGAAGAAGTCGTCCATGCCGGAGATTGATCCCAAACCGGTGCCTTCCGGCGAAACCACGGAAGGCCCTCGCAAGCCCGCCCTCGCTTCCGTTCCCGGGGTTCTGGCCCGCTTGCGCGCTGAATTACCCATGCTCGCCCCGAGACGCTCGATCGGCACCAAGCTGATCCTCGTTCTCGGGGTAGCCATGGTCATCACCTTCGGCACCCTCGGCTGGATGAACATCCGCCAGTCGCGCCGCACCGTCGAAGACATCACCTTCCGCCACGCCGCCCGCGTCAGCGACGTCGTCGTCCGCAGCGCTTCTCATTACATGATGCGCAACGACCGCCTCGCCCTCTACGAGATGATGACCACCATCGCCGACGAACCCGGCGTCGTCCGCCTGCGCATCATCAACACCGAGGGCCGCATCAGCTTCTCCACCGACCCGGAAGAGATCGGCAAGATGATCGACAAGGGCGCCGAGCTCTGTAACGGCTGCCATGCCGATCCCCAGACGCTTTCCCTGGCCCAGGCCCACGAACGCTTCCGCATCTACGACCGCACCAAGGCACGCGTGCTCGCCGTCGTCACTCCGATCAACAACGAACCGGCCTGCTCCAATGCCGCCTGCCACGCCCATCCCGCCGGACAAAAAGTTCTCGGCGTGCTCGACACCCACATGTCGCTGGCCGAGGCCGATCTGAGCGCCGCTTCCAACGACCGCAAGATGCTCGTCTATACCCTCATCGCCGCCGCCTCCATCGGCCTGCTTTCCTGGATCTTCATCTTCCAGATAGTGCATGTGCCGCTGCGCAAGCTGCAATCCGGCACCGAGCTGCTCGCCAAGGGCGACCTCGGATACCAGATCCAATCGGTCGGCGAAGACGAGGCCGGCGACCTCGCCAAGTCCTTCAACGACATGAGCCGCCAGCTCAGCGATGCCCACGACGAGATCACCGCGTGGACCCACACCCTCGAAGGCCGTGTCGAACAGAAGACCCGCGAATTGAAGCGCGCCCACGACCAGATGATGACCGTGGAAAAGATGCTGACCATCGGCGAGATGGCCGCCGTCGTCGCCCACGAGATCAACAATCCCCTGGCCGGCATCCTCACCTACGCCAAGCTGGTCAAGAAGTGGGTGCTGCGCGGCATCGGCGACGAACGTCGCGCCGAAGCCGCCGAATGTCTCGAGTTGATCGCCGCTGAGAGCAAGCGCTGCGGCGACCTCGTCAACAACCTGCTCACCTTTTCGCGGCGCTCCCCCATCCACATGGAGAGCACCGACCTCAACACCATCATCGTGCGCGCGGTGAAGTTGATCCAGCATCGCACCGATATGCAGGGAGTCCAGGTGCAGGTCTCCACCGATCCCGCACTGCCGCCGGCGTACTGCGACGCTTCGCAGATGGAGCAGGTGCTGCTGGCGCTGGTGATGAATGCCATCGACGCCATGCCCCACGGCGGCAACCTCTGGGTGAGCTCCCGCCTGCTCGAGAACAGCGAAGTCGAGTTGACCGTCCGCGACGACGGCATGGGCATTCCGCCCGAACTGCTGCCCAAGATCTTCGAACCCTTCACCACCACCAAGGAAGTCGGCAAGGGGGTCGGCCTCGGCTGTGCCATCAGCAAGGGCATCGTCGAGCGCCATGGCGGCCGGATCGAGTTGCGATCGGACCTGGGAGTCGGAACCACATTTCGCGTGGTCCTGCCACTCGATGCGCGCGTCAGTGAGACCGCGCAGACCACTTTGGCAGGGACCACGACCTGAGCGCACCGGGATGCGCGGGAGAACGGAGAATCACCGTGACCGAACAGACCAACAAGGAACAGCTGCTGATCGTGGATGACGAATTGAGCGTGCGCGACGCGCTCGGCAAATGGTTCCGCGAAGAAGGCTACGAGGTCGACGTCGCCGAGAATGCCAACGAGGCCCTGCTGCGCCTGGCCGAGAAGAAATACGACCTCGCCCTGCTCGACATCAAGATGCGCGGCACCGATGGCATCGAGCTGCAGCGCCGCATCCATGAGCTCGATCCCGGGATCCTCGTCATCATGATGACCGGCTACGCCTCGGTCGAGACCGCCGTGCAGGCCCTCAAGAACGGCGCCTACGATTACGTGACCAAGCCGCTCGATCCCGACGACATCGCCCACCTCGTGCAGAACGCCCTCGCCCACCGCCGCGCCGATCAGGAGAACGAACGGCTGCGCGACACCGTCGCCGAGGTCACCCGCCCCAACGAGCTGGTCGGGCAAAGCGCCGCCATGGTAAGGGTCTTCGAGGCCATCCAGACCGTCGGCCCCACCGATGCCACCGTGCTCGTCACCGGCGAGAGCGGGACCGGCAAGGAGCTCATTGCCCGCGCCCTCCACTACGCCAGCCCGCGCCGCTTTCATCCACTGGTCGCGATCCATTGCGGAGCCTTGACCGAGACCCTGCTCGAGAGCGAGCTCTTTGGCCACGAGAAAGGCGCATTCACCGGCGCCCAGTACCGCAAGAAGGGGAAGTTCGAGATCGCCGAGGGCGGCACCGTCTTTCTCGATGAGATCGGCGACGTCTCGCTGCGCACCCAGACCGACATGCTGCGCGTCCTGCAGGAGCGCGAGATCGTTCGCGTCGGCGGCAACCAGCCCATCAAGGTGGACTTCCGCTGCGTCGCTGCCACCAACAAGCCGCTCGAGCAGCTGGTCGACGAAGGCAAGTTCCGCCCTGACCTTTTCTATCGCCTCAACGTCTTCCGCATCGAGATTCCGGCGCTGCGCGAGCGCCGCGAAGACATCCCGCTGCTGGTGACCCACTTCGTCCGCAAGTTCTCGCGCGAGATGAACAAGCGCATCACCCGCGTCTCGCCCCGCGCCATGGACGCCCTGCAGCAACACAACTGGCCGGGCAACATCCGCGAACTCGAGAACGCCGTCGAGCGCGCCATGGTCGTCGCCCAGGAGCCCGAGCTTCACGAAGGCGATTTCGTCATCGGCCGCGGCATCACTTCCCCGGCTCCCCTGCCCGACTGCAAGACCCTCGACGACATGGAACGCCTCCACATCCTCCGCGTGCTCGAAGATTGCGGCGGAAATCAGACCCGCGCCGCCGAGGTCCTCGACATCGACCGCGTTACCTTGCATCACAAGTTGAAGAAGTATGGGTGGTCCAAGGTCGCACTGACCGCAACCGCCGGCAATGAGCGATGATCGGACGTTTGCAGATCCTGCCCCTCGGGAATGTCGATCCGGACCTTCTCGACTGGCTGTGTTACGAATTGGAGAGGGGCTTCCGCGCCGAAACGGAGCTCTTGTCCCCGATGGACCCTGCCTTCGCCTACCATCCCGAGCGCAAGCAATATCATTCCACCGAACTGCTCCACGCCATGTCCAAGCGCGTCACCCGTAATACCTGGCGCATCCTCGGCATCACGGACGTCGATCTCTACGTGCCGATTCTCACCTTCGTCTTTGGCGAAGCGCTGCTCGGCGGACACAGCTCGATCGTCTCCTATCACCGCCTGCGCCAGGAATTCTACGGTCTGGCAGCCGACCGCGACGTGCTGGCGCGCCGCCTCCTCACCGAGGCCGTGCACGAGCTCGGCCACACCATGCATCTCGTGCACTGCCGCGACCATCGCTGCGTGATGTCGTCGTCGCACGCCGTGGAATGGATCGACATCAAGGAAAGCAATTTCTGCCGCGACTGCGCCGACCGCGCCATGATCGTCGCCTGAGCCGGCCTTTCCGCGCCGGTTTTCCGCTGCACAACCCCCTGTGCGCTGCATCACTTCAGGCTGTGACCAAGTTTTCCGGCGGTTTTCCTCTGCCTGCGACGTCGCTCACGTCGGCCTGTGACGACCATCACTTCGCCTTGGTGCCTGCTCACCCGAGAATCTGGAGTGCTCGTGGGGGATTCATTTCTCATCTCGGGCCCTATCTTCGCCGCTGCTTTTGCGACGAATACCTATTGAGGACGAGATGCCGAAAGGCGCAGTTTCCATCGTAGTCGAGCGATGCAAGGCTTGCGGGTTCTGTGTTGAATTCTGTCCCACCCACGTCCTTGCCCTCTCATCCGCTTTCAATTCCAAGGGTTACCATCCGCCGCACGCCGTCGCCCCTGAAAAATGTTCGGGCTGCGACCTCTGCGGGATGTTCTGCCCGGACTTCGCCATCTACGGCTATCGCTTCCCCAAGAAGACCGGCGATGCCGTTGAGACCAAGGAGGCAGACGATGCCACAGACCGCTGATCCAGTCGGCGTCTTGAGCGGGAACCACTTCATCGACGGCGACCATGCCGCCTGTGAAGGGGCGATTGCCGCCGGGGCCCGTTTCTCTTCGGGTTATCCCATCACCCCTTCCACCGAGATCGTCGAGCGCTTCGCGCAACGCGCTCCCATGATCGGCGGGACCTTCATCCAGATGGAAGACGAACTCGCCGCCAGCATCACCCTCCAGGGTGCGGTCTGGGCCGGCGTCAAAGCTTTCACCGTCACCAGCGGCCCCGGATTCTCGCTGATGATGGAACACATCGGTTACGCCGCCATGACCGAAACGCCATGCGTCTTCTTCGACGTCCAGCGCGGTGGCCCTTCCACGGGTCTTCCGACCCTGGCCGCCCAGGCTGACATGATGCAGGTGCGCTGGGGTTCGCACGGCGATTACGACATCATTGCGCTGTGCCCTAATTCTCCGCAGGAATGTTTCGATCTCGCGATCAAGGCATTCAATTATTCCGAGCAGTATCGCGTTCCCGTATTCGTGATGATGGATGAAGTCGTCGGCCATATGACCGAGAAGGTCGTCATCCCTCCCGCCGACCAGATCGAGGTCGAGCCGCGGCATTTCACCACCAAGAGCAAGGCCGAGTTCCTGCTCTTCAAGCCGGACGAGAATGGCGTGCCCGAGATGGCCAAGGCCGGCGACGGATACAACATCCACGTCACCGGGCTCACCCACGACGAGCGCGGATACCCTGACATGACGCCGCCCACCCAGGACAAGCTGGTCAAGCGCCTGCTTTCCAAGATCCGCAACAACGCCGAAAAGATCTGGCTGTACGAAGAAGACCGTATCGAAGGCGCCGATGTCGTCGTCGTCTCTTACGGCATCACTTCGCGCGTCGCCCAGCGTGCCATCGAGATGGCGCGCGCTGAAGGCATCGCGGTCGGCAAGTTCCGCCTGATCACGGCGTGGCCCTTCCCTGACAAGCCGCTCCGCAAGATCGCCGAAAACATCAAGGCCTTTGTCGTTCCGGAACTCAACCTCGGACAGATGGTCCGCGAGGTCGAGCGTTGTGCTGGCGGCAAAGCCAAGACCATTCACGTTCCTCACGCGGGCGGAAGCGTTCACCGCCCCGAAGAGATTCTCGCAGCCATTCGGGAGGCCGTACGATGAGCACGGACTTGATCCCTATCAATCCGGTAGAACCCTTTTTGCGCAGTGAGCGGATGCCCCACATCTGGTGTCCAGGATGCGGTATCGGCACCACCGTCAACTGCTTCACCCGTGCCCTGATCGAGTCCAAGGTCGACCTCAAGAACCTCGCCATCGTTTCCGGCATCGGATGCACCGGCCGCGTCGCCGGCTACACCAATCTCGATTCTTTCCACACCACGCACGGCCGCGCCATCCCGTTCGCTACTGGATTGAAACTTGCGAATCCGAAGCTCAACGTCGTGGTCTACAGCGGCGACGGCGACCTCTTCGCCATCGGCGGCAATCACCTGATCCACGCCGCCCGCCGCAACGTCGATCTCAAGGTCATCTGCGTCAACAACCTCATCTACGCCATGACCGGCGGACAGACGGCTCCGACCACGCCCGGCAACGTCATCACTTCGACTGCGCCCTACGGCACTTACGATCCGGCCTTCAATCTGCCCTACCTCGTGGAAGCCGCGGGCGCCGTTTACGTCGCGCGCTGGACCACCTTCCACGTGCGTCAGCTCGCAAAATCGATGCAGGAGATGTTCGCCAAGAAGGGCTTCGGCTTTATCGAAGTGCTATCGCCCTGCCCCACGCTCTACCAGCGCCGCAACAAGATGGGCGACGGACTCGATGCCATGAAGGATTACAAGCGCAACAGCAAGATCCGTCCCGGTTGCCCGACCAGCGAAGTCGGACTGGTCAAGGAAGGCGAGATCATCGTCGGCAAGTTCGTCGACCGCGAGAAGCCTGAATACCTCGACATGATGAAGGCTCACTTCTCGCAGCAGCTCGGCGAACGCTACATCCAGCCATCGAGCTGCGAAGAGTTCTGCAGCGAGGAGGTCCCACAATGCAGTCTATGAACGAGATCCGCGTCGCAGGATTCGGTGGACAGGGCGTGATCATGTGCGCCAGCGTCATCGGCAAGGCCGCCTCCATCTTCGAAGGCGGCTACTCGACGATGACCCAGAACTTCGGCCCCGAGGCGCGCGGTGGCGCTTGCAGCGCGCAGGTCATCGTCGGCCACGAGCCCATTCTCTATCCTTATGTCACCAATCCCAACCTGCTGGTCGTGATGTCGCAGGAAGCCTACGTCAAGTTCGCTTCCGACCTCACTCCCAACACCGTGATGCTGATCGAGCAGGACCTGGTCCGGGTCTCGCACATCCCCGATGGCGTCAAGGTCTACGGCATTCCCGCCACCCGCATGGCCGAGGAGATCGGCAAGCGCATGGTGCTCAACATCGTGATGGTCGGCTTCTTCGGAGCCATCGCCGGCATCATCAGCCGCGAAGCTCTGCGCGACGCCGTCGCTGACTCCGTTCCCAAGGCTTTCACCGAACTCAACCTCAAGGCTTTTGATGCCGGCTACGAATACGGACGCAAGCATCTCGTGGAAGGCGCTCTGGACCTGCGCGCGGAAGCGGAGATGACGGTTCGCGAGTAGCATGTTCCCATGACAAAAGCCCGGAGCGTCGCTCCGGGCCTTCTTTTTTGATAGCCGAATCTCGATCTACTTCTTGTGCTCCGACAGGTCCAGGCCCGTCGCCTTTTCCGCCACTTCGACCGGCGCGTTCACGGCATTCTTGAAATGACGGATCCCGTCGCCGAGACCTTTGCCAAGCTCCCCGATCTTCTTCGGTCCAAAGATCAACAGGGCGATTCCAAAGATGAAAATGAGTTCCGGAAGTCCTAGTTCGCCGCCAAACATGCATCCTCCTCGCGAGCTGATACCACTATTTTAACCCGCGCTTTCGGCCCGGGTTGCAGCACTTAGGCGCTATTCCGCGCGTTTTCTTCGGGGGAATTCTAAGTTGAATAGTCGGCGTTGATCCGTACGTACTCCGCCGTCAAGTCGCAGGTCAGAAACTTCAGGGCGGCCTTGCCGCGCCCCAATTGCACGCGAATGTCGAAGTCCGGCTGTTTCATCGTCTCGTGCGCCGCCTGCTCGTCGAAGGCATTGGCCATGCCCTTTTTGCACACCTGCTGACGGCCGATGAAGATGTTCACCTTCGCGGGATCGACGTCCACCCCGGACTTTCCGATCGACGACAGGATGCGTCCCCAGTTCGGGTCGCTGCCCGCCCAGGCGGTCTTGACCAGCGGCGAGTTCGCGATCGAACGCGCGATCTGCCGCGCCTCTTCGGTGGACTTCGCCTGCTCGATGTTCAGCCGGACGAGGTGCTTCGCGCCTTCGCCGTCGACCACCACCTGCTCCGCCAGCGACGCGCATACTTCCAGCAGCGCTGCGGCAAAAGCCTTCTCCGTAGACTTATCCAGCCGTATCCCGCTGGCGCCGCTCGCCAGGACCAGCACCGTGTCGTTGGTCGAGGTGTCGCCGTCCACCGAGATTGCATTGAAGGTTGTCGATACCGTGGCGTTCAACTGCTTCTGCAACTCGCGCGGCGTGGCTTCGATGTCGGTGAAGATATAGACCAGCATCGTCGCCATGTTCGGATGGATCATTCCCGAACCCTTCGCCATTCCCAGCAGCGACACCTTGTGTCCCTTCCGCTCGAAGGCCGCCGTCGCCGTCTTCGGCCGCGTGTCGGTCGTCATGATGGCTTCGGCAAATGCCTGCACCGATGCCTGGTCGCCCGCGCGCTCGCGCACCGCCAACGGAATTGCCGCTACCAGTTTCTCGATCGGCAGTGGCACCCCGATGATCCCCGTCGACGACGGGAAGATGAACTCGGGTGCGGCCGTCAGGGCTTTGCCGACCGCGGCGCAGGTCGCTCGCGCTGCTGCCAATCCCGGTTTGCCGGTGGCGCAATTGGCATTGCCGGCATTCACCAGCACGGCGCGGATGCGGCCCTTGGATTTTGCAAGGTTCTCGCGGTCGACCACCAGCGGCGCCGCGCAAACGCGGTTTTTCGTGAACACTGCCGCCGCCGACGCTCCCAGCGGAGCCTCCGCGAACGCGACGTCAGGCTTGCCGCTGGCCTTGATGCCGGCCTTGACGGCCGACCAGTGGAAGCCACCAGGAATATTCATGTCAGGGATTGGACAGGAGCTCATACCCGAAGTTTCACCAGTCGATGGTCAGCGAATCGCTTTTCCGGTTGCGCAAGGATTGCGAACTGCGGGATCTCGCCACGCACCATCGCGACCTCGTCGCAGGCATGCAACTTGGGACAGTTCATGCAGTCTTTGTAGATCTTATCCGGCAGCTCTTCGCGCTGGGCGATGGTGAACCCCATGTGCGAGAAGAATTCGGGGATGCGGGTGAACAGGCAGACGCAGGTCACGCGCTGGTGATCGGCTTCGGCCAGCAGCGCCTCGATCAGCAGGCGTCCGGCACCGCGCTTCTGCGTCCGTGGCCACACCGCGATCGAACGGATCTCCGCCAGGTGGATGCCGTAAAGGTGCAGCGCGCCGCAGCCGAGCAGGCCCTCTTCTTCGTCTTCGACCACCACGAAGTCGCGAATGTTCTCGCAGATCTCGGCGAGCGTTCGCGGCAGCAGCGTTCCCGGCCCCGAGAACTCGACGATGATCTCGTGAATGGCCTCCGCGTCGGGGAGGATCGCTCTACGCGCAAGCATGGGCTTCTCCTGCCAGGGCCGCCACCCGGCTCCGCATGGCAGCCACCGACTGGCGCACCCTCGCCGTCGCAGTCCCGCCAGAGACATCGTGACAATCCAGCGTGGCCTTGAGCGCAACGCCGGCGTAGAAATCGTTTTCAAATTGCGGCGCGATGCCTTGCAACTCTTCGAGCTTCAGATCCGCAAGCTCGCACTTCCGCTCGACGCAGAGACGCACCGCGTTCGCCACAAATTCGTGGGCGCGGCGGAAGGGCACGCCCTTGCGCACCAGGTAGGTCGCCGCCGCCATCGAATTCATGAAGCCCGTCTCCGAGGCGCGCTGCATTGCATCAAACTTGAATTTCACGTCGCGCATGAAACCCGCCGCCACCGGCAGGATTCCCCGCATCGTCGCCGCCACGTCGAAGACCGGCTCCTGCGTCTCCTGCAGATCCTTGTTGTAAGCCAGCGGCAGCCCCTTGGCCGCGATGAGCAGGTTCTGCCCGGCGGCGATCACTCGCGCAGCCTTTCCCCGTATCAGTTCCAGCGCATCGGGATTCTGCTTCTGCGGCATCGCGCTTGAACCCGTCGAGTACGTCTCCGGCAGCGCGATGAATCCAAACTCCTGCGTCGCGAACAGGATGAACTCCTCGGCCCAGCGGCTGAGGTGGACCGCCAGCACCGACGACGCCTGCGCAAACTCCATGGCGAAATCGCGGTCGCTGGTCGCGTCCAGGCTGTTCGCCGTGGGCGCGTCGAAGCCCAGCTCCTTCGCAATCGCCGCGCGGTCCAGCACCAGCGTCGCCCCGGCGATCGCCCCGGAGCCCAGCGGGCAGAGATTCAGCCGTTTTCGGCAATCGGCAAATCTCGATGCATCGCGCAGCAGCATCTCGCAATACGCCAGCAGCCAGTGCGAGACCAGCACCGGCTCGGCGCGCTGCAGGTGCGTGTACGACGGCATCACCGCGCCCTCCGCGCCTTCCGCCTGGTCGAGGATCGCCGAAACCAATTTCGTAATTCCCTCCTGCACGTCATCGCAGGCCTTCCGAACGTAGAGTCGCAGGTCGGTCGCGATCTGTTCGTTGCGGCTGCGCCCGGTGTGCAGCTTCAATCCGACCTCGCCGATCTTAGCCGTCAGCTGCTTCTCGACGAAGTGGTGGACGTCCTCCGCTTCATCGTCATCCAGCAATGAATCCGTATTCTTCCCGATGTACTCCAGACCCGACAGGATCTGCTCGAGTTCAACCTTCGTCAGCACGCCCGCCGTACCCAACGCGCGAGCGTGGGCACGGCTGGCCGCCAACTCTTCGGTCAGCAACTGCTGGTCAAAAGGAAACGATCTCTGCCAGCGTTCGAACTCGGGATCGAGCGGTTGCCGGAACCGCCCCGACCACATCTTCATTTCGACACCTCGGTAGCATGCCGCGCCTTGGCCGCCATGTGTTGCGCGCGCGCCGGCAGCGCCAATATCTTGATGAATCCGGCCGCGTCCTTCTGGTCGTAGCTTTCGCCCATCGTGAACGACGAAAGCTCGGTGTTGAACAGCGAATACTCGGATTTGCGGCTCGCGATCCCGATGTTGCCCTTGTAGAGCGAGAGCCGCACCGTGCCCGTTACCGTCTTCTGCGTCGACGCCACGAAGGCATCCAGCGACTCGCGCAGCGGCGTGAACCACAGTCCGTAGTAAACCAGCTCCGCGTACTTCAGCGAGATGTTCTGCTTGAAGTGCGAAAGGTCGCGGTCGAGGCACAGCGCTTCCAGTTCGCGATGCGCCGCCAGCAGCAGGGTTCCGCCCGGAGTCTCGTACGCGCCGCGCGACTTCATGCCGACAAAGCGGTTCTCCACCAGGTCGATGCGCCCGATCGCGTTGCGTCCGCCGATCTCGTTCAGCAGCTCCACCAGTTGCACCGGCGGCAGCTTGGTTCCGTTGATCGACACCGGGGTGCCGTTCTCGAATCCAATCTCGACTTCCTCGGCGCGATCCGGAGCCGTCTTCGGCGAATTCGAGATCTGCCACGTTGAATCCAGCGGCGCCTGCGCGGGATCTTCGAGTTCGCCGCCTTCGTGCGAGATGTGCCAGAGGTTGCGGTCGCGGGAATGGATCTTCTCGCGGCTCGCCGTGATCGGGATCTTCTTCCGCTCGGCGTAGTCGATGCAATCCTCGCGCGACTTCAGTTCCCACTCGCGCCACGGCGCGATGATCTTCAACTCCGGAGCCAGCGCCAGGAAGGCATGTTCGAAGCGCACCTGGTCGTTGCCTTTGCCCGTGCAGCCGTGAGCGACGGCCTCCGCGCCTTCAGCCAGAGCGATCTCCACCTGGTACTTGGCGATGATTGGCCGCGCCATCGAGGTTCCGAGCAGGTACTTGTGCTCGTAGACGGCGCCAGCGCGCAGCGTCGGAAACACGTAGTCGGTGAGGAACTCTTCGCGAAGGTCTTTCACGATCACCTTCGACGCGCCCGTGTTCTTCGCTTTTTCGGCGACCGCTTCCATGTCTTCGCCCTGGCCCACGTCGGCCACGAACGCGATCACTTCGCACCCGTAGTTCTCCTTGAGCCACGGAATGATGATGGAGGTATCCAGTCCTCCCGAGTATGCAAGTACCACTTTCTTCGACATCCAACGCTCCCTTTACGCTATTCCATTTCTCGACGGAAAGCGGCGCATGCCGCCTCCCAACAACATCAACATCACGGCTTTCTGCACGTGCAGGCGATTCTCCGCCTGGTCGAACACCACCGACGTCGGCGAATCCATCACCGAGGCCGTCACTTCGTCGCCGCGATGCGCCGGCAGGCAGTGCATGAAGATCGCGCCCGGCAAGGTTTTCGCCATGAGTGCTGGGTTCACCTGAAACGCCGCAAAGATCCGGCGCCGCTCTTCGGTCTCGTCTTCCTGCCCCATGCTCGCCCACACGTCGGTATAGACCGCGTGCGCATCTTGTGCCGCCGCGTGTGCGTCGTTGGTCAGCGTCACCGTCGCGTCCGTCGTCGCCGCGATCTGCTGGGCCGTCGCCGTGACCGTCGCATCCGGCTCATATCCCTTGGGAGTCGCGATCGCGATGTGGCTGCCCAGAGAGGCTGCCGCCAGCATCAGCGAATGCGCGACGTTGTTGCCGTCGCCGACGTACGCCAGCTTCACAGCACGCAGGTCGCCGAATCTTTCCTGCAGGGTGAACATATCCGCCAACGCCTGGCACGGATGCTCGAAGTCGCTCAGCGCGTTGATCACCGGTACCGACGCGTGGTGCGCCATCTCGGTCACCGTCGAGTGCTCGAAGGTGCGCAGCACGATGCCATCGATCCAGCGCTCGAGGTTGTGCGCCACGTCGCTCAGGCTCTCGCGCACGCCCAGCCGCGAGGCCGTCTGGTCAACGAAGAACGAGTTCCCGCCGAGCGCGTTGATACCCGCTTCAAAGGTCAGCCGCGTGCGCAGCGAAGGCTTCTCGAAGAACAGCACGATCTGTTTTCCCGCCAGCGCTCCGCGGAAATCCGCCGGCCGCGCCTTGAGCAGCGCCGTCAGTTCCAGCACCGCTCCCAACTCCGCGGGCGTCAGGTCGCAGATCGATACCAGGTCGCGCGAAACCGTCGGCACCGCGTGCAGTCCCGCCGCCACCGGGCTTTCTTCCATGGCTCTCGTCGCCATCGCTTTGTCCTCCTGTTGCAATTAATGTGCCCCGCGTCCAATGCTTTTTGGTTCCGCCGCGGACGCACATGCGGTCAGGACCTGGTCCAACGCCTTCACCACTTCATCCACTTGCTTCTTGGTCACGATGAACGGCGGCAGGAAGCGCAACGTCGTCTCGTGGGTGCGGTTGATGATGATCTTGCGCGCCAGCATCTCTTTCACCACCGCCTTGGCGACCTCCGCGGAATCCAGTTCCACGCCGATCATCAGTCCCACGCCGCGCACGTCGGCGATGCACGCGTGCCGCGCATCCAGCTTCCGCAACTGCTCCAGGAAGTACCCACCGAGCTGCTGCGTGTGCTTCAACAGCTTTTGTTTTTCGATCACGTTCAGGAACTCGACGGCCGCCGCGCACGCCAGCGGTCCGCCGCCAAACGTCGTGCCGTGCATTCCCGGGTGAATGATCGCGGAGACCTTGTTCGAACACAGGATCGCGCCCAGCGGCAAACCGCCCGCCAGCGGCTTCGCCAGCGTCACCACGTCGGGCTTCACGCCGTAATGCTGGTACGCGAACATCTTGCCGGTGCGTCCCATGCCGCTCTGGATCTCGTCGAGGATCAGCAGCGCGTCGTGCTTGGTCGCCAGCTCGCGCGCCGTCTTCATGAACTCTTTGGAGACCGGGTTGATGCCGCCTTCGCCCTGGACCGGCTCGAAGCCGATGGCGCACACCAGGTCGTCGAACTTCGCCTTCAGATCATCGAGATCGTTGAATCTCACGAACTCCACGCCCGGCAGCATCGGCGCGAATGGCTTGCGGTATTTTTCAGTGAACGTCGTCGCCAGCGACCCGAAGGTCCGCCCGTGGAAGGAGTTTTCCAGCGCCAGGATCTTGAATTTCTTGCCGCCGCTCTTCTCGTTGGAATACGCGCGCGCCAGCTTCATCGCGCCTTCCCAGGCCTCCGTGCCACTGTTCGAGAAGAAGACCTTGTCCATTCCCGAAAGCTTTACCAGACGCCGTGCCAGCTCCGACTGGTAGGCGTGGAAGAAGAGGTTCGAGGTGTGGATCAGCTTCGCCGCCTGCTTCTGGATCACTTTCGTGATCGCCGGATGCGAGTAGCCCAGCGCGTTCACCCCGATGCCGCTCAGGAAATCCAGGTACTTGTTGCCTTCCGAGTCGTAGAGGTAGACGCCTTTGCCGTGCGTCACCATGATCGGCAGGCGGTCGTAGGTCGGGAGCAGCAGGGTCGATTCGGCTTTCTTTACGCTTGCGAGACTCACGACGCCATCACCTCGGTACCAGATTCGATCTTGCTGAAATAGAACGCAGGCAGTTCTTGTGCATCGATGGCCGGCAATATCCTTACCCGCGCCACGCCCTGCCGCAGCGCCTCTTCGCAGGCCTGCAATTTCGGGAGCATGCCGCCGCCCACCACCGAATCCTTCATCAGGTCGTGCACCCGGCTCAACGGCAGCCAGCGGATCACCGTCCCCGCCGCGTCCTTCACTCCGGCCACGTCGGTCAGGAAGATCAGCGCGTCGGCGATGCAGCCGGCCGCGCAGGCCGCCGCCATCTGGTCGGCATTCACGTTGTAATATTCGCCGTCGCTGCCCAGCGCGATGCTCGACATCACCGGGATGCCACCTTCCGCCCAGATCGCGCGGATCCAGCGCGCATCCACGTTGCTGATCTCGCCGACGAAGCCCAGGTCGGTGCCGTTCGACTGCTTCTTGCGCGCCGTGAACGCCAACCCGTCGCCGCCGCACAGTCCTATTGCGGCCTGCCCTTCCGCCGAGATCGACGCCACCAGTTGCTTGTTGACGCGCCCGGCCAGCACCATCACCGCCACGTCGCGCGTCTCCATGTCGGTCACCCGCAATCCATTGATGAATTGCGATTCTTTGCCGAGCTGCGCCAGCGTCCGCGTCAGCGCCGCTCCGCCGCCATGCACCACCGCCACCTTGTGCCCTTCGCGCGCCAGGTCCACCACCGCGCGCGCGCACTTCTTGAGCAGCACTTTGTCATCGATCGCTGCGCCACCGATTTTCACGACGAGTTTCAATTCAACCCCTCCCGCTCGCTCCAGCCATACATCACGTTCATGTTCTGGAGCGCTTGCCCGGCCGCACCCTTCATCAGGTTGTCCAGGCAGCTCACCACCACCAGGCGCTTGCCGTCTTCCGCAAGCACAAATCCCACATCGCAATAATTCGTGCGCACCGAGAACTGGATCTGCGGCAGTTTTCCGGCGGCAAATACCCGCACCCACTCGGCGCCCTTGTAGAAATCCTTGAAGATCTTTTCCACCGCCGCGGCCGTGGTCGGCTGCTTGAGCCGCACATACATCGTCGACAGGATCCCGCGCGGGATCGGCAACAGGTGCGGCGTGAAGATCAACTGGTCGGCCTTCAATCCCACCTGCTCCAAAATTTCTCCGGTGTGGCGATGCCCGAACACCGAGTACGCCGACAGGTTGTCGGAGACTTCCACGAAGTGCGTCTTCTGCGTCGGAGCCTTGCCGGCGCCGCTCACCCCGCTCTTGGCGTCGCAGACCACCCCGTGCTCCGCGTCCACGATCCCCGCCTGCATCAGCGGAGCCAGCGCCACGATCGCCGACGTCGCATAACATCCCGGGTTCGCCACCAGCTGCGCCTGCGCGATCTGCTGGCGGTGCAGCTCCGGCAATCCATAGACCGCGGAATCGTCCAGCTTCGCCGCCGACTCCGGGTTCGCGTCGTGAAAGCCGTACACCGCGCGGTTCTTCGCCTGCTTCAACCGCCACGCCCCGCTCAGGTCGACCACCCGGAGGCCCTTCTGCAAGGCTTCCGGGATCAGCACCCGCGAGAGCTCGTGCGGCGTCGCCATGAACAACAGATCGACATTCTTCAATCGCTCCCAGGAGAACGCTTCGAGCTTGGCTTGGCTTCCCGTGATCTGCGGATAGAAATCTTCCAGCCGCTGCGTGTCCCGCTCTTCGCGCGTCAGGAACAGCGGCGTCTCGACCCGGGGATGGCGCAGCAACAGGCGCGCCAGCTCAAAGCCCGCGTATCCTGTCGCGCCGATCACGGCTGTCTTCAACTTCGCCATCACTGCAACATCCCTCTCAGCCGCCCTGCGATGCGGTACGCTTGGTCACAACCCTCGATCTTATCCACTACTGCAACATTCCCCTGAGCCGTGTCGCCAGCCGGTGCGCGCTCTTGCGCGTCTGCGAGATCACCAGGATGGTGTCGTCACCGCCCACCGTGCCCACGATCTCGCTCCAGCCTTCGGCGTCGACTGCCGCCGCCACCGGCTGCGCGGAGCCCGGCGCCGTCTTGATCACCAGCAGGTTCTGCGCTTCCCGTACCTCGGTCACGAATTCCCGGACCAGCCGCAACGCCGGCGGCAGCGCCGGCTCATTCTGCGGATCGCCCTGGTTCATCGCGTAACCTTCGCCGGTCTTCACCAGCCCCAGCTCGTGGATGTCGCGCGAGAGCGTCGCCTGGGTCACTTCGAACCCCGCGCGCGCCAGCACCTTGCGCAGCTGTTCCTGGTTGGCAATGGTCTCCTGCTGCACCACTTCTAAGATCGCGTTTTGACGTGATAATTTCGACATTTGTATATGCAGAATACTTATTCTGCTGCATGCATAATTATACAGGCGGGTCGCGTTCCCCTGTCAACCCCTTTTCTTGATTCCCCAAAAGAAAAGGGCGCGGCCAAAAGCCGCGTCACCTGTGACTTAGCTGATCCCCATCCGATCAGCACCGCATTACCGCCACAACTTCCGGACAACCGAAGCTTCATTCAACCAGGGAATCTATATCCGCCTATGTTACGAAGCCTCGTACAAGGCACTCAAGCCCTTCAACTGACATCTGAATGCTGAGTGTTGAGTGCTACGTGCTCACTGCTGACTGCTTCCTCACCATCCAGAACATATAGGCGACCGTCGCCAGCCCGCCCACGAAGAGCGCCAGGAACAGGAGGATCACGCTCGTCTGCGGCGCGACCGTCACGTTCGCGGAATCAAGATAGGGCTTCAAATACGCCTGTCGCAGCAGGTGCCGCATCGTCACCATCAGGCCCACGGTCAACATCGTCATCCCGAAGCCGGCATGCACCAGCCGCGTCGGCCGCTCCGCGATCGCCCCGATCAGCATCAACAACACCGAGGCCACCACCGCCAGCAATGCCACCCCGAAGACGCTTCCCGCCACCGGGTCGGTGATGAACATCATCGCCGCCTTGCGCTCCTGCGCCAGCAGCAGCCACATCCCCAGCAGGAATTGCACGCCCGCCGCGGCGGCAAAGACCGTCGCTCCACGGCGCACCATCCAGCGCCCGTATTCGAATTCCTGCTTCAGCCGCCGCATCCCCACCTGGGTCAGCATCGCCGCGAACACCGCCACCGCCCCCACCATCATGTGCAGGTAGCGCGGCAGTAGCGACGGCTCGCCGGTGTTCAGGTTCCACCCGTTCGGATGCGCCCGATACATCGCCATCCATCGATCCGGACGCAGCATCAGCGTCATGTTGTTGCTGAAGAGGAAGGCGATCGTCGCCAGGCACAGCAGGCTCAACCCCAGGACCACGGCCGTCCGGCGCCGCCCGCTCTCCGCCGTGTACGAAGCGTAGTAGTAGCCGTAGTAGGCGCAGATCACCAGCGGGATCACCAGGATCCACGCCGCCCCGATCAGGATCGAGCTGGTGTAGAGGAATCTTCCGTAGAGCACTTGCACGAACAGCAGGGCCGCCACGCCCAGCGAGATGGTGTAGGCCAGCAGGATCGGCAGCGCCTTCGCCAGCTCCCGCGCCAGCCGCCGCGAATACGGATGCTGGTCGCTGCGTCCGCGCAGGTAGTTCCACAAGGTCCACACTCCGCCGCCGAAGGCTGCGTTCATCGCCAGCACGTGCAGCGTGAATGTCAGCAGCAGCAGCGCCGTCATCAGCCATACCGGCCCGGGAAGCGGCATTGGATCCGTCGTCGGCACCACTCCCATCGGGTTCATCGCACACCTCCGCCCACCGGCTTTTCCGTGGTTGTCTCCGCCTTGATCGGGCGGTTGGCCTCCTCGGCGATGTAGGACGACAGCGCCTTGGTGTCTTCTTCCGGAGCCGCGAAGTGCGGCATGTTCGGGCTCATCGAATCCAGCATCGGCAGCAGGTTCTCGACCTGCTCGGCGTCGGAGCCCTGGAACGCTCCGCGCAACGGGCGGAAGCTGCCGTTGATGGTGTGGCAGTTGCCGCAGTGCACCTGGAAGGCGCGCTCGCCCACCCGCATCCGGTTGGAATCCGTCACCGCGCCGTGCTCTTCGGGAGGGTTCAGCGATGCCAGGTAGCGGCCCAGCGCCACCCGGTCGGCCTCGTTGCCGCCAAACTGCGGCATCGGCCCCCGTGTCTTGTCCAGGTGCGCCAGCATCTCTTTCGCAAACTCCGCGTCCCAGCCCTTCACCCGAAAGCGCATCGAGCGATACCCGTCGAGCGAGTGGCAGGCCGAGCACTCCAGCACCCACAGCTCGCGTCCGTAATTGTCGGACTTCGCATCCACGGCGACGAAGCGTGCGTGCGCGGCCGCGCCATCCTGCTGCAGGCCCGGGATCGCATCCGCCCGCACGTCGTTTGCGTAGATATATCCCTGGATCACCCAGGGCTTGCGCGCCATCTCGCGCATATATTCATTGGAGCCCATCAATCCCAGCGCGCAGAGCATCGTCACCGTCATCAGCGGGACCCGCATCACGCGCGGCTTCCACGCCGCCAGCAGCGCGATCGCGACCAGCACGGCCGCAAACGTCAGCCCGCCGCGGGCCGCATGTTGCAGCACCACGATTCCCGAGAAGTAAGGTTTGCTGAAGCCCGGCAGCACCGCGAAGTACCAGCTCAGGCCGGCGGGCAGCGCGATGGCCCCGGCCAGCGTCCATCCGCTCGCCCAGCGCACCAGCCGGTCGCGCGTCGCCGAGGCTTCGCCGCCCAGCGTCAGGTAGCCGAAGACGCCCGCCAGCAGCAGGCACATCGCCGAGCGGGTGAACAGCGACGGCCAGAAGCTCGGGTTGAAGAAGCCATCCCAGAAGCCGTGTGTCTGCAGCCATCGTCCCGGGGTCAATTGATATGTGATGATCCCGTTGATGATGAACAGGCTCATCCACGCCGCGACGAAATAGATCCAGCCCAGCCGCAGGTGCTGCCTGCGGTCCAGGGTCTCCCACGACTTCGCGTAGAGGATCGCCGCCGTGATCTCTACGTAGAAGAACACCCACTCGCTCGCCCACGCCCAGACGTAGGTATGGATCAGCGACGAGGTCGCTTCCGGTGCCACCAACCCGATGGTGAACCAGATCCCCACCCCCGTCACCGCGCCGAACACCAGCGTCAGCAGCGCGAAGAATTGCGAATGCCGTTTGACGTAGTCGAGCATCCCCGCGTCGTTGGTGCGGTACGCTCGCGCCTCCGTCACCACCAGGTACGCGCCGCCGCCGATCGCAAAGTGCGAGACGAAGACATGCAGGATCGCCACCAGCGCGATCAGCATGCCGCCCGGATACCCGAGTTGCCATATGGGATAGTTCAAGCTCGACTCCCGGCGCCTCGCCGATTCCCGATCCATCAAGAAGAGAACGAACTGCTGCTCCGGCGGCAGGCGCGAACCGAATGCTCATTGTAAATCGCGTCTTCCCCATCGCAGCTTCCCAACCCGCGTCCGCCGTGCGTTTTGCCCTCCTTTTCCGGGAATCCCTCGTTCGCCGCCTCACGTCTGCCGGTGATTAAGGTCACCGCCCGGGGCTCGCCGGCGCTGTCTAATCCGGAGTTGCAAAAACGTCGGAGGAGATTCCATGTCCACTCCCTGGTCTCGCCGTTTTGCCCATCGCACCCGGACCATCAAAAGCTCTACCATCCGCGAGCTGCTCAAACTTACGCAGAATCCCGAGATCATCTCCCTGGCCGGGGGACTTCCCGCTCCCGAGCTCTTCCCCGTCCAGCAATTCAAGGATGCCTGCCGGCAGGTTCTCGAGACCAAGGCCACCGCCGCCCTCCAGTATGGAGCCACCGAAGGCTATCTTCCGCTGCGCGAGATGATCGCCAACAACCTCCAGCGCTATGGCATCGAAGCCTGCGCCGACAACGTGCTCATCACCACCGGCTCGCAACAGGCTCTCGATCTCGTCGCCAAGCTGCTCATCAATGAAGGCGATTGCGTGCTGGTCGAAGCCCCCACTTACCTCGGCGCGCTCCAGGCATTCAACGTCTTCGGCGCCGAATACATATCGGTACCTATCGATCATGACGGCATCTGCACCGACCTCATGCCCGAAGCCTTCCAGGGCGGACCCAAGTTCATGTACCTGCTGCCGAACTTTCAGAATCCCGGCGGCGTCACCATGAGCCTCGAGCGCCGCCGCCAGGTCGTGCGCTTCTCCAACCAGCACGGCATCCCCATCATCGAGGACGATCCTTACGGACAGCTCCGCTACAGCGGCGAACATGTCACGCCTCTCTTCGTCCTCGACCGCGACAACGTCAATGGCGACGATCACTATCATTTCGGCAACGTCATCTATATGAGCACCTTTTCCAAGCTGCTCGCCCCCGGCTTGCGCCTCGGATGGATCGTGGCTCCGCCCGACGTCATCTCCAAGCTCGTGCAGATCAAGCAGGGCGCCGATCTTCACACCAGCACTTTCACCCAGGTCGTCGCCTACGAGGTCGCCAAGGACGGCTTCCTCGACGAACATGTCAAGCGCATCCGCGCCGTCTATCGCGAACGCCGCGACGTCATGCTCGATTCCCTCGAACGCTTCTTCCCCCCGGAAGCCACCTGGACGCACCCCGACGGCGGACTCTTCCTCTGGGTCACCCTCCCCGAAGGAATGGACGCTCTCGAGCTTTTCCACACCGCCCTCGAGAACAAGGTCGCCTTCGTTCCTGGCGCCAGCTTCTTCCCCGACGAGACGGAAGGCGCGCGCTTCCTCCGCCTCAACTTTTCCAATTCCTCTCCGGAGCGCATCACGGAGGGCATCCGCCGCCTCGGCGTCGCCGTCAAGGCGCAATTGAGGACGCACCACCTGGTCTCCACCGGGGTCTGAAGAAGATAGATTCATGCCAATGCCCAGCCGTCCCCGGCTGGGCATTCTTATGCCTGGTCATGGTGAGCGCAGCGCCGCCATCTTGCTTGTCATGGTGAGCGGAGGACGCGCCGAAAGTCGCGCGTCCGAAGTCGGATCCACCCTTTGTTTCGACGTAGCGCCGGCGTCCCCGCCGACTCGGCTGCTTCTGGCTTTTGGGTAGCGCGGGCATCCCCGCCCGCGGCCTTTGCCTTTGCTTTGTCATCCTGAGCGCCGCAGGCGCGGCATTCGTTAGCCCAGCACGTCAGTGCTGGGAAATCTCGGAGAAAGGATATGAGTCCCGCAGGGACGACACGGCTCGCCGCCACCCTGCGTCTTGTCATGGTGAGCGCAGCGACGGTAGATGTGAGCCCGGCACGAAGTGCCAGGATGCAGACGATGAATGGAAAGAGTCCGCAGGACGGCAGGCTTTCGCCTTGCTGAAACGGAAACGGGAAAGGATTGGGCGGCCCGGCTGTGGGGTGTAGGTAGGATGATTGCTGCGCCGTCGGATGACAGCGCGGAGCAAACCGGCTCCGCCCAAACTTGGTGCGCGGCACCCTCGTGCCGCGCCGAATCATTTACTTCTTGAAATAGGCCGCGTTCTTTTCGGCGAACTCCGCCTTCTCGGCCGGCAACTCATCGCCCGCGAAGATCGAATTCGTCGGGCACACCGGAATACAGGCGCCGCAGTCGATGCACTCTTCCGGGTTGATGTAGAGCTGCGTCGTCGCTGCAAACGCCGTCGCGTCCTCGTGGC
>Ga0315268_10001494_pt1 | contig 26933 bp, 1 predicted proteins | sample C1_top_MG_FD_204535 | JGI IMG/M metagenome (GOLD analysis project Ga0315268, IMG submission 204535) | Sediment microbial communities from Yellowstone Lake, YNP, Wyoming, USA - C1_top | ecosystem: Environmental > Aquatic > Freshwater > Lake > Sediment | place: USA: Wyoming | collected 2017-08-01
CATCCCTGTTTAGCAGGACTGCGATCTCGTGGAATGACTTGTTTGCGCTCTCCTTCAGGTGAGCTGTCATCCTTTCCAAGGGTGCATATGCTCTGTCCTTGAATATCTCGAGGGGGATCTCCAATGATTCACCTGTTTGCATCGGTGCTTTGGCCTCTGCTCCCCTCTTCTTCTTCGCCCTGTTGTAGCATGTCCATATTGTCCTGTCGTCGCGTCCTACAAGCACGGCTATCTCGTGATACGAGAGACCTTTCTGTTCTTTCAGATACTCTGAGATTGATTCGAGTGGTGCGAGTTCCCTGTCTAGGAAGATTGAGGAAGGTACTGTCAAGTACTTCAGCATAAGTTCCTGCTCTTTTTGCTGCTTATTCTCTTCTCTTATGCTCATTCACCTTTTCCTTTGATCTTCTTTGACATGAAATAGAACCATATGATGTTCATGGCGACGAGAAGCACCAGCACTATCAGTATCAGTACGATGATCACTTTCTGGCTGCTTGCGCCCGTCTCGCCTTGTGCAGTCACTGCTTGGCCTACTGCTCCTGCGCCTAGTTTTGTTATGCTGTTTGTGTTGACCTCGAATTCATACTCTTTCTGTGTTATCTTGCCCGCGTAATGCACTAGCAGCTTCACCTTGTATATTCCTGGCGCGACTCCGTCTGTGTACCAGTATGCCTCGAGGCTGCCTGCTTGCTGCGCTGGGATGTTTATTGTCCCTGTCTTGAATTCAGTCATGCGTTTTCCAGTATTGTCCTCTACCTGCATTTCGACATAGACATCTTTCATCTCGGTGTTCCAGCTGTTGAAGAGCAGGATATCGAACTTTGCGACGTCTCCTAGCTTGAATTTCTTGACTGATATGTCGCTTACGTCTATCACGAATATGCCGATGTTGAAGTCCTGCTGGATTGCGAAATCCTTGTCGTCGAAATGTACATTGACTACTGCCTTGTATGTTCCTTTGCCTACTTTTGGCTGCCAGACTGCTTGCAGCTTGGATTCCTCCTTTGGCTTGAGCGCCTTTTTGTCTGTCGTGAGCCCTTCTACCTTCTCGCCTGTCGGGCCGAATATCTCTATATCGGCGTACGCGCTTGCTATCTCTTCTGTGCCATAGTTGTATAGCATCACGACGAATGACGTCGGTGTGTCGTTCTTCTCTGAACCGCTTATGAATAGCTTGCCCTCTGCGAATTTTCCAGGGTAGGGCACTTTCACGACTATCTGCGCTATGACTGCCATGTTTGCGGATACTGTTGTCCCTTCATCAGCCGTACTTCCTGCAGGGAATTGCCTGACAACAAGGTCTATCCTGTGCTCTCCAGGTGTTGGTGGTGTGTTCGGGAAGTTTATCTCATAATTCACCGACTTTGTGATTTCAGATGCTGATACTTCGACAAGTGGTGAGATTATATTCACGTAGTCTGCAATGTCGCCTTGGGCATATACTCCGGCCTTGAAATCCTCTTTTCCGTCGTTGATTATGATGAGCTCGCCTTGTATCTTCTGGCCTGAGGAGAAGCTTATGTACTGTCGTGATGGGCCGACGCCAAGGCCGATGGCTGATGAAACAGATAATGCTAGTATCAGCACTAATAATGAGAGTTTCAGGAATTTGCTTATTTGATGTGTTTTCATTTTATCCTTGCACTCCGTAGAATGTCACATCTACCGTCTTTACTCCTGATGGCTCGTCGGTGGGAACCTGCATCCTGATGTCTACCCTTGCGCTGTTATGTATTGTGCTGTAGTTGAGAAGCCTGATTATTGTTACATTGGAAGTCGAGAAGTTTGTCCATTCTGTCGCCGAGCCGCTCATGTTGATGCTGCCTGGCTCTGAGTCATTTACTTTAAGCTGGAACTTGTCTGAGGGTGAAGGTGCCCTTACCCACAGGTTCGAGTTTGCTGTGGCGTTTGTTATGTTTGCGGCTACTGTTCCATAGTTCTCGATTATGAATGGTGGAGGATTGTTGTCTGTTGTGTCGTCTGACTCTCCTAGCAGCATGTTGCCGAAATCCACATCAGTCACTCCGAAAGAGCCAGAATATAGGTTGAGCAGGATTACTGGCATGATGCCGAAATGCCATTTTGTGCTTGAGATTCCATAGTCTTCGCTGTCGAATGCTTCGATAGTCCAGTTATACTCTTCGCTGCATTCGTCTGTTGTGTGCAGCTCCACGTCGAGCGTCTGGTTGAGGTCTTTAACTCCTGTATAGATTATAGGTGAGCCTCCGAGGCATCCTCCCGTTATGTTTATCTTGAATGTGAGGTTATCGTCGTCATCATCAGTCGGCAGTGTCCAGTTGAGCGTCGGCGTCCTGTTCATTATTGAGGTGTTTCCATTCTCAGGCAGCATTAGTGTGGAATTCTTGGGTGGTGTGTTTCTTATCAGCACTGCGTTGCTGTGTATCTTGTTTCCTTTCTGTCCTCTTGCGTCGACAGGTGTCACAGAAACATTCCAGTACTCATGCTTCCTTGTGAGGCTGGCGTCAGTTATGTTGTATCTGCCTATGCCTGCGTTGAAGTTGTCGAGAATCTGGCCGGCAGAGAGGCTCAGGTTGAATATTATGACGTCAGAAAGCGTGCCTTCCAACGCATAGGACCCGCTCCTGCTTCCTATCACAAGCGCTGCAGCATTTGCTGATTGGGCGAAAGCTGCTGATGAGTGGCTGAAAGCCCCGTCGATATAGAGATTCTTGTATGTGCCGTTGAATGTGAATGCTACATAGTGCCAGTTGCCGTCGAACAGAGAGTCTCTTGCTTCTTCGCTCGCTACGTTCTGCCCATCATAGTAGTATAGACCATTTCCTGATGACGCTGGCTGGAATACGAGATTGGTGTTGTCCCCTTTCTCCATCATCACTATGTTGGTGTTTGCCTGTGCTGATTTCATCCAGAAAGATACTGTCAGGTTTCCTGTCAGGTCAAGGCTGTTGCTGTCAGCGACATTCAGGTAGTCGTCGGTTCCGTCGAAGTCGTATGCTCCGAATCCTCTGTCGACTGCCTTCTTGTTGAATCTTGGCTCCTTCGAGTCGCCGACATCTGCATCTCCAAGACGGGCATTATTGTTGAATCCACTTATGTCTGGTATGGTCTGTTGGTCTCCGCTGTTGTCTGCGTCGTAGGCAGTAAGTATGTTGAGCACTGTTATTGATGTCCCGTTCTTGTACCAGTTGTAGTATAGCTTCACAGTGTCTGCGTCAGCGTCGCTTATCCCGCCAGGCCAGGACGTGAGGTTGGCATTTGTCCTGTTCAGCGGCGCGTCTGTTGCATTGAGTACAAGGCTTGATACTGCTGCTGCCCTGTTTGTCTTGTTCTCGACGATGCCGTACGTGCTTAATGGGTTGAAACCTGAGAGGCTGAGTTCGTGTGTTGTCGTGTTTGGTGTATTGTTGAGTTTTGTCCATTCGCCATAGCTGTATTTCCATAATTCTAGCCTATACTCAAAGAAGTCTGTCGTCTCTGATGCATCCCACGTCCATGTGACTGAGTCTATGCTGGCGCTTGTCGAGCCTGCTATGTCTATCCATTTGTTGTTGAATGAAGCGGTCTGAGGAGGTATCTCTGAAATTGTTTTGCTAGACCAGTTCATGTAATAGTATTTGCTTTCCTCTATCGAGTCAGATATGCTTATTGTTGTATAATTCTGGAGAGCTCCTGAAGGTGGCCTGATAGTCAATCTTGTTACATTCAAGGTTATTGCGCTTGTTCCGTCGGTGTTGTTGGCGTACAGGTCATATCCGTTATTGTATGATGTCGAGTCTATTATATTGAAGTTGCTTGATGACTTGCCCTGGAGGAACGCCACATTAGTGATGTTGTACACTGTGCTGTTGACTATCCTGGTCTGGTTGCTCCTGTCCGCGGTTATTCCTATGGAGCTGTTGTAGAATGTGGCGTTTGTGATGTTGCAGCTGCTTGTGAGAGTGAGCGCTATTCCGCTTGTCATGTTGTTTGCGCTTACGTTCCAGAGCACCACATTATTGGAGTTGTCTATGCCAAATGCCTTGTGCGTGTTGTACGACCTGACTGATGCAATCGTCGTCTGCTTTGAATCGTATATCCATATGTTGTCGTAGTTGTCGTGGAATGTGCTGTTTGCTATTGAAGTCCTGTTGCTGGGCTCTATGTGCAGTCCGTATGTGCCGCCGTATGCAGAAATGTTTGACAGGATTGTGTTATTCGACTTGTCGATGTAGAATCCTGTGGTGCCGTTTATCGACGTTATGTTCCTTATCGTCGCGCCGTTTGCCTGTTTTGCATAGATGTTAATCTCGTAGTTGGCGAATGTGCAGTCGCGCACAGTGACGTTTGTCAAGAGGTGCGAGTCCGTGCCTCCAATGACGACGCTTCCTGCGTTGCTGACTTGGTTGTTCGATATGTTGTATCCATTGCAGCTGAAATCCACGTTGTCTGTGTCTATCCTTATGCATGCGAAGCTTAGCATACCCTGTCCTGCATAGTGTGGAGCTCCAAGTGCGTTCTCGTTTAGTGTGTAGCTTCCAGGCGTTGATATTATCTTGCATGGTGTGTATTGCTGCACGGTGAGGTTTGTGCTGCACACGGTGCTTCCGTCCTCCAATCCATCATTAGGAGTCACGCACGCATTCCATTTATCGCCTGCTTTTAATTCATTGCTGACAATGAGGTCTGTACTGTTGTTGTAGAGCGCATTTATCTCCTGTGAAGTGAGGCTCCTGTTGTATATCATCACGTTATCTATGGTGCCGTTGAAGAGTCTCATCTCGACGCCGCTTTCGTAGTTAGAGCCTATCCTGAAATTGTCCGGATCTTCAATTCCATTTGAACAGGGATTGGTGATGCTTCCTTCCAGGACGCCATCCACATAGATTCTCGAACCTGTTGCATTGCATGTGCCTACGATATTATGCCAGTTCCCGTCAGTCACAGCAGTTTGTGATACGACGGTCACGTATGTTGTGCTGTTGTATCCTATTGTGAATACTGCCTTGGTATAATTATATCCTAACGATGTTCCTATGGACAGTCCGCCGAACGGGGACTGGTATCCATACTTATTGCCTCCTGCAATGACCATGTACTTGGAATTGTCTGTCTTTATCCATGCAGAATAAGTCAATACGTTGTCTGTATGAGGATCATTTATGTTTGTTGGAAGTACAATCCTGTCATCCACGCCATCAAACTGGTAAGCGCCCTTCCCATCACGGCCACCAGTTGCGTTCCATGTCGCATTGATTACAGTACCACTATTGTCTCTTCCGCTGTAGTCTTTTGTCCAATTTGCCATGTTGAGCCAGGTATTTGACTCGAATGGCATGTTGAGGACAGCTATCGATGTTCCATTGAGATACCAGTTGGTGATGTTCTTGACAGCGTCAGAGTCTCCGTCGGCAGTGGTGTATGTTATCGAGATGTTCTCTGTTGTGAAGTTGTTCCCGCCGCTGCTGATTATTGTCATTCCAGACGCATTCGGTAAGTAATTTACAGAGTAGTTCCTGTATTCTGTAGTATTGAGGTTGCCAGCCATGTCGACGGCGAATGCAGTGTAATTCACTCTGCCTGAAGGCAGTGAAGTGAAGTTCCTGTACAGCTTCTCAAGCTGGTTCTGGTAAGATGCGTTGATTTCCTGGTCCGACAATCTCCTCTTGAATAGCTGCACTTCATCTATTATGCCATTGAATGGGTATTGACCATTCGCCCATTTTCCTATGCTGATCGTGTTGGCGTTCATGAAGTTGGTTGTGGTATCTGTAGTGCTTCCTCTGTCGATACCGTCTATGTATATGTAGATCTTGTCATCCGTGGTACTTCTGACGAATGCCGCGTGGTGCCAGTTTCCGTCTGTGCAGTTCACGGCTGTGCTGCTCTGCGTATTGGGATTAAATGAACCGTCATACATCTCGATAAGTATCCTGCCTGTGGCTCCATTGATTTCAACATCATAAGTGCTCTGAGAAGTGCCTCCACTGAATATTGACATAAATATATTATCCGAATCTGAGCTCCTGAACCAAGCAGTCACTGTGAAATCCTGTGTTGCGGTGATATTATACTCTGTGCTTGAAGTATTCAACACATCGTCCGTGCCATCAAACCGGTATGCTTTTCCCCGTACTCCTGTCCAGAGTTCGGGTCCATATAAAGCAAGACTATTCGCATACGTGCTCGAGTCCAATGTATTGTTTTCGAATCTCCACCATCCGACGAGACTTCTGTTCCAGTCGACAAATGCGCTCCTGTTCGATGCGTCGCTAGTGGAGACGTTGACATAAGCCCAGTTATAGAATGTCGTGTTCCGTACATTTGTCGCGGGTGTCGGAGTAACAAAACTAATTCCAGGCTTAGTCAAGTCGATTGTGAGTGTCCTGTTATTGCTGAAAGCACAGTCTATATTGTCGCAGGCTTTGCATCCCCATGAGATTGTTTTCTCGTTTCCGAATCCGCTCCTGTTGAACTCGAAGTCTGCGCTTGTGCCGCTGATGAGGGTTGAACCGTTATCTGTCCATGTTCCTGAATAGTTATGCCATAATGTTGCATTCACTAGTCCTGTGAGGCTTGTTGCATTGCATTCGAACTTGATAGTATCATTAACGATCCAAGAGTCGAGCGGGTCTATCTGCATCGTGCTTACTGGCGATGGCTTGATTGTCAGGTTTGCGCTGCATACTGTTGTTCCATCTTCTAGTCCATCGTTCGGTGTGACGCATGCGCTCCAGTTCTCGCCGACAGTTGTTTCATTGAAATGTATCTTGTCAGTTTGTCCGAGATATAGCAGTTTTACTTGGTCTGCAGTAAGGCTCCTGTTGTATATCATGATATCATCGATTGCCCCTGTAAATGGCAGGTTTGGCACGGTATTTAGTGCTCCTATGTTCATCTGACCCCAAGCACAGTCAAAGTTAGTAGCTGATGTTGTATTTTTCACAAGGTTTCCATTCGCATAGATTGACAAGAATCCGTTGTTCCATGTGAATCCTACATGTGCCCACGTGTTGAGTGTAAGGTCAAATGTGGAGTCGATGTACGATGCGACGTAGACATTGTAGCTGAGGCTGCTTATCTGTATTCCATACGAGTCTGGGTTGCAAGCCAATGGGAACATCGTGTTTGTTGTGTTTGGCTTCAGCCACATGAATACAGAGAATGTGCTTGACTGGTTGAACTTGATTGATGGGTTGTCTGATGTGTGTATATACTCATTTCCGCCGAACTGGTATGCACCTCTTCCGTCGTATCCTCCCGTAGCGTTCCATACTGCGCGGGTCACTGTCCCTTGATTGCCTCTTCCGGAATAATCCTTTGTCCAGTTGCTCATATTCTGCTGAGTGTTGGACTCGAATGGCATGTTGAGTGATGCTATTCCTGTCCCATTCAGGTACCAGTTGGTGATATTCTTGACAGTATCCAAATCTCCGTCGGCAGTGCTGTATGTTAATGATATATTTTCATTTGTATAATTCGTCCCAGAGCTGCTGCTTATGCTCATTCCAGATACATTCGGCAAGTAGTTGACAGAGTAATTCCGTATTTCCGTCTGGTTGAGGTTGCCTGCCATGTCGACGGCGAATGCAGTGTAATTGACTCTGCCAGATGGCAATGATGTGAAGTTACTGAATAATGCTGATAGCTGGTTCTGATATGTCGCATTTATCTCCTGGGCAGATAGCGTCCTTGAGTATATCATGATTTCATCCATCATGCCTGTCAGATACTCACCAGGCCTGCTTCCGAAATAGAGGGTTGCTCCGATGTCTGTGAGTGCTGTGTTGTAAGGTATGCTTATCACTGGTACCGCATCCAGGTATTGAGTTATGTTTGTCTCATTAATGACAAATACTATGAATCTCCAGTTTGTGTAATCAGCAGCATAATAGAGTCCTCCTCCTGTGTTTCCTGTCCCGTTCGAGAATACTGGATAGAAGTATTGGCAGTTTCCGCTGTATCCCATGTCTACCCTGTTGTTGCCGTCGCTATACTTCACGAATACAGGGTTGTAGCCGGCACCACTTGGTGTGCATTTTGCCCAGAATGCTATTGTTGTGATGTTCCTTGGGAAGTTGAAGGATGATTGTATGTAATCATTTGTTCCATCGAACTTCTGTGCCTTTCCTCTGGGTCCAGTCCATATTTGTGGACACGTATTTCCGCTGCATGTCGCAGTTGTTCCATAAGTGGAACTGTCAGCAAAGCTGCTCGTGTTTTCTTCTAGTCTCCACCATCCAACTAAGCTTCTGTTCCAATCTATCAAAGCCGATCTGTTGCTAGCATCGCTTGTTGTGACGTTGACGTAAGCCCAATTATAGAATGTGGTGTTCCTGACATTTGTCGCGGGTGTCGGGACAACAAACTGTATGTTGGGCTTAGTCAAGTCGATTGTGAGTGTCCTGTTCGGCGTCGAAAATGCGCATTCGTCGCTGGTGCATGCCTGGCATCCCCAGACAAATGTCTTTTCGCTTCCAAACGTCGTGTTGAAGTTGAACTGGGCATATGTCCCGCTTATCAAAGTCGAGCCGTTGCTCTGCCAAGTTCCAGTATAATTATTCCACAAAGTAGCATTGACCAGGTTAGTCGCACTTGTCGCGTTGCAAGTGAACTGCACAGTGTTATTCACGACCCATGCATCAAGCGGATCGACATTTATAGGTACAATAACAGAACTCTTGATAGTCAAATTGGCACTGCACACCTGCGTTCCATCCTCAAGTCCATCATTCGGAGTCACGCATGCAGACCAGTTCTCACCCACCGATGTCTCATTGAAGTGGATTCTGTCTGATTTATTTTGATATAATAATAAGACTTGATCCGCAGATAAGCTCCTGTTAAATATTTGCACTTCATCTATTGTTCCATTAGCCCATTGAGCGACACAACTCCAACTTCCTATACTTAGTGGTTGTGGAGAAGGTGCTATAGAGTCTGCTGCGCCAGTGGCATTAAGTAGTCCATTAATGTATATTTTAAGTCTGCTGGAGGTTGGTAGAGAAATGTCATAAACCATTGTTACAAAATACCACGTGTTGCTGCTAACAAAGTTTCCTGTACCAAGAGCGTTATAATCTGTCCCATTTCCTGTATAAAATTCGAACCTATTCGGTGTTACCTGCATTAAGTATCCGCTATGACTTGAGAAGTCCAATTTACTGATGATATAAGCACCAGAAGGCACCACGTCAGGCACTCTAAACCAAGCGCTTAGAGTTAAATATTTTGTAATATTTACATCTGGTTTGTTTCCTACATCTATACAACCACTTACTCCGTTGAAATTGTATGCGCCACGTCCGTCATATCCTCCTGTTGCGTTCCATATCGCTCCGCCCACTGTTCCGTGGTTGTTGTTGAGAGAGTAGTCTTTTGTCCATGTGCTCATGTTTCCTGCAATGTTTGATTCGAATGGCATGTTCAGGACTGCAATAGAGCTTCCGTTCAGGTACCAGTTGGTTATGTTCTTGTTCGTCAATCCCGCATCATTGAGGCTTGAGTAATAGACTGTCAGGTTCTCATTAGTATAATTAGTGCCATAAGTGGAATTCAGCACAATATTGGTTATGTGCGGGTTGCTGCTCTTGATTGTCAGGTTTGTACTGCACACGGTCGTGCCGTCTTCAAGTCCGTCGTTTGGTGTTACGCATGCGCTCCAGTTCTCGCCGGTAGTTGTTTCGTTGAAGTGTATCTTGTCTGTCTGGTTCAGGTACAATAGTTTTATCTGGTCGGCTGTCAGGCTCCTATTGTATATCTTGACACCATCTATCATTCCAGCAAATGGATACACTGTTGAGAAATATGTTCCTATCTTAAGTGAGTCCGTATTCGCGTTTATGTTGGAGCTGTATGCTCCTGAGACATTGAATGTGCCGTCAATATATATCTTCTGGTTAATACCGTCGTATGTTGCAACGATGTGGTGCCATACATTGTTGGAGAATGGTCCGCCAGTCGATGCTAGCTCTCCTGGCCCGCTGACAGCGCCATTAAGCCTGAAGTATATGTTTCCCCCGTATATCAGGCTGTATACTCCCTGGCTGTTTACAAGCGGACCTTTGAAAATTATTCCATCATTGTCAGGCGATGAGGTATGGTATACCCAGGCCTCTAGTGTGATCTGTTTGCCTGTGATATTCAGGCTTTCACTGTTAGGTATGTTTAGATACTGTCCTGCTGTGCCGAAGTTGTATGTTCCTGTGCCCGCATAGCCGCCTGTCGGGTTCCACGTAAGTCCTCCTGTAGGCGTGCCATGGTTCGCAAATCCTGAGTAGTCTTTTATCCAGTTGCTCATGTTGAGCTGAGTGTTGGAATCAAACTGCATGTTCAGCGCCGCAATCGATATTCCGTTCAGATACCAATTTGTGATGTTCTTGACAATGTCAGAATCACCATCAGCTGTAGCGTAAGTGATTGTGACATTCTCATTTGTATAATTGGTTCCAGAGCTGCTGCTTATGCTCATGCCAGAAACATTTGGCACATAGTTGACAGAATAGTTCCTGTATTCTGTCTGGTTGAGGTTTCCTGCCATGTCGACGGCAAATGCAGTGTAATTTACTCTGCCTGAAGGCAATGATGTGAAATTTCTATACAACTTTTCAAGTTGGTTCTGGTAAGTGGCATTAATTTCTTGGGCTGATAACACCCTGTTCCACACCATTACATCATCCATTGATCCATTGAAATAGTACATAGGAGAAGTTTCTGTGGCTCCTGCACCTATCCTGAGAGGGCTATTCTGATTCCTTACATATGTCTGTACAACTGATCCGACCAGCTGCCCGTTATTGTAGAACAACATATGCGTGCCATTATAGACTGCTGCTAAGTGTATCCATTCATTTACAACTACTGCATTGCCGTACAGGGGTTGCCATGTCGCTCCATCTCCTACCCAGAACTGCCAGCTATTGTCGGCTCCAGCATATATCAAGTATCCACCTACTGGAGAGTTGCTCCTTGAGGTGAAAGGAGACCTCCAGTTACCTTGACCGCCATTCACCCTCGCCCATAGAGATAAAGTGAAAGTAGGTGGGTTGAGGTCTGCATTATATGCCATCTCGTAATAATCACTGACACCGTTGAATTTGTATGCTTTTCCTCTCTCTCCTGTCCATACCTCAGGTTCTCCATACTTGGTAAGTACATTACCATAGGTGCTGCTGTCAAGCGAATTGTTCTCGAATCTCCACCATCCTACGAGGCTTCTGTTCCAGTCGACTAACGCGCTCCTGTTACTTACGTCTGATGTCGTGACATTGACATAGGCCCAGTTGTAGAATGTGGTGTTCCTGTTGTTGTTTGCTGGTGTCGGCAGCGTGAAATTGATATTTGGCTTAGTCAAGTCGATTGTGAGTGTCCTGTTTGGTGTGCTGAATGCGCATTCGTCGCTGGTGCATGCCTGGCATCCCCATACAAATGTTTTCTCGCTTCCGAATGTGCTGTTGAAGTTGAACTGCGCATAATTCCCGCTGATGCTGGTCGAGCCGTTGCTCTGCCAGGTTCCGGTATAATTGTTCCACAGCGTCGCATTGACAAGATTGGTCGCACTTGTCGCGTTGCATGTAAACTGCACAATGTCATTCACTACCCAGGCATCAAGCGGGTCGACTTCCAGGGTAACGATGGTTGAACTTTTAATAGTGAGGTTACTGCTGCATACAGTTGTTCCATCCTCCAAACCATCATTTGGTGTCACGCAAGCGCTCCAGTTCTCTCCGACGCTGGTTTCGTTGAAGTGAATCTTGTTGGATTGGTTCTGGTAAATTAATGATATCTGGTCGGCTGTTAAGCTTCTGTTGAATATGTGCATTTCATCCACTGCACCATTCCAATAAAATGATCCATAAGCGGATCCTAATAGTACTCCTCCCGATGTCTGTATATTGCTTGAATCTGTTGTATTATCTTTCAACTGTCCATCCATATACAGTCTGAAAGAGGTGCCTGTTCTGGTCAGAGCCAAATGATGCCAAATGCCGTCATTATATGTTGTAGTGGTCCAGACCTTGTTGCTTCCTCCACCCATCCAGTATACCCAGACTCCATATCCTCCATCATCAAAGTCGAAGTGCACATTGTTGTTGCCCGAACCTATAACTAAAGGATATTGTCTGTTGGTATTGATCTTTTTGAACCAGAATTCGACTGCAAAGTCGCCGGTTCCAAAGTCCCACATTGCGCTGTCAGGTATTGTTATGTTGCGGTTCGTTCCGTCGAACTGGTAACCTCCTCTTCCACCATATCCTCCTGTGCTGTTCCAAATCGCTCCATTAACTGTTCCGTGGTTGTTATTTGGTGAGTAATCCTTTGTCCAACTGCTCATGTTGAGTTGTGTGTTGGATTCAAATGGCATGTTGAGGACTGCTATTGATGAGCCATTCAGGTACCAGTTGGTGATATTCTTGACAGCATCAGAATCCCCGTCGGCAGTGCTATAAGATATGCTGATGTTTTCGTTAGTATAATCGGTCCCAGAGCTGCTTGCTATGCTCATGCCGCTGACATTCGGCACCCAGTTGACAGAATAGTTTCTGTATTCTGTCTGGTTGAGGTTGCCTGCCATGTCGACGGCAAATGCTGTGTAGTTCACTCTACCAGAAGGTAATGCTGTGAAATTATTGAATAATGCGATGATTGAATTCTGGTATGATGCGTTTATCTCTTGGGATGTTAGCGCCCTGTTCCACACTTCAACATCATCGATCATACCGTTGAAATTGTATGAATCGCTTGCTCCTCTTCCTATCTCAAGCGGCGAGTTTGTGCTTGTTATTGGTCCTGTGAATGCTGATGATGTTCCTTCCTGTCCGTCAACCCATATTCTTATGATGGTTCCGTTGTATGTTCCCGCCACGTGATGCCACATACCATCTGCTGTGAATGCCTTGGTTGCAGCATATGTCCCGTAGTCTGATACATAGAAGTATACTGTGCCTGGAGTTCTTAGGTATATTCCATATCCGTCGTTCCAGTTTGTGTTGGTTGTTTTCATGACAACTACGCTTGCATCATCTGGTGACATCCATTTAATCCATGCCTCTACAGTGATTCCGTATCCTGTAATATTGATGCTAGGTGAATTTCCGCATCCGATGTAATCATCGACACCGTCAAACCTGTACGCCTTGCCTCTCTCTCCTGTCCAGGTCTCAGGACAGTTTGCACCGCTGCATGCTCCGTTATTAGCATAAGTGCTGCTATCATTTGTATTGTTCTCGAATCTCCACCATCCTACCAGGCTTCTGTTCCAGTCAAGCAATGCTGACCTATTGCTTGAGCTCGTGTCTGAAGTGGAGACATTGACATAAGCCCAATTGTAGAATGTCGTGTTCCGATTATTTGTCGCGGGTGTCGGGACAACAAACTGTATGTTGGGCTTAGTCAAGTCAATTGTGAGTGTCCTGTTTGGTGTGCTGAACGCGCATTCGTCGCTTGTACACGCCTGGCATCCCCAGACAAATGTCTTCTCGCTTCCGAAAGTAGAATTGAAGTTGAACTGCGCATAAGTGCCGCTGATAGATACAGAGCCGTTGCTCTGCCATGTTCCTGAGAAATTATGCCAGAGCGTCGCATTCACGAGGCTTACAGCTGCTGTAGCATTGCATGTGAACTGCACAGTGTCATTCACCACCCACGCGTCTAGCGGGTCTACATCAAGAGGGGTTATGCTTGAAGTCCTTATGGTCAAGTTGTTGCTGCATACAGTTGTGCCATCTTCAAGGCCGTCGTTTGGTGTCACGCACGCATTCCATTTATCTCCTACATTTGTCTCATTGAAGTGTATCTTGTCAGATTGGTTTTGGTACAGGAGCATCACCTGGTCTGCTGTCAATGCTCTCTTGTATATCCTAAAATCATCTATTGTTCCGTCGAAGAATCCATATGGGACGCCAGGCGAACCTCTTGCGCCTATTCTTAAGTCAGATGCACCTGTCCCCATGTCTCCTGTCTGGTCTCTTGAGTACACTAACTGGCCGTTCTTGTACATGAGCTGTTTTGATTTGTCATATACAATCACTGCATGATACCATTCTCCTACATTTACTGAGAAGTTTGTTTCCCCATCCCATGCCCAGTGGGGCTGCCATGCAAATGTGACGTATCCTCCGCCTGCGCTTGTTTCAAATACGTTCTCTTTGTTATAGAGTATAAGATTGTTAAGAGTGCCTGCAGAGTTCAGCTTGAACCATACAGATACTGTGAATGGGCTCGTGTCAGGATTGAGGCTGCTGCTGCTTGTGACTTCAATATAATCTTCTGTCCCATCGAATTTGTACGCGCCTCTGCCGTCATATCCTCCTGTAGCGTTCCATGTTGCATTGGCTGTTCCAGTCATCGTGCCATGATTGTTATTTCCAGAATAATCCTTTGTCCAAGCACTCATGTTTTGCTGCGTGTTGGACTCGAATGGCATGTTCAGTACTGCTATCGATGTTCCATTCAGGTACCAGTTTGTGATGTTCTTGATTAAGTCTGAATCGCCGTCCGCAGCATTGAATGTCACGCTTATGTTCTCATTAGTATAATTAGTTCCATAACTGCTTGTAATGCTCATGCCAGAAACATTCGGCACATAGTTGACAGAATAATTCCTGTACTCTGTCTGGTTCAGGTTTCCAGCCATGTCGACGGCAAATGCAGTGTAATTGACACGGCCAGAAGGCAATGATGTAAAGTTGTTGTATAATCTCTCAAGCTGGTTCTGGTATGTGGCATTGATCTCTTGCGGAGATATTGCCCTGTTCCATATCATCACTTCATCTATGCTGCCGTTGAAAAACCTCTGTGTTCCTGCAGTGTATACTCCGATGTTCAATGTTCCCATTGATGTCATATTGCCTGGAAGGTTATTGTTTCCACCAATGTCTGTTCCATCCATATACATTCGTAGAGCAGTTCCGTTATAGGTGAATCCTACGTGGTGCCAGACTCCTCCAGTGACAACAGCAGAGGACATGACCCACTGAGGTGATACCCAATCGTATCCATAGATGAAGATATATCCATCCATTACCTCGAAAATATTGTGCGATGGCACCGTGACGACCGTGCATCTTCCGCCCAGGCAATTGGCTGCGCTATTTGACGGCTGATATATCCATGCAAACATGCTGGCACTGCCGTATTGTGTTGCTCCAGAGACAGCCACATAATTATTGCTTCCATCAAACCTTGCTGCCTTGCCTCTTGCTCCCGTCCATGTCTGTGGGCAAGTCGCTCCAGAGCAGCTGCCAGTGTTTCCGTATGTGCTTGAGTCTGCGAAGTTGCTTGTATTTTCTTCTAGTCTCCACCATCCCACTAAGCTGCGGTTCCAGTCGACGAATGCCGTCCTGTTGCTTGCGCTGGTATCTGATGTTGTGACGTTGACATAAGCCCAATTATAGAATGTGGTATTCCTGACATTTGTCGCGGGTGTCGGGACAACAAACTGTATGTTGGGCTTAGTCAAGTCGATTGTGAGTGTCCTATTTGGTGTTGAGAATGCGCATTCGTCGCTTGTGCATGCCTGGCATCCCCAGACGAAAGTCTTCTCGCTTCCGAAAGTAGAATTGAAGTTGAACTGCGCATAAGTGCCGCTGATAGATACAGAGCCATTGCTCGACCATGTTCCTGAGAAGTTATGCCACAATGTAGCATTTACTAGAGATGTTGCGCTTGTAGCGTTGCAAGTGAACTGCACAGTGTTATTCACGACCCATGCATCAAGCGGGTCGACTTCGAGAGGTATGATTGCAGAGCTCTTTATAGTCAAATTGGCACCACATACTTGCGTGCCATCTTCAAGACCATCATTAGGAGTCACACAAGCCGACCAATTCTCTCCTGCTGTTGTCTCGTTGAAATGTATCTTGCCTGACTGGTTCTGGTAGATAAGCAGTATCTGGTCAGCAGTCAAGCTCATGTTGTATATCCTTACATCATCTATTGACCCGTTGAAATAGGATACTAGATCGTTTCTAGCGCCGATTCTAAGTTCTCCGTTGGTGTTTGTTATTGCTCCAGTGTAATCCGTCTTTCCTAGGAAACTGCCATCCACATATCTCTTTGTGCTTGTTCCATCGTATGTTCCAGCAATAAAATGCCAGTTGCCATCATCAGGGTAACCTGTGTTATACATTCCCCACTCTGAGTTGATACCGAACCTCAAAGTGGTGGTTCCACCATCAAAGTCAAGGAAATAATCGCTGTTAGTCCTGACAACACCAGTATCATAGCCGGTTCCTATAGGTTTCTTCACCCAAGCAATTACTGTGATCTGCTGAGTTGGGTGTATTGATGGTGATGTGGGCACGTTTATGTATTTTGATACTCCGTCGAACTGGTAACCTCCTTTTCCGTCGTATCCTCCTGTTGCATTCCATGTTGCGCCGTATACTGTGGCATGATTATTCTTGCCGCTGTAGTCTTTTGTCCAGCTGCTCATGTTCTGCTGCGTATTAGACTCAAACGGCATGTTCAGTACGGCAATTGATGTTCCGTTCAGGTACCAGTTAGTGATATTCTTTACAACATCATTATCACCATCTGCTGTGCTGTATGTTATCGAGATGTTCTCATTAGTATAATTCGTCCCCGAGCTGCTTGCTATGCTCATGCCAGATACATTAGGTACATAGTTGACAGAATAATTCCTGTATTCTGTCTGGTTAAGGTTTCCTGCCATGTCTACGGCGAATGCAGTATAATTCACACGACCAGATGGAAGTCCAGTATAATTTCTATAGAGTTCCTTTAGTTGGTTCTGGTACGTGGCATTTACCTCCTGGGCAGAAAGCATCCTGTTCCATACCATGACATCATCTATTGAGCCGTTGAAGTATTGTGCTGTTGCAGGATTATTGCCGCCGCTGATCACCATTCCTTCAGCCTGGTGAGATATGGCATATGTTGTGGTGATAACAGGCGCTCCATCTATATACGCTGTTGTTCCCATGTTTGTTCCGTTCTGGAATGTGAATCCTACGTGGTGCCATTTGCCGTCAGCGACATTGATTCCGCTTGGTATGCCTCCATATGTCCAGTCGTATATGTAGAATACTCCGTCAACCAAGAACATGCCGTAGGCGAATTGTTTTACAACAATTCCTCTATAGCCTCCTCCGGAATCTGACGTCTTTATCCATGCGAATACGCTGCCTGTATAGATGTTGGTAGATTCAGCAGGTGGTTCTGTCAATGCGATGCTGTCATCCAGTCCGTCGAACAAGTATGATTTTCCTCTCGGTCCTGTCCACAGTTGTGGGCACACACTACCGCCGCACGTGCCGTTATTTCCATATGTGCTTGAGTCAAGCGTGTTATTCTCGAATCTTAGCCAGGCTACAAGGCTTCTGTTCCAGTCGACTAACGCGCTCCTGTTGCTTGCGCTGGTATCTGATGTTGTGACGTTGACGTAAGCCCAGTTGTAGAATGTGGTGTTCCTGTTGTTGTTTGCTGGTGTCGGCAGCGTGAAATTGATATTTGGCTTAGTCAAGTCGATTGTGAGTGTCCTGTTTGGTGTGCTGAATGCGCATTCGTCGCTGGTGCATGCCTGGCATCCCCACACGAATGTCTTTTCGCTTCCGAATGTGCTGTTGAAGTTGAACTGCGCATAAGTACCACTTATCAAAGTAGAGCCATTGCTCATCCACGCACCAGAGAAATTATGCCACAATGTAGCATTCACAAGGTTTGTAGCACTCGTTGCGTTGCAAGTGAACTGCACAGTGTTGTTCACAACCCATGCATCAAGCGGGTCGACATCAAGAGGCACAATGCTTGAGCTCTTGATGGTAAGGTTGCTGCTGCACACAGTATTTCCATCTTCTAATCCATCATTAGGAGTCACGCAGGCATTCCACTTATCCCCTACACTAGTCTCGTTGAAATGTATCTTGTCTGTCTGGTTCCTGTAAAGCATCATTATCTGGTCTGCTGTCAGACTTCTGTTGAATATCAGAACATCATCGATTGTACCGTTGAAATAAGTATCACCAGCCCTTCTTCCGATATTCAATTTTGAAGATAGACTGGAGAAATCACATCCTCCTGTTTTAGTATTATCAAATCCGGTTTGTGTTCCATTAACATATAAAGTGACTGATTCGTTAAATTTGTATACGAATGCTACCTGTGCCCATACATTATCTACCAATGAAACGCTGCTTGTTGCAGTAAACTCATCACATCCTCCCGCATTTCCCCACATATTTATCTGTGGAGCTGCTCCTGAAGACCTCAACCCATATTCCCAATTACCTGAATCTCCTCCTTTAGTCATGATATGTCCGATATCTCCTCTTTTCTTGACCCAAGTAACTACACTGAAATTATATGTGGTAAACGAAGGTGAATCTTCAACAGCAATATAATCATCCTGCCCATCAAACATATACGCTCCCCTTCCGTCATATCCTCCTGTTGCATTCCACAGGGCATTTCCAACAACTCCATTGTTGTCCCTGCTGCTGTAATCCTTTGTCCAAGCACTCATATTCTGCTGCGTATTGGACTCGAACGGCATATTGAGCACAGCTATCGATGTTCCGTTCAGGTACCAGTTAGTGATATTCTTTACAACATCATTATCACCATCTGCTATGCTGTATGTTATCGAGATGTTCTCATTGGTATAATTCGTCCCCGAGCTGCTGCTTATGCTCATGCCAGATACATTAGGAACATAGTTCACAGAATAATTCCTATACTCCGTCTGGTTCAGGTTTCCAGCCATATCGACGGCAAACGCAGTGTAATTGACTCGTCCTGATGGTAGTGTTGTGAAATTCCTGTAAAGCGCGGTAAGTTGGTTCTGGTATGTCGCGTTTATCTCCTGTACAGACAACGTTCTGTTCCATATCATAAGGTCATCTATTGTTCCGTTGAAGTTTCTTGTGCCACTGCTCGACCAGCGTCCTATGGTTAATGCGTCATCATTTGTCCCTATTGTCGAGAACGCGCCAGTACATGTTCCTGCGAATATCCCGTTAATATAGGCTGTAGCTGTTGCGCCGTTTTTGGTTACCATCAGGTGCTGCCAGGTGTTTGCGGTCAGTGTTATGTATGGCGTCTCCCAGCAGGCCCAGGCAGAGCCGCTTCCCCAAGCAAAGTAATATTGGTTGGTGCTTGTCGAAAATTGTTCTAAATTATATGCAGCTGTTCCACTGCTATGCTTGCTTAATATGTCTGAATACTGTTGCTGTGTTGCGCCTGGATTTATCCATAGCGAGATTGACATGTCACCTGTTATGTCAAGGCTTGAGGAATCTGATATTGCAATAGAATCATCAGTACCGTCGAACTTGAGCGCTTTTCCTCTTGGTCCTGTCCATGTCTCTGGGCAGCTGCCTGAGCAGCTTCCAGTGTTTCCATAAGTGCTTGAGTCTGCGAAGCTGCTTGTGTTCTCTTCCAGTCTCCACCATCCTACGAGGCTCCTGTTCCAGTCAACAAATGCGCTCCTGTTGCTTGCGCTGGTATCTGATGTTGTGACGTTGACATAAGCCCAATTATAGAATGTGGTATTCCTAACATTTGTCGCGGGTGTCGGGACAACAAACTGTATGTTGGGCTTAGTCAAGTCAATTGTAAGTGTCCTATTTGGCGTGCTGAATGCGCATTCGTCGCTTGTGCATGCCTGGCATCCCCAGACAATTGTCTTTTCGCTTCCAAGCGTCCTGTTGAAATTAAACTGCGCATAAGTACCACTTATTGAAGTTGAGCCATTGCTCGTCCATGTTCCAGAGAAATTATGCCATAATGTAGCATTCACAAGATTAACTGCAGATGTGGCGTTGCATGTGAACTGCACAGTGTTATTGACAACCCACGCATCAAGTGGATCCACAGCAAGAGGAACTATTGCAGAGCTCTTTATAGTCAAGTTGCTGCTGCACACAGCAGTTCCATCCTCTAATCCATCATTCGGAGTAACACAAGCGCTCCAGTTCTCGCCGACACTTGTCTCGTTGAAGTGTATCTTTCCTGTCTGGTTCTGGTATAGCAGCATTATCTGGTCTGCTGACAAAGCGCGGTTGAATATCATCGCTTCGTCTATTGTTCCGTCAAATACCTGTGTTGAATAGCCTTCTCTTGTTCCTATGTATATATTGTTTGAACTTGGGGTATATACTCCTGAATTTGTCTGCCCTTTGAACTGGCCATTGAGATATGCCTTGTACCCGTTTGTTATCGAGTCTCCTTCCCTGACTAATACCAGCTGGTACCATGTGCCTGTCTGTAGTCCGGTAATGCCGAAGTTACCATTGCTTACTCCGTCCGTTGCCCAGACAGACATGTCTCCTCCCTGGATGTCCATTAAAAAGTAAGTCGGATCTCCTATGACAAATATCGACTGGTAATATGCTCCTGCTATCGAGTCTGTCTTAAACCAAGCTATCCACGTGAATATCTTGCTTCCGGTGAGGTTAGTCCTTATGCCTGTTGTGACGCCATCGAACTCGTATGCTCCTTTTCCGTCATTTCCTCCTGTTGCGTTCCATATTGCATTTGTGACATTGCCTTGGGTGTTCCTGCCAGAGTAGTCTTTTGTCCAGTTGCTCATGTTTAGCTGCGTGTTAGACTCGAACGGCATGTTTAGCACAGCAATCGAAGCGCCGTTCAGGTACCAGCTCGTTATATTCTTGACAAAGTCGCTATCTCCGTCAGCTGTGCTGTATGTTATCGAGATGTTATCATTAGTGTAATTGTTTCCAGAGCTGCTGCTTATGCTCATACCAGATACATTCGGCAAATAATTCACAGAATAGTTCCTGTATTCCGTCTGGTTCAGGTTTCCAGCCATGTCGACGGCGAAAGCAGTGTAATTCACTCTGCCTGAAGGCAATGCTGTGAAATTCCTGTACAGCCTCTCAAGCTGGTTCTGGTATGTCGCGTTGACTTCTTGCGCGCTCATGGCTCTGCTTTGTACAATGACATCATCTACTGTTCCGTTGTAGTACAAGCCGCATGCTGCGCCGATGGTTGTGTCCCCTGTGCTATAATCATACGGATTGCTGCCGGATTGTGTCGCAGGATCCAAGCTACCATTCAGGTATGCCTTCAGGGTTGTTCCATCCCACGTGAATGTCACGTGAGTCCAAGTGTTATCGTTCGCTTTTCCTGTTGTGTGGAGAGATGTGAATCCTGATACGTTTCCGTGATAGTTGGTTATTGTGCCATCAGAGTTGACTTCCATGTATTGCCAGCAAGGTGAGCCTCCGCTATTGAATACCAGTCTTCTGTTGGGAGAATATCTTGGATTGAGCCACATTGCGAATGTGTATGCGTTCGCTGTTCCTCTGGCTCCTGTAGCTTGTAATACGTCATTGATGCCATCAAACATTGCAGATTTTCCTCTTGCTCCTGTCCATGTCTGTGGGCAGTTGGTGCAGGTTGCAGCTATTCCGTATGTGCTTGAGTCTGCGAAGCTGCTTGTGTTCTCTTCTAGTCTCCACCATCCGACAAGACTTCTGTTGAAGTCGACAAATGCGCTCCTGTTACTAGTGTCATTTGTTGAGACATTAATATAAGCCCAGTTGTAGAATGTCGTGTTCCTGGCATTTGTCGCGGGTGTCGGAGCCTTGAATTCTATGTTGGGCTTAGTCAAGTCGATAGTGAGTGTCCTATTTGGTGTTGAGAATGCGCATTCATCTGCTGTGCATGCCTGGCATCCCCATACAAATGTCTTCTCGCTTCCAAGCGTCCTGTTGAAGTTGAACTGAGCATAAGTGCCGCTGATTGAAGTCGAGCCGTTGCTCGTCCATGTTCCTGAGAAATTATGCCACAGAGTAGCATTCACGAGGCTTACAGCTGCTGTAGCATTGCATGTGAACTGCACAGTGTCATTGACCACCCACGCATCAAGAGGATCAACTTCGAGAGGTATGATTGCAGAGCTCTTGATTGTCAAATTGGCGCTGCAGACAGAGCTGCCGTCTTCTAATCCGTCATTAGGAGTGACGCACGCGCTCCAGTTCTGTCCTGCTGTTGTTTCATTGAAATGTATTTTGTCAGTCTGGTTCCTGTAAAGAAGAAGCACTTGGTCATCTGTCAGTGCCTTGTTGTATGCCCGGACATCATCTATGTATCCTATCATGTTGAAGGCTCCTCCACCATAGACCGCGCCCAGTGTCAAAGTGCCTGAAACGGTTGCAGAATGTGTTGTGCCTAGGCATTGTGTTGGTGTCTGCTTGACTCCGTTTACATATATTGAATTGTATGATGTATTTCCATTGTAGAATATGAACACAAAGTGTGCCCATTTGTTGGCGTAGGCGGTAGGATCTATTCCATAGACATCTGAATTGCCAGTATTGTAGCCGAAGCATGTTCCTGATGCGAAGTATAGGTCATTATAGTTGTTCGTGTCGAGGAGCATTGTTCCTGTTCCTCCATTCCAGTTCAACCAGAGGCTTATGGTGTTGTATGCGCCAGCGCTTGTGTTGAAAGCGACATTCGAGGCGACTATGTCAGCATTCGAACCGCCAAAGAGGTATGTTCCCTTGCCATCATATCCATTGCTGCTGCTCCACGCGACTTTTGATACTGTACCATGGCTTCCTCTTCCGCTGTAGTCTTTAGTCCAGTTGCTCATGTTCTGCTGGGTGTTTGATTCGAAAGGCAGGTTGAGCACCTCGAATGAGTTTCCGTTGATATACCAGTTCGTGATGTTCTTCACAACATCATTATCTCCGTCCGCAGAACTATAGGCAATGCTTATGTTATCATTTGTGTAGTTGTTCCCTGAGCTGCTTGTAATGCTCATGCCGCTTACATTCGGCAAGTAGTTCACAGAATAATTCCTGTATTCTGTCTGGTTGAGGTTTCCTGCCATGTCGACGGCGAATGCGGTGTAATTCACGCTTCCAGATGGCAATGATGTGAAGTTCTTGAAAAGTGTCTTGAGCTGGTTCTGGTAGGATGCGTTGATCTCGTCATTGCTCAGGTCTCTGTTCCACATCTTTACTTCATCGATTGGACCGTTGAATACATAACTTGCAAGATATCCTATGTGAAGAACTGCAGTGTTGGTGTCTATTGGAGCTGCTACAGATTGCGTCCCGTTAAGCACGCCATTCAGATAAACATTCATATTAGTTCCATCGTATCTTGCAACGATGTGGTTCCAGCTTCCTACAGTCAGTGGTGTAGTACCATCTATGTATGTCTGCACTGAATTCTTCCAGACGCCGAAGTATATTCCGCCGCTCGATCCTATTCCAAGCACATATACTCCTGGTTTGTCCACAATCCTTGTCCATGCAGGTATTGAGTTCGGTTTGACCCATGTTTCTATTGTGAATTTGGTGGTGAAATTGATGCTTGGACTGTTTGATACTTGTATATCATCATTAGAGCCGTCGAAATTCGCTGATCTTCCTCTTGCTCCTGTCCATGTCTGCGGGCATGCATTTCCAATGCAGCTTCCTGTGTTTCCGTATGTGCTTGAGTCTGCGAAGCTAGTTCCATTCTCTTCTAGTCTCCACCATCCTACCAGGCTTCTGTTCCAGTCGACGAATGCCGTCCTGTTGCTTGCACTGGTGTCTGAAGTGGAGACGTTGACATAAGCCCAGTTGAAGAATGTCGTGTTCCGATTGTTTGTCGCTGGTGTCGGAGTGACAAATTGTATGTTGGGCTTAGTCAAGTCTATTGTGAGTGTGCGGTTCGCGCTCATGTTGCATTCGTCTGCAGTGCATGCTTGGCAGCCCCAAGAGAATGTCTTCTCGCTGCCCAGAGTACGATTGAAGTTGAACTGTGCATAAGTGCCGCTTATGCTAGTCGAACCGTTGCTCGTCCATGTTCCTGAGAAGTTATGCCACAGCGTAGCATTTACAAGACTGACTGATGAAGTTGCGTTGCATGTGAACTGGACAGTGTCATTCACTACCCAGGCGTCGAGCGGGTCGACATCAAGAGGAACTATTCCTGCGCTCCTGATGGTCAAGTTGTTGCTGCATACAGAAGTTCCATCCTCCAATCCATCATTAGGAGTCACACAAGCCGACCAATTCTCTCCTGCTGTTGTCTCGTTGAAATGTATCTTTCCTGATTGGTTCTGGTATAGCAAGATTATCTGGTCATCTGTAAGGCTCCTGTTGTAAATCTGGAAGTCATCGATAGTGCCATACCAGTCAAATCCTGCTCCTGATGCAATATAGAATGACGTTCCTGACGGGTTTCTGTAGCTTGCACTGCCGCATAATTGTCCGTCGACATAAAGCTGTGTCCTGCTTGGTGATATGACGGTTGCATAGAAGTGCCACTGGTCTAGGTTTGCAGGTACATTGCAGAAATAGTTGGTATCTCCATCCCACGTATTGAGTGATATATGCCCGTTATAGAAGAACAGGTCAGGTCCACCGTTGTCATTATCTATGCACCAAAGCATGTTCATATTACCTGTTGACGTCTTGGCCCATGCTGTGATTGTTAGTGTAGCTGATAGTGCTAGACTGGTCTGTATATAACTTGTTCCGCTGAAGTAATACGCTCCTCTAGAGTCGATTCCTGTATTAGATGCCCAAGTTGCACCTGTAACTGATCCATGCTTCGCACTTGCCGTATAGTCTTTTGTCCACGCACTCATGTTCTGCTGTGTATTAGACTCAAACGGCATGTTCAGAACGGCTATCGAAGTGCCATTGAGGTACCAGTTGGTGATATTCTTAACAACATCATTATCTCCGTCCGCAGTGCTATAGCTTATCGAAATATTTTCATTTGTATAATTAGTTCCATAACTGCTTGTAATGCTCATGCCAGAAACATTCGGCACATAGTTGACAGAATAGTTCCTGTATTCTGTATTATTCATATTGCCTGCCATGTCAACAACAAATGAAGTGAAGTTCACGCGACCTGATGGCAGTCCTGTGAAGTTCTTGTACAGCGCAGCCGCCTGGTTGCGGTATATTGCATCCATCTCTTGTGCAGATATTGTCCTGTTCCATATCATAACTTCATCTATGGCGCCGGTATAGTAATATCCGCCGTTGAATCTGCCTATGTCTATGTTTGGTCCTGTGTTGTTTATAGGGGATATTGTTCCTGAGCTGCACTGCGCGCCATCGATATATAGGATGGCGTTTGTTCCGCTCTGGACAGCTCCAATCTGGTGCCACTGGCCATTTGTTGGAGGGGAACATGCTACTGTAGAGACGTCTCCCGGTCTCCACTTGAGCGCTCCCTCGAAGAATAGTTCCCACTGATCATTTACAGGGTTCTTGCCTACTACAAATCCGAGCTGATTAAAGTTATATGAGAACACCCATGCAGATACTGATATTTCATTAGGTATCGAGATGTTAGGCAGTGTTATGAATGTTGTGCTTCCGTCAAACCATTGCGCCCTTCCTCTTGCTCCGGTCCAGATCTTAGGGCAAGTCGCTCCTGCGCAGTTTCCAGTGAATCCATAGGTGCTTGTGTCTGCGAAGCTGCTTGTGTTTTCTTCTAGTCTCCACCATCCTACCAAGCTTCTGTTCCAGTCAAGTATCGCGCTCCTGTTCGATGCGTCGCTTGTTGTGACGTTGACGTAAGCCCAGTTGTAGAATGTCGTGTTCCGATTGTTTGTCGCGGGTGTCGGGACAACAAACTGTATGTTGGGCTTAGTCAAGTCGATAGTGAGTGTGCGGTTAGCGCTCATGTTGCATTCGTCTGCAGTGCATGCCTGGCATCCCCATGAGAATGTCTTCTCAGCTCCAAGAGTTCTGTTGAAGTTGAACTGCGCATAAGTGCCGCTGATGCTAGTCGAGCCGTTGCTCGCCCACGTCGTTGAGAAGTTATGCCATAGAGTGGCATTCACAAGATTCACAGAACTTGTGGCATTGCAAGTGAACTGCACAGTATCATTGACTACCCAGGCGTCGAGCGGGTCGACATCGAGCGGGACTATTCCCGCACTCTTGATTGTCAGATTGACGCTGCATACAGTCGTGCCATCCTCTAATCCGTCGTTCGGAGTGACGCAGGCGCTCCAATTCTCGCCAGGATATGTCTCGTTGAAGTGTATCTTTCCTGTCTGGTTCTGGTACAATAGTTTTACCTGGTCTGCAGATAGCGTCCTGTTGAGGAATAGGAAGTCATCTATCATGCCGTTCCAATATTCTACGACATTGCCTGCATCCCATCCGAGATAACCTATTGCGCCGCTATATGCTGTCCTGTTCTGTGGCAGGATGCTGTCGAAATTTCCGTCTATGTACATGATGGATGTGTTTCCATCGCTGGTCCATACAACATGATGCCAAGCACCATTGTTTATGGAAGCGGACGAGAACATGCCACCCGGTGATGCTGCATTGCTGTATATGAAGAATTTGCCTCCGTTTGAACCTACATATACTTCTGTGCCTCTGGTGCTGAAAAACGGCTGTTCGCCTGCTGATGATGTCTTGACCCACGCAACAATTGTTATGGTGGTTGTTGTTGATAATGCGCCAAGCGATATCTTGGAAGTTGCTCCATCAAAGTTGTACGCGCCTCTTCCGTCATACCCTCCAGTAGTGTTCCATGTTGCGTTGATGACCTGTCCGTTGTATCCTCTTCCTGAGTAGTCTTTTGTCCAATTGCTCATATTCTGGTAAGCATTAGACTCGAATGGCATATTGACAACAGCGATTGATGAGCCATTCACATACCAGTTTGTGATGTTCTTGACAAGGTCAGAGTCGCCGTCTGCTGTGCTGTATGTGATTGTGATATTTTCATTAGAAAGATTCGTCCCTGAGCTGCTTGCAATGCTCATTCCAGACACATTCGGCACATAGTTGACAGAATAATTCCTGTATCCCGTCGTATTGGTATTTCCTGCCATGTCAATGGCGAAGGCAGTATAGTTTACCATGCCAGAAGGCAGTCCTGTGAAGTTATTATACAGCCTCTCTGCCTCGTTCTGGTATGATGCCTTGATCTCCTGCGCAGAGAGTGCACGATTCCATACCTTTACTTCATCCATCGGGCCATCTGCATCGTAACCATGGCCCTCT
>Ga0315268_10001495_pt1 | contig 26926 bp, 17 predicted proteins | sample C1_top_MG_FD_204535 | JGI IMG/M metagenome (GOLD analysis project Ga0315268, IMG submission 204535) | Sediment microbial communities from Yellowstone Lake, YNP, Wyoming, USA - C1_top | ecosystem: Environmental > Aquatic > Freshwater > Lake > Sediment | place: USA: Wyoming | collected 2017-08-01
CAACGATTAGAAACGCGAGCCTTGGTCGGCAGCAGTGAACGTGAAAAGCAAAACCTTCCTAATAAGGGAGAAGAGGGAATGACCTCTCCGACCCGTGCGCATTCGTGTCATTTGCGACTCGTTACAACCACTTGACAGGGCCGATCTCGTCATAGAAGGATCTATGCTTTTTTGCCCACGAAGGCGCTCCTCAGGACGGGAAGAAAACATAGCTCCTGAGCGCGCCCCTTCGACTTCGCTCAGGGCAGGCTCCACCGGGCGCGCTCAGGATGACGCCGCCAAGATGGAATCGGGAAGAATATGGGTACAGCAACTCTGGTTCTGGTCTAATCCCCCCGAGGAACCTGCTTTCCGGAATTTTCCCGCCCGAAACATTGCCCCGGGCTGTCGCAGGGCTGGCATGTACGCCGACGCTGCGCTAAGTTATGCAGGTAGCCCTGAGGTGATAAGTGGGAACCGGACCACCGGCAACTGCTCCCCCCGACAATGTGGTTGCGACCGGCGAGCCCGAGTGCGGCCACATCTCGCTGGCGCGCCTGCTGGCAGAGTTCATGAAGATGGGGTGTCTCGCTTTCGGCGGGGGCATGGCCATCATCGCCTTCATGGAGCAGGAACTGGTCCGGAAGCGCCGGGTGATCGCCCCGGAAAGATTCCTGAATGGCGTGGCGCTGGGGCAGGTGCTCGGGCCAATGGCGGTCAACACCTGCTTTTTTGTCGGGCACTGTCTGTACGGTCCGATGGGCGGCTTACTTTCGCTGCTCGCTTTTGTAATGCCGTCGGTGCTGCTGGTGATCGCCATCGCATGGCTGTACGCCGCTCACCAGTCGCTGGGTGTGTTGCAGGCGGCGCTGGCGGGCCTGCAACCGGCGGTGATCGCGCTGATCGCCAGCGCGGCCTGGTCCATGGGCCGCAAGGCGGTGCGCCGCGGGCCCGCGGCGGTTCTCTGCGCCGCGGGAGTGGCGGCCGGCTTGGGCAAGCTGGCCCCGGTTTACGTGCTGGCGGCCGGCGGGCTTTGCGGTGTGCTTCTGGGCAGTAGGCGGCTGGTCGGGGGGCAGCAGCAGGGCAAGGCCGCCATGGAGGCGAAACCTGCCGCAGCAGGGACCCGGCAGACGATTACGTGGCCCCTCCTGGGCACGGCGCTGGCGCCCTCTGCCGGCGCCTCGTTTGGCGGGATCGCCATCACTTTCCTCAAACTCGGCTTGATCTGGTTCGGCGGGGCGTACACCATCGTCCCGCTCATGTATCAACGCATCGTGGTAGATCTCGGCTGGCTCACCCCGGCGACCTTCCGCGACGGCGTGGCCATCGCCAATCTGACGCCCGGACCGATGTCCGTCCTGGCCACCTTCGCGGGATACCGTGTTTACGGAATCTCGGGCGCCCTGGCCGCCACCTTCGCCCTGTACGTGCCCGCCACCGCCCTGATGCTGTTCTTCTGCCGCAACTACCAGCGCATGCAGATTGGCGGCCGCACGCGCGATTTGCTCAACGGCCTGAACCCGTGCGTGGTGGGCCTGATTCTGAGCGCGGGCGTCCTGCTGAGCAAGGGCGTGCTGGTCAACTACACGGCTTGGGCGCTGGTGGTCGCCTCGTTCCTGCTACTGGTGCGCTTCAAATGGTCCCCGGCCTATGTGCTGGGCGTCAATGCCGCGCTCGGCGTGCTATTGCGGATGCACTAGACGCGAAACCTTGCCCAGCTCGATTGCTTTAAGGTGAGGCGATCGGGGTGGTTCGACAGGCGGGTGGCCCACCCTTCTGATTACTTTGCTTCTGCATGAACTATCCCGAATGTGGGTGCCCCACCCAACGCGCTTTTCGTTGGGTGGGCGTAATTGTACCTCTGCGGCTCCGCGGTTAACTTTTCCGGGAAGAAAAGAAATGGTCGGGGAGAGAGGATTTGAACCTCCGACCCCCTGGTCCCGAACCAGGTGCTCTACCAGGCTGAGCCACTCCCCGACGCGTGTTGAACCGCGGCAGGGCGCGCCCACGGAAGGCGCCACGCGAAGCTGCCGCGCATTCATTATAGCAAACGCAACCGCGCAGGCCCGCGCCTTCAGCGCCGCCGCTGACTTCCAACCATTCCGGCTCAGCCAGCGTGTGCGCCTGACTCCCCTGTTCGCCTGAATCCGAAGTCACCGCTTGGCTCGCCTCAATGCGTTGTCGACAGAGCGGCGCTTCGCCCGGCACGGCATTTCACATCACTCATGTCCGTGAGACGCCGGCGTGCGCTTTCACATGCTGAGCGCGAGCGTCGGGCCAAGCGGCACAACACACCTCCGCCCTCGATCTCCGCCCCAAATCTCAAACTCCCGCCATCAACCGCGGCTCCGCGCCCATATCCGTCTCGCATCTCAAAAAGGTGCGCTCACAGCAAAGAACATTTACCCTATAAGTTTCATCAGGTTCGCCGTGCCATTCGGCCGTTCGCCAAATCCGCCGCCTGGCACGAGGGGAAGCGGCATGCTAACAGGCACACCGTTGCATCGCGATCTTTGTACTTTTTTTCGTATGGCGGCCCGTCACTGGGCCGGCGCGCTGCTGCTGTTCCTGCTGCTGGGCGCCATGACGGCCGGCGCGCAAGTCTTCACTCCGGGCGTGGCCACGGCGGTCCCGGCAGGCCAGACATCGTCGCCTTTCACCATCCCCACGGTGCAGGCGTCGCAAAATCCGATTTTCGGCAGCGTCTCCTCGGGCGCGCCCACGCCGGGCGTTCTCACCCTCACGCCGCTGGACGCCATCGATCGCGGCCTGAAGTACAACCTCTCGCTCCTGCTTTCCGAGCAGGCCACCGAAACCGCGCGTGGCGCCCGCCTGCGCGCCCTGGCCGACGTGCTGCCCACCGTCACCGGCCGGGTAAGCGAGACCGTGCAGCAGGTCAACCTTGCCTCCTTCGGCATTACCGCCATCCCGGGCATACCTTCCATCGTCGGCCCGTTCGCCGTGTTCGACATGCGGGTGTTTGGCAGCGGCGCACTGTTCGACCTGCACGCGCTCAACCGGCTGCGCTCGCGCGGCCAGGACGTCACCGCCGCGCAGTTCAATTACCAGAACGCACGCGACCTGATCGTGCTGGTGGTTGGCGGCGCCTACATGCAGGCGCTGGCCGGCGAAGCGCGCATCGCCGCCGTCGAAGCCCAGCTCAAGACCGCCGAAGCCCTTCACCGCCAGGCGCAGGACATGAAGAACGCCGGCGTCGTGCCCGGCATTGACGTGCTGCGCTCGCAGGTGGAAATGCAGGTGCAGCAGCAGCGGCTGGTGGCGGCGCGCAACGATTTCGCCAAGGAAAAGCTCACCGTGGCGCGCCTGATCGGGCTGCCTCCCGCACAGGAGTTCACCTTCGCCGGCCGGATTCCGCTGACGCCGCAGCCGCCCATGACGCTCGACGAGGCGCTGCAGCGCGCCTATCGTGATCGCCCCGACTACCACAGCGCCCAGGCCCTGGTGCGCTCGGCGGAACTGAACCGCACGGCCGCCGGCGACCAAAGGCTGCCCTCCATCCGCTTCAACGCCGACTACGGCACGCTGGGCGCCCGTCCCACCCACGCGCACCCCACGTTCACCACCGTTGCCGGCCTGCAGATTCCCATTTTCCAGGGTGGCAAGGTGCGCGGCGATGTCCAGCAGGCGCAGGCTTTGCTCAACCAGCGTCGCGACGAACTCAATGACCTGCGCGGCCGCATTGAGTTCGAGGTCCGCACCGCCTTCCTCGACCTCACCTCTTCCTGGCAGCAGGTACAGGTGGCCAAGAGCTCCGCCGGCCTGGCGCAGGAGACCTTCAACCAGGCGCAGGACCGCTTCCGCGCCGGCGTCACCACCACCGTCGAGGTGGTGCAGGCGCAGGAAGCCATCGCCGCCACCAACGAGAACTACATCGCCAGCACCTTTGCCTACAACGTGGCCAAACTCTCGCTGGCGCGGTCCCTCGGCATCGCCGAACGCGCGGTCAAAGATTTTCTCGGAGGTAAGCCATAGTGCCTGATTCCAACCCGGATTCGGCAGTCAATGACAAAGCCCAGGTCGAAGAAGTGCGCGAGCCCTGGCCGGAAGAAGCCCCGGAGCCTTCCCGCGGACGCCGCGCCCGCTCCTACTTCCGCGAGCATCCCCGCGCCAAGTGGTTTCTGCTGGTCATTATTACTGCGCTTATCGTGATCGGGGTGCGGGCGTGGCGCTACTACGCGGTGCGCGAAACCACCGACGACGCCCAGATCGACGCGCACATCGCTCCCGTCAGCGCCCGCGTCAGCGGCTTCGTCAGCCGCGTCTACGTGGACGACAATTACCGCGTCAAGGCCGGTGACCTGCTGGCGCAGCTCGATCCCCGCGACTACCAGGTCGCGCTCGCCCAGGCCAAGGCCAACCTGGACGACGCCATGGCCGCGGCCCGCGCCGCCCACACCGCCGTCCCCATCGCTCACACCAGCACCAGCAGCGCCCTGCAGACCGCCCGCGCCAACCTCAATGCCGCGCAGAAGGAAGTGGCGGCGGCGCAGGCCCGTCTGCGCGAAGCCCAGGCCAATCACACCAAGGCGGCGCAGGACCTGGAACGCATGCGCCAACTGGTGGCCCGCGACGAGGTTTCGCAACAGCAGTACGACGCCGCCGTCGCCGCCGAGCAGGCCGCGCGCGCCACCGTCGACGCCGCCCATGCCGCCGTCGCCGCCGCCGAGAGCCATGTGGTGCAGGCCCAGGCCCAGGTGCGTTCAGCCGGTACTGCCCCGCAGCAGGTGGCCGTCACCCGCGCCCGCGCCGGCGCCGCCACCGCCAATGTCGAGAAGCACCAGGCCGCCGTCCAGCAGGCCCAACTCAACCTGCAGTACACCACCATCCGCGCCCCCGTGGACGGCATCGTCAGCAAGCGCAGCGTCGAACCCGGCCAGGTGGTGCAGCCCGGGCAACCGTTGCTGGCCATCGTTAATCTGGATGACATTTGGGTCACCGCCAACTTCAAGGAGACCGACCTGGAGCACATGAAGGTGGGTCAGCCGGCCACCGTCCACGTGGACGCTTACAACCGCGAGTACAAATGCCGCGTGAACTCCTTCGGCGGCGGCACCGGCGCCCGCTTCAGCCTGCTGCCCCCGGAGAACGCCACCGGCAACTACGTCAAGGTGGTGCAGCGCATCCCGGTGAAGATCGTCTTCGACAAAGGCGAAGACCTCAGCGGCCTGCGCCCCGGCATGTCGGTGGAGGCCACGGTGATCACGAAGTGATCGGGTGATGTCGATTGCGTAGCCGTTTTGAAGGGGCGCGGCTTCAGCCGCGCCGAACAAGTTCTTTATTTGTGTCATTCCGAGGGGACTTTAGTCCCCGAGGAACCTGCTTTTCGGAGTTTTTCAGCAACCTGCTGGTGATTTGCGATTTAGTGATTTGACCGTGCTCTCGCGGTCCTCGGCGGCAAATCACTCAATCGCTGAATCACTAAATTGGTAACCATGCCGCCACTCAGGCAAGAAGCTCCCGTCAATCCCTGGATCATCGCCATCTCGGTGATGCTGGGCACCTTCATGGAGGTGCTCGACACCACCGTGGTCAACGTGTCGCTGCCGCACATCGCCGGCAACCTCTCGGCCACGGTGGACGAATCCACCTGGGTGCTCACCTCCTACCTGGTGGCCAACGCCATCATCCTGCCCATGACCGGCTGGCTGGCCAATCAGTTTGGGCGCAAGCGCATCCTGCTGACCTCGATCGTCGGCTTCACCCTGGCGTCGTTCCTGTGCGGCATCGCGCCCAGCCTGAAGTTCCTGATCCTCTTCCGCGTCATCCAGGGCGCCACCGGCGGCGGCCTGCAACCGCTCTCGCAGGCCATCATGCTGGAAGCCTTTCCTCCCGAGCAGCGCGGCAAGGCGATGGCCTTCTGGGGCCTGGGCATCGTGGTGGCGCCCATGCTCGGCCCGGTGCTCGGCGGCTGGATCACCGACAACTACAGTTGGCGCTGGATTTTTTACCTCAACCTGCCGGTCGGCATCGCCGCCGCCACCATGTCCAAGCTCTTCATCTTCGACCCCGGCTACATCAGCCGCCGCGCCCAGAGGGTGGACTATTGGGGCATCGGCCTGCTGGCGCTGGGCATCGGCGCCCTCCAGATCATGCTCGACAAGGGCCAGGAGGAAGACTGGTTCTCCTCCGACTTCATCCGCGTTCTGGCTATCCTCTGCGCCGTCGGCCTGGTGGCGTTCGTCATCCGCGAACTGCTGGAGCGCCATCCCATCGTGGATCTGCGCGTCTTCCGCGTGCGCACCTACGCCACCGGTGTCTTCATGATGACCGTGCTCGGCTTCGTGCTTTACGGCAGCACCGTGCTGATCCCCATCTTTTTGCAGACGCTGTTGGGATATCCCGCCGTGCAGGCCGGCTGGGCCATGCTGCCGCGCGGCCTGGGATCGTTCCTCGCCATGCCGCTGGTGGGCGTGCTGATGTCGAAATTCGAGCCGCGGAAATTGCTGTTCATCGGCTTCCTGGGCGCCGCCTATGCCATGTGGGACCTGGGGCGCATCAACCTGAACGCCGGCTACTGGGACGTCTTCTGGCCTCAGTTCATCCAGGGAGTCTCGATGGGCTTCCTGTTCGTGCCCCTGACCACCATCACCCACGATCCCATCGCCAAGGAGCGCATGGGCAACGCCACCAGCATCTTCAACCTGATGCGCAATATCGGCGGCAGCGTCGGCATCGCCAGCGTCACTACCCTGATCGCCCGCCACACCCAGACCAACACCAGCATCCTGGGCGCGCACATCACGCCCTACAACCTGGTGACCAGCCAAATGATCGAGTCCGCGCGCGCCGGCTTCATGGCCCGCGGCATGGACTTCGCCACCGCCACCCAGCAGGCCTACGCCGCCCTGTTCGGCATGGTGCAGCGCGAGGCCGCCATGATCTCCTTCATCGGCGCTTTCCGCCTGCTGGGGATCATGTTCCTGGCGGTGGTGCCCCTCATCCTGCTCATGCGCAAGCCTCGCCACCGCGCCGAAAGCTCCGGCATGCACTGATAACAGCCGCCCTCGCCAAAACGTCGGGAAGAGGCGGCGAGTCGCCGGGACGTTTACGCATAAGATACCTTTTCATTCCCCCCGAACCTGCCGTATAAAGCTCCTTCCAAGAATGACAGCCAGGAGACGGGCGAAATGGCGAAGGTAGATGTCCTGACGCTTAAGAAGGAGCTACACGAAATCCAAGAACGGCATCCTGCTTGGACTTTCGATAACGCATTCGTACATTGGTTCCTACGTGCATTCTTGGTCGCAGATGACGAACTTGCGGCACGCTCTGTGACAGGAGTCAGTCACGACAAAGGTGTGGATGCCGTGCTCATCGATGAGGACACCAGTAAGGTCTTCGTGCTCCAAGGCAAGTGTCACCTCGGTGAAAGGCCACCCCACGAGACGCGAGCAGACGTTCTCGCTTTCTCTGGCTTGGCCAAATTGATTACGGGATCAGAGCCAGACTATCGCAGATACCGGAACGGAATTGCGCCGATCGTCGGGGACAAATTGGATAGAGCAAGGTCCCGATTGAGACGGAGGCGATTCCGTCTTCACCTCTACTACGTTAGCACTGGCGCGTGCAGTTCGCCGTTGAAGGACGAAGCCGAGTCTGCCGTCGCGCAGGCCAACGCCAGCACGGAGTTCAGTTTATTTGACCGGAAGGAAATTCTCGCCTTACTTACCGATTACCTAGGGGGTGCCGCGCCCCCGGTCCCGTTCTTGGATTTGCGGATCGACGCGAGAGGAATTATCGGTTCTGATGGAATGATTCAGCGGTTCGATCCGGAAACCGGTATCGAATCCTGGATCCTAACAATGACCGGCAAGGATGTGGGTGTGCTGTACACAGGGGCCGGTGATCGGCTGTTTGCGAGAAATATTCGCGGGTTCCTCGGCGACACCGCGATCAACGAAGGGATGCGGAATACATTGCAGAAGGAGGCCGAACACTTCTGGTATTTCAACAACGGGATCACTATCGTCTGCAATTCCGCCCGAAAAACTGCGGAGCGAGGTCAAGTGATCCTACGTGTGTCCAACCCTCAGATCATTAACGGGCAGCAGACGACTCGAACGTTGCATAGATATATCCAGAGCAGAGCGTCGGTTCTTGTGCGAGTTATTAGCATCCCACGAGACGCCGATCACGGCGAAACTCAATTTGAGAAATTAGTTTCGAACATCGTTGCGGCGACCAACTGGCAAAATGCAATACTGCCGTCAGACCTGCGGTCTAACGACACACGACAAGTGGCTCTCGAACGCGATTTTGCAAAACTACGTTACCGATACATTAGAAAGCGGCAAACGAAAGGCGAAGCAAAGCGCACGCTAGGCAGCCAACATTGGTTTTGGATCAAGAAGGAAGAGCTTGCGCAAGCAATCGCGGGTTGTGAGTTTGACCCCCACGTGGTTCGGAGCGGCAAAGAAGGTCTTTTTAAGGCACCCTGTTATGACCAGATATTCGACAATCGCCCAGTTCACCAATACCTCAGCGCCTATTGGCTCTCGCGCGTTGTGAAGCGGAACGGCAGTGGATTCCATGATCGCGCATATGCCAAATGGGTCGTGTTGAATGCATTGTGGAAGCGAACTGCGGAGCCGTTGAGGAAAAAGAAATTCGCAGAAGCATTTCGTGCCGAATGTGAAAGGGGCCGTTGGAATCGTCATCTGGACCAGGTAACTCAGCAACTTTATCTTGCTGCCCTCAGTTTTTACCGGACCAATAGGGGCTTTGGCGCAACGGCGGTCGACGTCTCGAATTTCTTCTATCGCTCCAATCTGGACAAGTCATTCGAGAGTTTCTGGCGAGGATCTCGGAATACCCGCCGTGGAGTTGTCGCAGGTGGATTGAGACGTTTTTCCGCAGAGCTGAAGAGTTTATGTGATCAGTGATATCAATATCGTCACACGCTCAATCGCATCGGTTGTGCCGCGTAGGATTGTCGGCAGCGTGCATCTGTGAAACTCGCCCTCACCGCCGCCGTTCTCTTCACCCCGCGGGAGGAAATCCCGCGCCCCATCGTCGTGATCGAAGACGGCCGCATCCTCCAGGTCACCTCGCGCGAGCACTCCGACATCCCCGCCGGCGCGCGCGTCGCCGATTTTCCCGGCGCGGTGCTCGCCCCGGGGTTCATCGACATCCACATCCACGGCGGCGCCGGCCACGACCTGATGCACGCCAACGCCAGTGCGCTGGAGGCCTTCGAGCGCTCGCTCATCCCGCACGGCGTCACCAGCTATTTCCCGACCACCGTTAGCGCGCCGCTCGACGAGACGTTCATCGCTCTGGAGCGTTTCGCCTCCGCTATCGAAACCCAGCGCCCCGGCGACCTGCGCGCGCAGCCGCTCGGCATCCACCTGGAAGGCCCGTTCCTCAGCCACGCCATGCGCGGCGTGCATCCGCCCGAGCATCTGCAAGCGCCGTCGCTGGAAACCTTCGACCGCCTCTGGCAGGCCGCGCGCGGCCAGGTAGCTTTTATGACGGTCGCGCCCGAACTCCCAAAGGCCGAGTACCTGATTGGCGAGGCGGCGCGCCGCGGGGTCTGCGTCTCGCTCGGCCACAGCGGCGCCTCGGCCGAAGACGTCGAGCGCGCCATCGCCGCCGGCGCCCGTCACGTCACGCACACCTTCAACGCCATGCGCCCGCTGCGCCACCGCGAGCCCGGCATCCTGGGCGCCGCGCTGGCCGACGACCGCCTCACCGCCGACCTCATCGCCGACGGCATTCACGTCCACCCGCAAATCGTGAAATTGTTTTTGCGCGCCAAGGGCGTGGACCGGGCCCTGTTGATCACCGACGCCACCGCCGCCACCGGCATGCCCGACGGCCGCTATCGCCTGGGCGGATTGGAAGTCGAACTCCGCGGCACGCGCTGTGAACACGGCGGCCGCCTCTCCGGTAGCGTGCTCACCCTCGACGCGGCCCTGCGCAATGCCATGGACTTCGCCGCTTGGCCATTGCAGGATGCGCTCCGCCTGGTCACTCTGAATCCCGCGCGCGTTGCCGGTGTTGCCGGACGGAAGGGAATCATCGCCCCCGATGCCGACGCCGATCTCGTCGTCCTCACTCCCCGCGGCGAGCTGATGCAGACCATCGTCCGCGGCGATGGCGTCTAGAGCGCTTCCCGAGTAGCTGTATCCATTCAGGGGTGGGCCCCAGCGCCTCGCTGGGGCTGCCCTTCATAACTCCCAGGAACGTTGCTCCTGCGGGCGCCCTCGCCCGCAGGGATATAACTTCACCGGAACCGCGTTAGCCTGATCGGGGTGGCCCACCCTTTCGCCCGGTGGAGCCTGCCCCGAAGCGAAGCGAGGGGGCGAAGGGTGGGACACCGACGTGGAGCCTGAAAAGCAAAACGCGCTCCACTGAGCGCGTCTTGCGCTTATCCGCCGGTGTTCTTGCCGTTAGCTCACTGCTCCGGCCCGCCGCCCGCCGCCGCCCGCGCCGCCATGATCCGCCGCGCGTTCTCCACCAGTTGCCTGGCCTGGGGCAGCAGTTGCACCGCCTTCACCACGTCGGGATCGGATTCGGCGCGCGCTTTCATTCCCGCGTCCACTCCGAACTCGTCGATGAAGATCTCGCTCTTGATGTTGGTCTTCACCCAATCCAGGTTCTGCGCGAGGTCGGCCTCCGTCCAGGGCACCTTCTGGGCGCTCAGGAAGTTGCGGAACTGCTGCAGCACCTGGTCGTCCACGGTGAAGTTCTGGGTCACCTGGTGCTGCCCCAAGTAGCCCTTGGCGAAATCGAAAAACACGTAGTGCAGCAGCAGCTCGTCCTGGAAGCGGTCAGGCTTGGGGTCGGTGATCTTCACGTCCGGCGTGATGCCGTCGCCGCCGTACACGGTGCGCCCGCTGTCGGTGGTTTTCACCTGCCGTCCCGCGGTGCTCTCCTCCTTGGCCGCGCCGTAATAATAATCGTAAAGCGACATTCCTTCGTAGTTCCTCTGGATCAGCCGCCCGCTGGGGGTGTAGTACTTGGCCGTGGTCAGCGCCAGGCCGGTGTTGTCCGACAGCGGATACACCGTCTGCACCAGCCCTTTGCCGAACGTGTTCTCGCCCGCGATGATCGCCCGGTCATGGTCCTGCAGCGCGCCGGAGACGATCTCCGCCGCCGACGCCGTTCCCCGGTTCACCAGCACCACGATGGGATAATCCTTGCCGCCGTCGCCCACCTTGGCCCGGTACACCACGTCCGGCGACGAGCGCCCCCGTTGCGACACGATCACCGCTCCCTTGGGCAGGAACTTGCCCGCCACCGCCACCGCCTCCTTCAGCAGCCCGCCCGGATCCTGCCGCAGGTCCAGCACCAGCCCGTTCAGGTTACCGAAGCTGTGCAGCGCCTGCTCGAGCTCGCTGTCGGTGGTCTCGATGAACGAGCTGATGTGGATGTAGCCGACGCCGGGGCGCAGCAGGAACGCCACGTCCACGCTGTGCCGCGGGATTTCGTCGCGCGTCACCGTGAACTGCAGCGGCGCCGGGCTGCCCTCGCGCAGGATGGTGACGTGCACCTGCGTGCCCCGCGGGCCCTTCACCATGTCGGCCACGTCGGAGGTGGTCATGTTGTCCGTCGGCTTGCCGTCGATGGCCAGGATCACGTCGCCGGCGCGGATTCCCGCCCGGTAGGCCGGCGAGCCCACGAAGGGCGAGATCACGATGATCTTGTTGCCCCGCGGCCCGATCTCCATCCCCACGCCGTAGTACTTCCCCGTCTGCTCTTCATTGAGCTGGGCGAACGCCTTGGGATCGAAAAACGTCGAGTGCGGATCCAGCACCCGCAGCATGCCCGGGATGGCGCCGTCATAGATCGCCTTGTCCGGATTCAGCGGCTCCGCGTAGTTCTTCTCCACCAGGCTGTACACCTGCGTGAACTGCCGCAGGTTGTCGTCGATCTGGGCATTGGCGGCCGGCAGAGCCGAATCGATCCGCTGCCCGAACAGCAGGGCCAGCACCCCGGACGCGAACAAAATCAGTAGAACTGCAATCAGCAGACGTTTCGGATTCGACATTGCTCCCCTTGTGCGGCAGCTGTGGCACGCGTCTCGGGCCCGTGTGCTCCCGGGTAGCCGGTCATCTCTTGATTGGATGCAGCAGGACCCCTGCGCAGCGCTGTTTCCGCTAGTTTACTCTTCACCCCTGCAAAAGCGGAAGTGCGTGCGCCTTTTGGAGCGGGACGCCCCGGCGTCGTCTTAGGTACAACCCGGCGGCCGGGGCGCAGTTGCGGTCCCGCGTTCATCTTTTCCGCCGCCGCTTTGTGCAACGGTGCGTGCGAGTACTCGCTCTAATCCTGTAGCGCCGGAATTCATCCGCCGCCCAGGACCATTCATGAATCGCCTGCGTACCATCTCCGTTGTTCTCGTTCTTGCCGTGGCGGCGCTGCCCGCCGCCTCCGCCAATCCTCCCGCCAGCGCCGCTCAGCCCGCCGCCGCGCAAGCCCCGGTGCGCGTCTACCACGACGGCAGCATCCGCGACATCAGCGCCATCGGCAACCGCAACGTCGGCTGCGGCCGCGGCCTCGGCAACTGGTACAGCCTGGAGAAGCAGATCGCCATGGGCAAGCAGTTTGCCCAGCAGGTGGAATCCAGCGCCAAGCTGGTCACCGACCCCGTCGTCGACGAGTACGTGAACCGCCTCGGGCAGAACCTGGTGCGCAACTCCGACGCCCGCGTGCCCTTCACCATCAAGGTCATCGACTCCGACGACGTCAACGCCTTCGCCCTGCCCGGCGGCTTCTTCTACGTCAATTCCGGGCTCATCCTCAACGCCGACAACGAGGCCGAGCTGGCCGGCGTCATGGCGCACGAGATCGGTCACGTTGCCGCCTGCCACGCCGCCCGCGAGCAGACCCGCGGCCAGCTCGCCAGCCTGGCCAGCATCCCGCTCATCTTCGTCGGCGGCGGCCTGGGCTACGCCATCGAGAACGCCGCCGGCCTCGCCCTGCCCATCGGCTTTTTGAAGTTCTCCCGCGAGTTCGAGGCCCAGGCCGACTACCTCGGCGTGCAGTACTTGTACAAAGCCGGCTACGATCCGGAAGCTTTCATCGACTTTTTCGAGAAGATCGAGGCCAAGGAGAAGAAGAAGCCCGGCGTCATCGACCGCACCTTTGAAACTCACCCGCCTACGCCCGACCGCATCGAGAAGGCGCAACACGAGATCGCCACTCTGCTTCCGCCGCGCAGGCAGTACATCGTGGACACCTCGGAGTTCGAGAACGTGAAGGCGCGCCTGGCTGCCATCGAGGGCCGCCATCGCATCCAGAACCACAACCCGAACCGTCCCACGCTGCGCCGCGCCCAGAAGCCGGGCGACGACAAGCCTCCGGTGCTGAAGCGCCGCGACGACGAAGACAGCAGCGCCGGCGGCGGATCGTAGAACTGGTTTGCGCGCGGCTGTGCGCCGGGAAAGCACGCGGATCATTGCGTGTAAGGGGAAATTAAAGGCGTGTCATCCCGAGGAGCGCAGCGACGAGGGACCTGCTTTTGGAAGCGCCCTGATCAGTGACAGCCCCCGCGGGGCGAACGCTGGCAGTCCAGGACGCCAGTCCTGGGCACATGCTCCGCTCCTCATTCCGAGTCCCGCCAGGGACGAAGCGAAGAAGCCTACTTCGCCGCCGCGTAATATCCCCTTTTGGCGTGCACGTGCAGCGGCGGCAGCCCCTTGGGCGGGTGCAGCCTGACCCGGATCTTGTGCCACTTGCCGTCGCGCGGCTTGGCCGCCGAGCGGTACGCGATCACGTACTCGTTGCGCAGCGCCACCCCGATCTTGGTCGCCACGTCGGGCAGTTGGTCGGGGCTGTCGATGGTGTAGGTGCGTCCGCCGGTTTCGTTCGTGATGTCCGACAGCAGTTGCGGCCCCAACCGCTCCTCTTCCGTGGGCGGCGCGGCATCGAACAGCCCGATGCCGAAGATCTGCACGTCCGCCTCCTGCACCACCGACCTGATTTCGCTTTCGGTGTAGCGGCTGTGGTTGTCGCCGCCGTCGGAGATGATCAGCAGCGCCTTGCGCCGGTATTGCGCATGCTGCATCTCGTTCAGCCCCAGGTAAATCGCATCCAGCAGCGAGGTCATTCCGTTCGCCTGCGCGAAAGCCAGCTTGCTGCGGATGTCGCCCGTATGGCGGGTGAAATCCGAGATCAGCTCCGGCCGGTCGGCGAAGGTGATGACGAAGGATTCGTCCTGCGGATTGGCGGCCCGCAGGAACTCCACCACCGCTTCTTTCGCCCGGTCGATTTTGTCTTTCATGCTGCCGCTGACGTCCAGCAGGATTCCGATCGACACCGGGGCGTCGTCGCTCGACAGGTTCTCGATCACCTGCTGGTGCTTGTCTTCCTCGATTTCGAAGTTCTTCTTCTCCAGCCCGGTCACCAGGCGGTCGTCGGGGTCGGTGACCGTCACCGGCACCAGCACCAGGTCCACGTTCGACTTCAGCATGGGCGTATGCGTGTCCAGCGCCGGGTTCTCCGCCTTGACCGGGACTTCGTGGACCCGCGGCCGGACGTGCACTTCGCTTTCCTCTTGCGCATTCAGCGCCACCGCCGAGAACAACAGGCATGCCATCAGGCAAGCCAGCACACCTGCGCGATTGCAGGACCAGCGCGCGCGCATACACGTCATCTCCTTGGGGAAATGCTTGGCTACTACGGGGGGCCTGGGGTCGAAAGTCACCGCTCTCACTACGATGCCGTCCGGCAGCAAAGGGCTGGTTCGCCAGGTGAGTTATGCCAGGTGAGTTATGGGAGATTGTGAGTCGCCGGGCTACCCGCAACTCACAGTCTTCCCTCGGCCTGACTTGCGTGGCGGCAGCCGCCCTCGGCTGCCGCGCGCTTCAGGAAATCACCTCGAACTTTTCCTTCGGGTGATGGCACACCGGGCAGCGCGCGAAGTCCGCCTTCTCCGCCGTGTAGCCGCACACGGGGCAGACGTAGAACTTGGTCGCCGGCTTCACCTGCGCCAGATTCTTCAGCGCCGCCGTGTACAGGCGGGCGTGCTCGGTCTCGGCCTCCAGGGCGAAGCGGAAGGTGCGCAGCGCCGCCGCGTTCTTCTCCTCCTGCGCCACCTTGATGAAGGCCGGATACATCACGTCGCGCTCGTAGGTCTCCCCTTCGATAGCGACCTTCAGGTTCTCGGCGGTGGACTTCACCGGCGCCGGTTCGATCTTGCATTCCGGCGTGGCGCCCAGCTTGCGGATGACCGCGGCGTGGTTGCCGGCGTGGATCTCCTCCGCCCGCGCCGCCGCCCGGAACAGGCTGGCCGCGCGGCCGTACCCTTCCTGATCGGCTTTGGCGGCGAAGGCCAGGTACTTGGCGTGCGCGTTGCTCTCGCCGTGGTAGGCGGCCTGCAGGTTGGCCAGCGTGCTGGCCGTCTTTACTGCCGCAGTCGATTTCATGAGTGCTTCCTTTCCATGAGTCTGAACGACGTACTACTTTGCGCCCGCCCCGCGCCTGCGCTCAAGGACAAATGCGCGCCGTCAGGGGATTGCAGGCCCGGAATAGGAACAAGCGGCGGCCGACGACGGGCTGAAACGAGTGATGGGGGTCACGGGCGTGGCTGATGAAGTCCATAGCCCGGCACGTGAGTGCCGGGGGAGAGGCGAAATGTGGCGCGGGCGCCCTCGCCCGCGCCACATTTCTTCGCCCGCTGCGCGGGCTGGGGTTGAGCGGCACACGGGAGATCCACCTGCCGCATCCGGAAAGGACCCACATCTGCCAAAGGCGGGCAGATGTGGGGCGTGGGCCGCGCCCCCAAGTTTTCTTGTTGACAAGGCGGCGGTTCTGGGCTGGAATGTTGGGCCCGGAAAAAAAACGACCGTTCGTTTTTTGAAAGCTGGCCGTCTGTTCGGATCGGTATTCTGGTCAGTCTGTGGCCGGTCTTCATTACTGCAAGGAACACAAAGGGACAGGAACTTGCCCAAGCTGCGCGAAGGTGACGTCGAGAAGAACCAGGAAAAGATCGAGGCGGCGGCCCTGCGCCTGTTCATCCGCCGGGGTTTTTACGGGACCTCGGTGCGCGACATCGCGCAGGAAGCCGGCGTCTCGCTGGGCAACATTTACAACTACTACCGCACCAAGGAGCAGCTCTTCTCCAGCCTGGTGCGGCGCTACGGGCAGAAGATGGGGGCGCTGCAGCAGAAGCTGTTATCGCCGCTGCTGGGCGATTTGGATCCGCCCACGCTGAAACGCCTGGCGCAAGCGGTGCGCCGCATCGTCTACCAGGAGCCGGACTACTGGCGGCTGATGTACATCGACATCACCGAGTTCGATAACCGGCACTTCGCGCATATCTTCCGGGACCTGTCGCGCTCGCTGCAGAAGATGATGCAGCCCGGGTCCCCCATGGGGAATGGCTTGCGCCCGCAGATCAACGCTCCGCTGGCGTTCACCGCCATTTACCTGCAATTCTTCACCTACTTCCTCGTGGAGAAGCTGTTCGGAGGAAAGCAACACCTTGGCATGCCGGAGGAGCGCGCTATCGCCCAGCTGATCGAGATCTATACGCGCGGGGCGCTGGCCGAGCACCCAAGCAGGCGCCAGGTCAGGAGACGACGCCCATGAAACGTACGTTGCTCGCGGTTTTCTGCTTATTGTGCGTCCTGGGCCTGGCCCAGGGCGTGTTTGCCCAGACCGCCACCACGGGGCAGATCCTGGGGGTGGTGAAAGATCCGACCGGGGCGGTGGTGCCCGGGGCGAAGCTGGCGCTGACCAGCGCCGCCGGCCAGGTGCGGGAAAGCAGCAGCGACGCCGAAGGGCGCTACCGCTTCGTGCTGCTGGCGCCGGGAAGCTACAAGGTGGTGGCCCAGGCCACAGGGTTCAAGACGCTGACCCTGGACTACGTCAACGTGGCGCTGACCCAGACCACGGTACTGGACCTGGACCTGGGGGTGGCGGCCGCGGCGGAAAAGATCGAGGTCAGCGCGGCGCCGCCGCTGGTGGATACCAGCAACCCGACCACGGGGCGGGTGATCGGCGAAACCCAGATCACGCAGGCGCCGCTCCCCACGCGCAACTTCCAGCAACTGCTGGCGCTCTCCCCGGGCGCCGTGGCGGCCGTGTCGAATAACACCGAGATGGGCCGCGGCGACGTGAACATCGACGTCAACGGGCAGCGCTCCACCAGCAACAACGTGGTGATGGACGGGATGCCGATCAACAGCCCCGGCACCAACGCGACGCCCAACCTGTCGGTGCCGTCGCCGGACGCCATCCAGGAATTCATCGTGCAGACCTCGCTCTATGACGCCAGCCAGGGACGCAATTCCGGCGGCAACGTGGCGGTGGTGACGAAATCAGGGACGAACGCATTCCATGGGGACGCCTTCGAGTTCCTGCGCAACGATTCGCTTAATGCCAACGATTACTTTTTGAAGAAGGCAGGACGCGGGCGCCCCACCTACAAGCGCAACCAGTTCGGCGGCACGCTGGGCGGGCCGATCATCAAGGACAAGACGTTCTTCTTCGTGTCGTACCAGGGGACGCGCGAGCGCAACGGAACGTCGAAGACCAACAGCCTGATGACCATGAACCTCCCGTCGGTGCTGAGCGATGCGCGCAGCACGACCGCCGGGCAAAACGCGATCGCGCAGGCGTTTCTGGGTCCGGCGGCGACCTGGGCAAGCGTGAACGCGGTGGCGCAGAAGCTGCTCCTGGCCAAGCTGCCCAACGGGCAATGGGCCATCCCGAATGCTGCGGTAGCCGGAACCACGGCACTGCCGGTATCGACGCCCATCAGCGGCATTTCCCGTTTCACGGAAGATCAGTTCATCGTCAACATCGACCACAGCCTCAGCCAGAAGAACAAGCTCTCGGGCAAGTTCTTCTTCGCCGACGCGCCGCAGTACCAGGCCGCGTTCACCTTCCAGGGCTCCAACGCATTCCAGGCGCCCGGCTACGGCGGATCCATTGACTTCCACAACCGGGTGCTCTCCATCAGCGACACGCACATCTTCAGCCCCAGCCTGTTGAACCAGTTCCACGCCGGGTACAGCCGGATTTACGGGCCCTCGTCCCCGGAAGAGCCGTTCCAGGCGTCGGATTTCGGCATCACCAACCCGCTCTGCGCCGGCAACCCGCGCTTCTGCGGCATGCCGACCATCGGGGTGACCGGCTACTTCGCCATCGGCTCGGCGGCGCTGGGCTCGGACCAGAAGTCGGTGGTGCAGACGTTCGAGTTCGGCGACATGCTCTCGTGGACCAAGGGGCGGCACCTGATCCGTGTCGGCGGGGACGTGGTCCGCTACCACATGGACCTGATGTTCAACTTCTACTCCCGGGGCAGCATCACCTTCAACACCTTCACCGATTTCCTGCGGGGCACCGGCGTGACCGGGGTTCTGGGCGCCGGGGTGCGTGACCGCGGCAACCGGGCCACCGACATGAATATGTATTTCCAGGACGACATCCGGGTGAGCGACCGCCTGACCTTGAACCTGGGCATGCGAGTGGAGCGCGACGGAGGCGTGAGCGAAATCCGCAACCGCTTCGTGAACTTCGATCCGGCGGCGTTCGCCGCCCTGGGACGCAACTGCACCGTGCTGGCGCCCTGCGCTCCGCCGAACGGGTTCTATAACACCGGTTCGCTGAACCCGGCGGACTGGAACCCGGCGCCCAGGGTCGGCTTCTCCTGGAGGCCGCTGAAGGATGACACCGGCCTGGTGGTGCGCGCCGGGTTCGGGGTGTACTTCGACCGCATCTCATCGCGCTTCGCCAACGTGCAGGTGTTCAATTACCCGTACGACATCGTCGGGGTAAACGTGTTCGGCACCTTCGCCAATCCGTTTCCGGCGGCGCTGGCGGGCATGACCTTCCCCATCAGCCCGGCGCCGGTGCCCTCGCCGGTGATCCTGATCCCGGCGATCCCGCCCTTCTTCCCGGTGGCCACGCCGTTGCCGATCAGCGGCATCTACGTGGACCCGAAGCTGCGCACCCCGTACGTTTACCAGTACAACCTGGGGGTGCAGAAGGAAGTGGCCAAGGGCCTGCTGCTGGAGATCGGCTACGTGGGCTCCAAGGGCACCAAGCTGCTGAACATGTACGTCTTCAACCAGGGGGCGCTGGGCACCGCGCCGTACAACCTGTCCGGGTTCTCCAACGGCAAGATCCCGACGGCGGGCTTCCACCAGGTGCGGAGCAACGCTATATCGCATTACGACTCATTGCAGGCCAGCCTGACCAGGCGCGTGGGCCACGGCTTGCAGTTCCTGGCGGCGTACACCTGGTCGAGGTCGAGCGACAACAACTCGGCGGGACCGGGGACCGATCTGGGCACCGGCATCGCCGGCGACCAGCAGAAACCGGCCACGCAGCGCGCGCTCTCCGACTTCGACCGGCGGCACCGCTTCGTGTTCAGCGGGGTCTACGACCTGCCGAAGTTCTACGGCGGCGATTCCGGGCTGCTGAAGCGCACCGCCAACGGCTGGCAGTTGGCCACGGTGACGGTGTTCCAGACGGGGTCGCCGTTCAGCGTGATTTGCAGTTCCAGCACCACCACGCTGAACCGCGCCGACTTCCTGCCTGGCGCCACCGCGGCCACCGCGGGGCTGGGCGGATCGGTGGCGTCGCACCTGGACGGGTACTTCAACACCGCGGCCTTCGCCGCCACGCCCACGTCGGTCATGACCTGCGCCAATGCCGCGCCCTATGGCACCTCGCCGCGTAACTTCCTGCGCGGCCCCAACCAGCGCAACGTGGACTTGAGCATCGTGAAGTTCATCCCGGTAACGGAACGCACCAAACTGGAGTTCCGCACCGAGTTCTTCAACGCGTTCAACTTCACCAACTTCGCCAATCCGATCAGCGCGTTTGCGAGCGGGACCACGCCAACGAGTTCGGGACTGGGCAAGATCATCTCCACCAGCACCGGGCCGCGGGTGATCCAATTCGCCATGAAGGTCAGCTTTTAGGGGCCTCCGATGAGCGGCACGGGGCATGGGCCCGTGCCGCGTTTTTTCGCGTCGGCTCTACGGTCTCTTTGTCGTAGCTGAAGCGCACGCGGAAAAGTGGAACGGAGCAGCCGAATCAGCGCGCGTAGCGCGCAACAGAATGTAGCCCACGGCGCAAGCCGTGGGTGTAAGCGGGAAAGAACCGTAGCCCGCGTAGCGGGCGAAAGAGTTACCACACCGCCTCCTCACGGGACTCGGAGTAAACCCAGGAAGGACGAACATGACCCGCTACGGCAGCATTGTCGCCACCGGACGCTACCTGCCGGAGATCAGAATCAGCAATGATGTCCTGCGCGAGCAGCTGAAGCACGTGCCGGATTTTGTGGACAAGATGGAAGCAGCCAGCGGCATCCGGCAGCGCTGGTACGCGCCCGAGGACTGGTGCACCTCGGACCTGGCGGTACGGGCGGCGCAGGCGGCGCTGCAGCGCGCCGGCCGCCGTCCCGAAGATGTGGACCTGATCCTGCTGGGCACCGATTCGCCGGACTACATCACGCCCGCCACCTCGGTGGTGGTGCAGCACAAGCTGGGGGCGAAGAACGCGGGTACGTTCGACATCGGGTGCGCGTGCGCCTCGTTTCCCACCGGGCTGGCGGCGGCCTCGGGGTTCATCTCGGCCAATCCTGGCATGAAGACCATCGTGGTGATCGGCGTCTACATGATGCACAAGCTGGCCGATCCCAAGGACCCGTTCATCTTTTTTTATGGCGACGGCGCCGCGGCGGCGGTGCTGGAAGCGGCGGAGAAGCCGGGGTTCATCAGCTCGGCGTTCCTGGCCGACGGCTCCTACCACAGCTTCTGGGGCATTTACTCCGGCGGGACTTTCGAACCGGCAAGCTGCGAGGCCATACAGGCGGGGCGCACCAGCTGCCGCTTCAACAACCGCTATCCCCCGGAGATCAACGACGAAGGCTGGCCGCGGCTGGCCCGCAGCCTGGCCGAGCAGGGCGGGTTCCAGATCGGCGATGTGGATATGTTCATCTTCACCCAGGTGCGCAAGCCCACCATCGAGCTGGTGATGAGCAAGCTGGGCGCGCCCATGGAACGCACCCACACCATCATGGAAGAATTCGGCTACACCGGCTCGGCGTGCGTCGGCATGGCGCTGGACCACGCCCTCGAGCTGGGCAAGGTGCGGCCGGGCGACCTGGTGGTGATGATCGGATCGGGCGTGGGATATAACCAGGCGGGCGTGGCGTTTCGCATGGCCTGAATCAGCCGCGCATGATCGCGGATGGTATTTTTGTACCGAAGAGCCTGGGACGACGCCTTCGTGTTTCCTTCGTGACCTTGGTGTGAAAAGGGAACACACGAAGGAGATGAAGCGGGCACGAAGGCGATGAGCGAAGGGAATCACCGGGTATGAAGAGGATCATTCTGACGTTGGTTGTGCTGCTGGTGGTGGCGGTGTTCGCTACCGCGCTGTTCTTCTACCTGCGTCCCATCGCGGTGATTACCTACCTGAACCGGCGGGCGCTGCTGCAAGCCGGATTCGCGAAGAAGGCGATCAGCACGCCGTTCGGGCCGCAGACGGCCTTCGAAGCGGGTTCCGGCCCCACGCTGGTCTTCCTGCACGGCGCGGGCGACAACGCCGGCACCTGGGCCAAGGTGGCGCCGAAATTCGCGCGGCGATACCACGTGGTGCTGGTCGATCTGCCGGGCCACGGGGAAAGCTCGCCCGCCGCGGGTTCGCTGAAAATGGAAACCGTGGTGCGCGACCTGGGCGGAGTGCTGGCGGCGCTGCCGTGTCCCTGCGTGGTGGTGGGCAACTCGCTGGGCGGCTGGCTGGCGATGGTGGAAGCAGTGAACGCGCCCGCCAGAGTGACGCGGCTGGTGGTGGTGGACGGAGGGGCGTCGGTAGGCGAACGTCCGGACTTGCCGCTGCTGGTCACCACGCGCGAACAGGCGGCCAAAGTGTGGGACGCCATCCTGGACCCGGGCTCACCGCGGATTCCGGGATTCGTCCTCGACGACGTGGTGCGCCAGTCGCAGCAGGGGCCGATCGGACGCATGATCGCCGCCGGCGACATGAAGCGCTTCCTCATGAGCGAGGAAGACTTGCGGCGATTTCCCGTGCCCGTCGATCTGCTGTGGGGAGAATCCGACCGGCTGGTGCCGCTGCATTATGCGCAGCGCATGCAGGCGCAGCTGCCGGCCGTGCGGCTGACCACAGTGCCGCGCTGCGGGCATGCTCCGCAGATGGAGTGTCCGGTGGCGTTTAGCGCCGCGCTGGAGAAGATCCTGCAGCAAGCGCCGCCGGCGCCGCCTCAAGACGCCGCCCTGAAGGAACCGGCGCCGTGATCGCCGGGGATATCCTGGGCGAGCGCGCGCGGCTGACGCCGGACAAGACCGCTCTCGTCTTTGTCACCACTGGTGACCGCTTCACCTACCGCGAACTCGACCGCCGGGCCGCCGCCTGCGCGCGGCAGTGGCGGGCGCTGGGGATCGCCAAAGGCGAGCGCGTGGGCATCCTCTCGGAAAACCGGCCGGAATATGTGGACGCGTTTTTCGCCGCCGGCAAGAGCGGCGCGATCCTGGCGCCGCTGAGCACGCGGATGACGGCGCGCGAGCTGGAGTTCATCGTCCGCGACGCGGGCCTGAAGTGCCTGATCTACAGCGCGCAGTGCGCCGGCATCGCCGGGGCGCTGCATGGGGCGGTCGAAATTGCGCACTGGATCGGCCTGGATTCGCGGATCTGCGAATCTGACGTATCGTACAACGATATTCCTCCTGGCGAGGGACCCGGGCCGCGCGGCTTTGAGCCGGCCCGCTGCGGTCCGGAAGACATTTACTGCCTGCTTTACACCAGCGGCACCACCGGGAAGCCCAAGGGGGTGATGATCCCGCACCGCATGGTGGCGTTCAACGGCTACAACACGGTGGTGAACTGGGAACTGCGCGGCTCCGACGTGGCCCCCATTTTCACGCCCATGTATCACGCCGGCGGGCTGGCCGTATTCCTGGTGCCGCTGTTCACGATTGGCGGAACCGTGGTCCTGCACAGCCGGTTCGATGCCCCGGAGGTATGGCGCACGGTCGAGGCGGAAGGCTGCACGGTGATGTTCGGCGTGCCCACGATTTTCAAGATGCTGATGGAGGCGCCGGAATTCGCCCGCGCCGATTTGGGCCGCCTGCGCTGGTGCATCAGCGGAGGCGCGCCGCTGCCGGCGTACATCATCCGGGCCTACCAGCGGCGCGGGCTCACCTTCAAGCAGGGATACGGGCTGACCGAGGTAGGCGTGAACTGTTTCTCCATGACGGCGGAGGAATCGGCGCGCAAGGCGGGCTCGATCGGCAAGCCCATGCTGTACACGCAGGCGCGCCTGGCGGACACGGGCGGGCAGGACGTGGCCGCGGGAGAAATTGGCGAGCTCTGGCTGCGGGGACCGCACGTGTGCCGCGGCTACTGGAATAATCCGGAGGCCACGGCCGCCGCCCTGGATGGCGACGGCTGGTTCCACACCGGGGACCTGGCGCGCCGCGACGAGGATGGCTTCTTCTACATTGCCGGGCGGCTGAAGGACATGATCATCAGCGGCGGGACCAACATCTATCCGGCGGAGATCGAAGCCGAGTTGCTGCTTCACCCCGCGGTGGCGGATGCGGCCGTGGTGGGCGTGCCGCACGAAACCTGGGGCGAGGTGGGGGTGGCGTTCGTGGTCGCCGGCGCGCCCGTCTCCGCGGAGGAGCTGATTACCTTCCTCTCCGCGCGGCTGGGCCGCTACAAGCTCCCCAAGGACATCATTCTTATGGCGGCGCTGCCACGGACGGCCTATGGCAAGGTGCTGAAAAACGAGCTGCGCGAGCGATATCTGCGCGACCGCCCGGCCGAAGCCGGTGGCTGAGGCGTGGCGGCTGCCGCCACGTGGGTCGCCTTTTCTGCCATACCGGAAAGCCGCAAGGGCCTCTATAATCAGTCGTCAGCCTTTACGGAAGCTCTGATTGACTCCGGTTCCTTGAAGGGGACGGCCTTCAGGCCGTCCGTAGATGCCGCAAAATGAGCGCCGCTTTAGCCGCTGAGGGACCGGCGACGTACTTGATCAGCGCTTCCTTAGTCATCAGTCATCAGGCCTGACGACTGACGACTGAAGACTGACAACTTGCATGCCTGTAACTCTGGACCAGATCGTGGCCGAGGCGCGGCGGGAAATAGCTTCGACCAAGGCGGTGACGAGCCGCGCCGACCTGGAGCGGCGGGCCGCCGAGCACACCCCGCGCGGGTTCGCGGCCGCGCTGCGGCGCGCTGCCGGCGCCGGGCCGGCGGTGATTGCGGAACTGAAGCGGGCGTCGCCGTCGCGGGGCGTGATTCGCGGCAGCTTTCACGTGGCCTCGCTGGCCACGCAGTTGGCCGAGGCGGGCGCGGCGGCCCTGTCGGTGCTGACCAACGAACCGTTCTTCCAGGGATCGTTGCCCAATTTGTGCGAGGCATCGGCCGCCGCCGAACTGCCCTGCCTGCGCAAGGATTTTTTGCTCGACGAGTTCCAGATGCTGGAAACGCGGGCCAATGGCGGCGACGCGGCGCTGCTCATCGTGGCCGCACTCAGCGAGGCCGAACTGCGCCGCTTGCAGGCTGCCGCGCGTGAATTCGGCCTGGACGTGCTGTGTGAGGTGCACGACGAATCCGAGCTGGGCCGCGCGCTCGACCTCGGCTTCGATGTCATCGGCGTGAACAACCGCGACCTGCGCACCTTTGAGGTGGACCTGGGCACGGCGTTGCGCATGGCCGCGAAAATTCCTGCCGGCGTGCTGAAGGTGGCGGAAAGCGGGATAGAGAGCGGTCAGGACATCCGCCGGCTGCGGGACGCCGGGTATGAAGCTTTTCTGATCGGCGAATCGCTGATGAAGGCGGAATGGCCGGGCGAAGCGTTGAAGCAGTTGCTGGCCGCGAGTTTCTAGTTTCCAGTTCAGGAGCGCGCTCAGATGTTTGGCGGCGGCTCCCGCAGGGGCGGAAGCCGTGCACTTTCAAAATAGTAGTTTTGAAACCTGTTACGGAAACCAGGGAAGCTCTGATTGACTGCGGTTTGTTGAAGGGGACGGCCTTCAGGCCGTCCGTAAATGCCGCAAATGAGCGCGGCTTTACAGGTTGCTGAAAAACTTGATTGCGTATCCGTTTTGAAAGGGCGACGTTTTGAAAGGGCGCGGCTTCAGCCGCGCCGAACGAGTCCTTTGTTTGTGTCATTCCGAGGGGACTGAGCGGGGTCCCCAGCACGCGCGGTTTTCGCGTGCTGGGGTGCTCGTTAGTCCCCGAGGAACCTGCTTTTCGGAGTTTTTCAGCAACCTGTTTGGCCGCTGAGGCGCCGGCGGCGTGCTTGATCAGAGCTTCCCTGGGAACCAGCAACTAGCAACTAGAAACTCGAAACTCGAAACTGATTATGACCTGGCTGAAGATTTGCGGAACCACGAACCGCGAGGACGCGCTGGCGGCGGTGACGGCGGGCGCCGACGCGGTGGGGTTCGTGTTTGCGCCCAGCGCGCGGCAGATCGCGCCGGAAGCGGCGGCCGATATCGCCGCCGCCCTGCCGCGTTCTATGGACAAGGTTGGCGTGTTCCGCAACCAGAGCGCCGAGCGCGTCGAGCAGATCGCGCGTCAGGTCGGGCTGACGGTGGTGCAACTGCACGGCGAGGAGAGCCCCGAATTCGCCCGCAGCCTGTTTCGCGACCAGAGCGGACGGCGCAGCGGCCGGGCGCGGATGCGCATCTTCAAAGCGGTGTCGGTAGTGCCCGGCATGGAAAGCGCGCTGCGCAGCTTTGTCCCATCTGACGCGGTGGACGGAGTGCTGCTGGATTCGCTGGTCGTGCGCCTGGCCTTTTCCGGACAGGGCAGCGAAACCGTGCACGGGGGCACCGGCGTGACGTTCGACTGGAAACGCGCGGCCGAGTTTGTCCCCGGGATCGCGCAGCGCACGCGGGTGATCCTGGCCGGGGGATTGACGCCGGCGAACGTGGCCGAGGCCATACGCACGCTGCGGCCCTGGGGCGTGGACGTGTGCAGCGGGGTGGAAGCCGCGCCCGGCCGCAAAGACCACGCCAAGATCAACGCCTTCGCCACCGCCGTGCGCACGGCTGGTTGACGCTATGAACTCTCCCGCCACAAAACGCAGCTCCGCGCAGCCCGGCCGCTTCGGCCCCTACGGCGGGCGTTACGTCCCGGAAACGCTGGTGGCGGCGCTGGAGGAGTTGACCGCGGCGTACGAGCGCTCGCGCCGCGACCGCGCGTTCCATCAGGAACTGGATCACCTGCTGAAGGTGTATGCCGGCCGGCCCACGCCGCTGTTCTTCGCGCGGCGGCTGAGCGAAAAGCTGGGCGGCGCACGCGTCTACCTGAAGCGGGAAGACCTGCTGCACACCGGGGCGCACAAGATCAACAACTGCCTGGGCCAGTCGCTGCTGGCCGGACGCATGGGCAAGCGCCGCATCATCGCGGAAACCGGCGCCGGCCAGCACGGCGTGGCCACCGCCACCGTGTGCGCGCTGTTCGGCTTCGAGTGCGTGGTCTACATGGGCACCGAAGACATGCGGCGCCAGGCCCTGAACGTGTTCCGCATGCGGCTGCTGGGATCGGAGGTGCGCCCCGTGGAGGCGGGCTCGCGCACGCTGAAGGACGCCATCAACGAGGCCATGCGCGACTGGGTGACCAACGTGCGCACCACGCATTACCTGCTGGGCAGCGTGCTGGGCGCGCACCCGTACCCGACCATGGTGCGCGATTTTCAGTCCGTGATCGGACGTGAGGCGCGGGCGCAGATCCTGAAGGCGGAAGGGAAGCTGCCTGCGGCCATCATTGCCTGCGTCGGCGGCGGATCGAACTCGATGGGCATCTTCTATGAATTTCTGGCCAAGAACGACAAGCGCGTGCGCTTGGTCGGCGTGGAAGCCGGCGGACGCGGCCCGGCCCTGGGCGAGCACGCGGCCCGCTTTCAGGGTGGCGCGCCCGGCGTGTTGCAGGGGACGTACTCCTACATTTTGCAGGACGACGCGGGGCAGATCGCCACCACGCACTCGGTCTCCGC
>Ga0315268_10001496_pt1 | contig 26915 bp, 24 predicted proteins | sample C1_top_MG_FD_204535 | JGI IMG/M metagenome (GOLD analysis project Ga0315268, IMG submission 204535) | Sediment microbial communities from Yellowstone Lake, YNP, Wyoming, USA - C1_top | ecosystem: Environmental > Aquatic > Freshwater > Lake > Sediment | place: USA: Wyoming | collected 2017-08-01
TAAGTCTCAATTTACGCTCCCTTGTCATTTAAATGTAAATGTATTGCAGAGAACCTCCGGGTGCTGTGAGTGCAAATTACATTTTACAACTGATGGAGAAAACCGATGTCAGACATTTTGGTCAAAGTGGTGGAGTCTAAAAAAGAACTGGAACAATTCATAAAACTGCCCTGGGCGATCTACCGGAACGACCCCAACTGGGTGCCGCCGCTGATCGCCGAACAGAAGAAGATGCTTGATCCCGGGCATAATGCTTTCTTCCAGCATGCCCGGGCCGCTTATTTCCTGGCCAGCCGGAATGGGGAATATCTGGGACGGATCAGCGCCCATATAGACGACAACAGCAACAAGTTCCACAACGAGAAATGCTGTTTCTTTGGCTTCTTTGAAACCGCCAACGACCCCGATGCCGCCAAAGCGCTTTTCCTGGCGGCGGAAAAATGGGCCCGGGAGAACGGCACGGATACCCTGCGGGGTCCGTTCAACTTCACCACCAATGATACCGCCGGCCTGCTGGTTGAAGGTTTTGACAGCCCCCCGGTGATCGAGATGACCTACAACCCGCCGTATTATCCGGCCCTGGTTGAAGCCTGCGGGATCAAAAAGGCCATGGACCTTTACGCCTATTTTTTCGACGTGGCCAACATGGACCGGGACCGGATCAAAAAACTGGGGCAGCATGCCGAAAAGCGGGGCATCACCTACCGCACCATCAGCAAGAAAAAGTTCGGGCAGGAGGTCAAGGTATTCAAGGAGGTCTACAACCAGGCTTGGAGCAGGAACTGGGGATTCGTTCCCCTGACCGAGGCCGAGATAGACCACTATGCCAGGAACTTCAAGGATATCGTTGATCCCGATTTCGTGATCTTCGCCTTCGACGGGGAAAAGCCGGTGGGCTCGCTGTGGGCCCTGCCGGACTACAACCATTCCCTCAAGCGTCTTAACGGTAAAATGGGCCCGCTGGAGATCCTTAAATTCCTCTGGCACAACCGCAGCATCACCCATGCCCGGGTGATGACGGCCGGTGTGATCAGGGATTACCAGCGGCGGGGCATCGAGGCCGGACTGGTCAGCCGGGTCTTCGAAAGCGGGCTGAAGAAGGGTTACAAAAGCGGGGAGCTTTCCTGGGTGCTGGAGGACAACCTGATGATGAACCGGCTGGGGGAAGCGGTGGGGGCCAGGATCTATAAGACTTACCGGGTTTACGAGAAAAAGATCTGAAAATAAAAAAGCCGCCCAAAATCAGGGCGGCTTTCTCAAAACCAAATTATTTCTTATCCCGCAGAAACTGCGGGTTCCAGATCTCGGCGATCAAAACAGCCAGGGCCGCCAGGGCAAAGCCCGAAATGACGTCGATCACGTAATGCAGTCTTAAAAACACAGTAGCCATTATCAGCAGCACCGCCACCGGCAGCATGAAGGCGAAAAGCTTCTTGTGATGGGCATGGGCGTAGTACAAAACTATCAGGGTTATTCCGGTATGACCCGAGGGAAAGCAGTCCCGCTTGTTGAATTCGTTGGCGGTCAGAAAGTCCAGGATCCTGTTGCCCCAGAAAAGTCCCTTGACCGGGGCGGCCTGGCTGCCGGTCAGGGTAAAACGGGGTCCGACGGCCGGCACCAGCAGATATCCCAGGTAGGAGATGAAGAACCCGATCGTCACCGCCAGGAACAGGTGCTCGATCTCGTGGTGCTTTTGATCGAAATGCAGGAACAGGGCCAGGACCACCGGCAGGAAATAGTAGCTGGAATAGGCCAGGGCCAGCACATCCACCATCCAGGGCGCGGTCAGGCTTTCCAGCCAGACGGTGGGATGGACGCCGAACATGGCGTAGTCGATCTTGATCAGATAGCCGTCCAGGTCCGGCCTAAGGTACTGGGTGATGTACCCCAGGCTCTGAAACACCGGAAGGATGCCGGCGAATGGCGCCCAGCGCCGCAGCAGTTCGAAGAACTTATAGGGCCAGCGGGTATCCAGCCAGATCACCAGGCCGTAGATCCCCAGGGTAAGACCATAGATCAGGAAGATCCACGGCCAGCCTTTGAGCCGGGGCAGGTTCAGCAGGGTCAGCAGGCTCAAACCGGAAACGAACCCCAGATAGAGCCATTCCACTTTTTTCAGTTTTATCTTCGGCATCTATCAATTTTAACATTCCCGGCAAATTATGTCAATTGTCTGGGGGTGAAATCTCGGTCCGGTCGCCCAGAAAGCCGTTATTGACAATTGCCGTCAATAGTCGTATACTCAAATCCATGCTGTCAAATGATGAAATCATGAAAATAAAATTGAACGGAAAAGGCGCCGAAACAGCCTGGGGATGTACGATCACCGACCTGTTGAAAATGCACGCCCTGCTGGGAAAGCCCTTGGTGGTGGAGCTCAATGGCGTTATTATGAAGAAAGAGCTGTACGATGAGATCAAACTTGCCGAGGGTGATACATTGGAGATAGTGCGCCTGGTGGGCGGAGGGTAACTAAAATCAAAAATCAAAAATCAAATATTAAAATATGCTGAAACCATTGGTGATCGCCGGGAGAGCGATAAGGTCGCGCCTCTTCCTGGGCACCGGCAAGTTCTCCAGCTCTGCCGTCATGGCCCGGGCCCTGGAGGCCTCGGGGGCCGAGATCGTGACCGTGGCCCTGCGCCGGGTGGAATTCGACAACCCCCAGGATGACGTCATCGCCCACATCGATCAGAGAAAATACCTGCTGCTGCCCAACACCTCAGGGGCCCGCGACGCCGAAGAGGCAGTCCGCATTGCAAAACTGGCCCGGGCGGCCAGCGGCTGGAACTGGCTGAAGCTGGAGGTCACGCCCGAACCCAATTATCTTTTGCCCGATCCGGTGGAGACGCTGAAAGCGGCGGAGATCCTGATCAAGGAAGGCTTCATAGTGCTGCCCTACATCAACGCCGACCCGGTGCTGGCCAAGCGCCTGCAGGAGGCGGGCTGCGCGGCGGTGATGCCGCTGGGCTCGCCCATCGGCTCGGGGCGGGGGATAAAGACCGCCGACCAGATCCGGATCATCATCCAGCAGGCCACGGTGCCGGTGGTGGTGGACGCCGGGCTGGGCCTGCCCTCCCACCTCTGCCAGGCCTTTGAGCTGGGGGCCGATGCGGTGCTGGTCAACACCGCGGTGGCGGCGGCCCAGGACCCGGTGCAGATGGCCGGATCGTTCAAGCTGGCGGTGGAGGCATCGCTGGCCGGACTTGAAGCCGGGCCCATGTCCGAGGGCGAGGCTGCCTCCGCCTCCAGTCCCTTGACCGGATTTTTGAGATGAGCCCGTTCCATGATATCATAGACTCCCTGGACCCGGTCAGGATTAGAACAAACACCAGGAACATTACTGCCGGGCAGGTCAAGGCCCTTCTGGAAGCCATCCGTGCCGGAACAGTTCCCAACCCCGAAGACATCTCCATCCTAGTTTCCCCGGCGGCCGGCGAACTGCTGGAGCCGATGGCCAGGCTGGCCAAGGCTGTCACCCTCAGGCGTTTCGGCAGGACCATCCAGATGTACGCCCCGCTGTACGTCTCCAACCACTGCAGCAATTCCTGCGTGTACTGCGGGTTCAATGTCCATAACCAGATCGTCCGCCGGACCTCCAGCCGCGGGGAGACATTGTCCGAAGCCCGGCTGATAAATAACCAGCACATTTCGCAATTGTTGCTGGTGAGCGGCGAAAGTCCGGCCGAAGTCAGCCTGGATCTGCTGGAGACAACTGCCCGAGACCTGAAGGGCATGTTTCCGTCACTATCCATAGAAGTATATCCGATGGATACTTCGGACTATACGCGTTTATATAAAGCAGGAATAGACGGGCTGGCCATTTACCAGGAAACCTATGATCGGGATATTTATTCCGCGGTCCACCCGGCTGGGCCCAAGCGGGATTATGCCTATCGTTTGGGAGCACCGGAGAGGGGCGCGGCGGCAGGCTTCCGGCAGATCGGCATCGGATCTTTGCTGGGGCTGAACGACTGGAGGGTGGAATCATATTGCCTGGCACACCACGCCGCCTATCTGATGAAGCATCACTGGAAAAGCCAGGTCTCCATTTCCTTTCCCCGCTTAAGGCCGGCGGCCGGGGGATACAGTCCGGAGTTTCCGGTCAGCGACCGGGAATTGGTGCAGATGGTCTGCGCCTTCCGGCTGATGCTGCCCGATGCCGGACTGGTGCTCTCCACCCGGGAGCCGGCGGAACTGCGGGACAACCTGATCGGTCTAGGTATCACCAAAATGAGCGCCGGATCCAAGACCGCTCCGGGCGGTTACCTCGACAGGCTCGGTAACAATCTCGACAGGCTCGACAACAACCTCGATGAGCAGGGACAGCCGGCCGAGGGACAGTTCAACGTTTGCGACGACCGGACGGTGGAGGCGGTGGCGGAAAGTATCCGACAGAAAGGGTACGATACGGTATGGAAGGACTGGGATTCTGGATTTGAAAAACAAAACGAAAATCAAAGGCAGAATATAAAAATAAAAAATGGAAAGTAAAAGTCAACGGCTGAAAGCCTTTCAGCAAATAGACCTCTATCCGGTTACCGACCAGGGGCTGTCCTTGGGGCGGTCTGATCTAGAGGTCCTTGACGGCCTGATCTCCGGGGGTGCCCTGATCGTCCAACTTCGGGAAAAACATCTTGCTAAAAAAGATTTTTATCACTTGGCCCAGGCCTTCCGGGAAAAGACCGCCAAGGCCGGTATGCTGCTGGTCATCAACGACCACCTGGACATAGCTTTGGCCTGCGGGGCGGACGGGGTGCATTTGGGGCAGGACGACCTGCCGCTGACTGCGGCCCGGAGACTGGCTCCGGAGCTGATCATCGGTGTTTCCACTCACAATCTGAAAGAGGCTTTGGAGGCCCAGGAGCAGGGCGCTGACTACGTCAACATCGGCCCCATCTTTGCCACCCAGACCAAGGAACTTTCCATGAAACCGCTGGGGCCGGAGGCAATTAAAGAAATTGCTCCGCATCTAAGGATTCCTTTCACGGTGATGGGAGGGATCAACCGGTCCAACCTCCAGGCGGTATTGCAGGCCGGGGCCGGGAGGATCGCGGCGGTCACCGCCGTCACCAGGGCCGGAGATATCGGCCAGGCGGTGCGAGAACTCCGGCAGATCATCAATGACCATGAATCCTAAAGTTGACTTTTAGCATCAAATATATTAGAATGAAGGACACTTAATAAGGAGCAGTAATCCTGATGTACAGCGAAAAAGTGATGGATCATTTCATGAATCCCCGCAACATGGGAGAGATCGAAAATCCCGACGGGGTGGGCATGGTGGGTAATCCCGTCTGCGGGGACATGATGAAGATCATGCTGAAGATAGAGAAGGACGTGGTGACCGACGTCAAATTCAAAACCTTCGGCTGCGGGGCGGCCATAGCCACCTCCAGCATGGCCACCGAACTGGTGAAGGGCAAGACCATAGAAGAGGCCCTGAAGGTCACCAACAAGGCGGTGACCGAGGCCCTGGACGGCCTGCCTCCGGTCAAGACCCACTGCTCGGTGCTGGCCGAGGACGGGATCCGGGCGGCGGTCAACGATTACCTGGTAAAACAGGGCCGGCCGGGACTGAAACTTTCCGAGGCAACTCATGAACACGGCCACGAACAGCAGGAACATGAGTAGAAGCTGAAAAAGTCTCTATTCAATAAATTTAATTGTTGGTACTTGACATTTTGTCAATATATGATATAATATCAATATTGCAGTATTATGGTGAGCACTACTCAACAAAAAGAGGCTTATAATCCAGCTAAAGCCAAACAGCTTATACGAGCTATTATATCAGATGGAAACGTAATTATTACAGGTCATGTAAAGCAAGAGATGCAGGCCGACAATCTAACCATCGTGGATTGCATCAATGTGCTCCGTGGCGGTATTGTTGAACCTGCGGAATGGGAAAATGGGGCTTGGAGATACCGGGTTCATACTGTTAAAATCTGCGTCGTTGTTGAGTTTGAGAGCGAAACAGAACTAGTTCTTATTACAGCATGGAGAAAAACCTGAAAAGGAGATTTCATTATGAAATGCCCTAATTGCAGATCGGAAATGGTTACACAGAAGGGCAACTATTTATATACCGAGTCTGGCCTGCACCATATCACACTGCATAATGTCGAAATCCGCATTTGTAAAAAATGCGGTGAACAGACAGTATCCATTCCGAAAATTGAAGAATTACACCGTGTTATAGTTTTTGCAATAATAAAAAAGAAAGACAGGCTCACAGCGAATGAAATCCGTTTCCTTCGTAAGTATCTTGGTTGGTCTGGCAAAGACTTTGCCGAACATATAGGGGTAACCCCTGAAACAGTTTCGAGATGGGAAAATGGCAAAGAATCCATGGGTCCTGTTGCAGATAGACTTCTTAGATTGATTCTTGTGCAAAATAAACCAGTTGAAAGCTACTCCCTTGATTTGTTACGGGAAGTAAATCATGAGTGTCAAAAGCAATCTCGTTTTGAGATTACAGCAGACACTAATGGATGGCATGCTAAAGCTGCGTAACTTTTCCTGGTGAGCAAACCGGACTTCACATTGTCTAGCCGGGATTGGAGCTCAAAAAAATAGGGTACGAACATCAGCAAAATGATTAAGATAATTAGTATCCGGTAATTCATAAACAAAAGCCCCCCGCAGAATGCGGGGGGCTTTTTATCTTATGGTTCTGCTACTTTATCAATACCAGTTTTTTGGTAAATCTTGTTTCCCCGGCCTCCAGTCGGTACAGATAGACCCCGGCCGCCAGCTGTCGCCGGCCGTCATCCCGGCCGTCCCATTTGACGGAATAGCTTCCGGCAGGCTGGTTGGAGTTCACCAGGGTCCGCACCAGCTGTCCGGCCACGTTGTATACTTTTAGTGCGACCTTGGTATCGGCGGGAAGCTGATAGGATATGGTGGTGCCCGCCCCGAAGGGGTTGGGGTTGTTCTGATATAAGGCCAAGACCTTTGGCTCCAAAGTGCCAGGCCTCCCGGCTGCGCCGGTGATGGATTCCACTTTCAGGTAGATATCGTCGAGGTTCCATCCGAATGCATTGGTCAGGGTGGTGTCGGATTTAAGCCGGAACCGGAAGGTGATGCTGTCGTTGACCCCCTTGGATGCCAGGAAGGGAGTAAGATCAACAGTATCGGGAATGAACGAGGCCAGGTTATTGAGTGTGACCTTGTATCTCAACACCGTCCAGTTGACGTTGTCCTTGGAGCCTTCGACCATGATGGTATCGTTGGTATTGGTGGTTGACAGCTTGCCCCTTTGCCAGTAATAAAGCCGGACCCATTTGCCGTTGCTGGCATAGGCGTCAAGATTGTAGCTGTAGGCTGGTTTCAAGGTCATCCGGTAATCGGCGTTGTTGGCGTAATTGGTGACGCCCTGACGCATGGAGGCCGGGGCCGACCGGGGCGTGCTGGTATAGGTCCTCCACAAATAACTGCCGTTGACGGTGTCCCAGACCGCCTTGGCCTCAGGGCTGTCAAAGTTGCTGACCATTACGGAATCGGTGGTGCGGAAAGAATAATACACCCCGGCCGGACCACGGGTCGTATTCTGCTGGCTGGAATTGTCAACCGCAGTGATGTAGTATTTTACGGTGTCTCCCGTGTTGATGCGGACCGGCAGGCTGATCAGGCCGCTGTAAGTGTCGCCGGCCGCGGTCATTTTCACCGGCGGATATTCCGAGCCGGAGTTGACCAAATAGTGGAGGTAGGTGGAATCCTGGAGCCCGATGTTGTCGGTTACATCAGCAGTGATGGCATAGGGGCCGTTGAGGTTGATGGTATTCTGGGGAGGAGTGCTGGAAATGACCGGGTCAACGGTATCCGCTCCGGCGTAAAATCCGTAACTGGTGAATGGTGCGTCGATGGGTCTGGCGGTCACCAGGTCCGTGTTGTTCTCGGCTATGATGTAATACTGGACGGCCTTATTGGTTTGGGCCGGGATAAAGCATTCAAAGGTATCAGTGGCGCCCACCCGGCTCATGGCCAGCTTCCCTTCAAAGGGGGCCGAACCGTCGAGGTTGTAGCAAAGAGAAACGGTTTTTACTCCCACCGTGGATGCTATCACCGCCGCCACCCGGTAAGGAGCTGAGGTGTTCTCGGTATCGGTCAAAGGGGTGTGGGCAATGCTGATGTCGCCCAGGAACCAGCGGATGATGCGGTCCATGAAGGCCTGCCTTACAGCGGCGGTGGAGATGGCCTCATAGCCGAAGCCGGTATAGACCACCTTGGCGCCGGTGCCGCCGTCCTCCCAGTGCAGCCCTCCCCGGTTGGCGGTGGAGGTATAATCAAAGCAGTATGCCGCGCCGCCGGTGGGGTTGAAATAATCAGGGAACTGCTCGGTGGAGGCCCGGCCCGGCTGGTAGATGGCCGAGGACAATCCGTCGGTCAGGGTGTCTCCCGTTATCCCGGTGGCCGAGCTGCCGCCGTCATCGCCCAGGTAAACGGCCTTTAGATAATTCTGGTAGAAATCGGTGCAGCCGGCGGAGTCCAGCAGATATTCGTGGGAGGCTCCGGTCATGGTGTCCTGCAGGTCCCAGCCCAAATCCTGGCCGGAGACATAAAGCTTGCCACCCTGGTCGATGTAATGCTTCAGCACCTTGCGGTCCAAAGAATCCAGTGAGGGGAAGGCCCATTCGCAGGACCAGATGACCACCGGAAACTTGTCCAGCAGCAGAGAATCGGGCGTTCCCTGGGTGGCATGCTCGTAGTAATTATAGAACACGCCCCCGGCGTCCAGGGCATCCTGATAATAGCTTTCCACCGTGGCCATCCCGTCGTCGTCCACCAACAATACCGGGGCCTGTTCGATCTGAACGTTGAAGGTGTCGGTATGCAGGTCCCCGTCGGTGTTGATCTGTATCACGAATGACGCCAAATGGGGCAGGGAAGTGCTGTCCACGGTAAAGCTGTAGGTGGTGACGCTGGCAGTGTCGCCCGAACCCAAAGTCCCGTAGTTCCCGGCGCCGGACACCATATGGACCGCGTAGTCCGGCGAGCTTACGACAGCGGTCACCGAAGCGGCATCGCTCCAGCCGTTGCGCAGGGCAATGGTCAGGTTCACGGTCTCACCGGCCCGAGGGATATTGTCGTTCCCGTCTTCGATCCGGCTGGAATAATAACGGGTCCAAGAGGTGATAGCGGTGGTCAAAGCCTTGTAGGCGTTGACCCTTCCCGCCCCCAGCAGCCCGGTATAGGCGGGATTCTGGGCATCGATATCATCGGAGGAATGCATCAGCAGGGTGGCGATCATGGCGTTGGTATGGGATGGGTAATAGGATTTGACCAGGGCAGCCACTCCTGCCGCCACCGGGCTGGCCATGGAGGTACCGTCCCAGGAAGCATAGGTGTTGGAATAGCAGGTGCTGTAGATCGACGATCCGGGCGAAGAGATGTCCACGGTGGGCCCGTAGTTGGAGAAGGACGACTTGACGTCCCCGCTGGCGGTGGCCGCCACCGAAAAAGAGTTCTCGTAGGCCGAAGGATAATGCGGGGCTATGGAGTTGTCGTTGCCGGCGGCGCAGACCACCAGAGAACCCTGGCCGTAGGCGTAATCGATGATGTCCTTTTCGTACTGGCTGTAGCCGCCGCCGCCCCAGGAGCAGTTTATGATCTGGGCTCCGTTGTCGGAGGCATAGACTATCCCCTCGTAGCCGAAGGAAATGTAGCCCTTGCCGTCGGACCTGGTGTCATTGTCGTAGGAACACTTGACGGCCATCACTTTACACTTGTAGCCGATCCCGGCCACGCCCTCGCCGTTGTTGGTGACGGCCGAGGCGTCCCCGGCCACATGGGTGCCGTGGTCGTTGTTGGAAGCGGTGGGATTGGGGTTGTTGTCACCGGCCGGCGTAGGGTCGGCGGTATCCGGGCCGGCAAAATCCCAGCCCCGGTAATCGTCCACATAGCCGTTGCCGTCGTCGTCGATCCCGTTGTTGCTGTCGGCTCCGGCCTCGCCGGGATTCAGCCAGATGTTGGCGGCCAGGTCGGGATGGGTGGTCTGGACCCCGCAGTCCACGATGCCCACCGTTACCAGGGTGTCGCCCTGGGAGATGTCCCAGGCCGATGTTGCCTGAATGGTGGCCAGGAACCACTGGGTCCCCAGGCTGGGATCGTTGGGAGTGAACTCAACCCGGCGCAGATACCGGGGCTCGGCGTATTCCACCTGCCCGGTGTTCTTCAGTTGGGCACAAAGGGCCCGGATGTCGGCGGCCCCGGAAACCCTGGCCTGGCAGATCCGGGCCAGGCCCTGTTCCTTGACGCCCTTGGCCAGGCGCTTCTGCGGATAGAGCATATCGATCCTGCCGAGGCCATGCTGCTGCAGCGCCGCGTCCACCCGGGGCACCCCGCAGGATAAGCCCTTGGCATCCATTACCGGGAAAGCCTTGAGCTTGAAGATCACCACTCCCTGCATATGCGGGGACAGGGCGATCCGGCCGTTCCCGGCCGAAGCTGGCCCGGCCAGCATCAAAAGTCCCAGGGCCAACAGGATCACGAAGTTTTTTTTCATCGGAGTCTCCTTTTATGGGTGTTTACGATTTAACAAGGATGAGGATGCAACTATTTATGATACTCGCATAAGCGGCGCTTGTCAAGATGTATCCGGATAAAATTGCGATCTTCGTTTTTCGAGCCTTGTATTTAAAGAGGAATAGTGGTATATTATATTGTTGTCTGTCTGTCAAATTGTCAAATTATATTGACTTAACGCCTTGTAAATAGTATACTTAATGTTTTAGGACCAAACCAATGCCGACCTACGAATACCAATGCACCAAATGCGGACACCGGTTCGAGAAACTGCAGTCCATCAAGGACCAGCCTTTAAAGACCTGTCCGGTCTGCAACGCGCCGGCGGAACGCCTGATCGGGACCGGGGCCGGGCTCATTTTCAAGGGGGCCGGTTTTTACGCCACCGAATACCGCAGCTCCGAATACCGGAAAAGCGCCCGGGACGACTCCGATAAAGGCGCCGCCGCTTCCGCGGCCCCTTCCGCTGCCAACAAAAGCTCCGAAGGAGATAAAAAATGAAACAGGTCAAATTATTTCTTCTGGCTTCGATGGTCCTGGCCTCCCTGGCCGGCGCCCAGACCAACCCCCTGGATTTCAGCGGGGTCAACAATCTAGGCAGCGGACTGGGGAAGCTGTTCGATCCCTCCCGGCTCACCATGCAGCAAAGCTTTTCCATGGGCTATGCCTCCTCGGGAAAATCCAGCCTGCTGTCAAACACCTACCGCAATACCATGAACTACCGGCTGTCCCAGAAGCTGGACCTGAAGCTGGATCTGGCCTACAGTTATCTTCCGGCGGCTTTCAATAAATCGGCTTACCAGCTCAACAGCCGCAGCCAGGGGGTGTTCCTGCCCTCCTTCGGGCTCACCTACCATCCCTCACCCAACGTGATCCTGCAGTTCGAATACAACAGCCCGGGAAGCTACGATTACCGCTACCTGCTGGGGCGCTGAATGCCTCCTCGCCGGTCTCTCCGGCCCCAATCACCAGGAATAAAACAAACATCAAACCCTCAACCAATAGCATTCGGGAGCACATATAGCGTCTGAAAGTAGGAGCGTTAATGTACGGCAACGGCGGGCCAACCTATTATCAATGCTATTGCAAAGGGGGACACTATGATCAAACAGGCAGCCATAATAACGGTGATCTTATCGCTGATGGCGGCGGCAGCCCCGGCCGAGATAAACGGCAACGCCGGCACCACCGCTCTGGCCTTTTTAAAGATCGGGGCCGGGGCCCGGGCGGCCGGGATGGCCGATGCCGGAGTGGCAGTGGCCACCGACGCCACGGCCTGCTACTGGAATCCGGCCCGGCTGGCTTCGGTTCCCACCAGACACAGCCTGCATTTCCAGCATAACCAGTGGATAGCCGAGACCTCGGTGGATGAGATCTATTACGCCTACAGCCTGGGCAAGCACCGGCTGGGAGCCGCTGCCCGGATGCTGGCCACCGGGGACATCCCCTTAAGGGACGATCTGCCGGCTGAAGACCCCACCGCCTACTACCAGGCTTACGATCTTTTTGCCGGCCTCTCCTATGCCTTTGCCCCCATCCCGGAGCTGGCCCTGGGGGTCTCTTACCGCCGGCTGTACGAAAAGATCTATCTGGACACCGGTTACGGCTACAATCTGCAGGCCGGCCTCGACCTCAGAATAAAGAAACTTGGGCTGGACCTGGCCGGCACCATAGACAATCTGGGGCCGAAGTTCAAACTTGACAAAGCCTTTTATAAGCAGCCCACTACCTTCAAGGTCGGAGCTGGTTTCAGCCCCGAACGCAGGTTGTTCAACGGCCGGGCTCTGCTGGCCCTGGATGCGGTCAAGGCCATAGACGCCGGATGGCAGGTCCGGTCCGGGATGGAGTTCCTATGGAGGGACCTGGCTGCCCTGAGGCTGGGGTACAAGTCCGGCCATTCCAGCGAAAGCATCAGTGCCGGGCTGGGCCTGAAATGGCGGGGCTATTCCTTTGACTACGCCTTCGTCCCCCACGACTATGACCTGGGAACCAGCCACCGGCTATCGCTGGGACTGGGGCTTTGAAAGCTCCGGTCTTAATAACCGTCCTGGTGCTGCTGCTTTCCGGAACGGGAACACTCAGGGCGCAGGAACCGGGGAAGAGGGAACTTCATGACCTCTGGCTGGCCCGGGACAAAGCTTCGCATCTGGCTTTAAGCGCCGCCCTGGTGGGCTTCGGGTATCACCTGTTGCATTACGAACAGCAGGAACGGAAGGCGCCCTCCAGAAATCTGGCGCTGGGAGTGACGCTGGGAATGGGCCTGGCCAAGGAGGCCAGGGATTCCTCATGTCCCGGGAACCATTTCAGCTTCAAGGATCTGGCCGCCGATCTACTGGGGGCGGGGCTGGGAATAATAATTTTCACCACTAAATAAACAACAAACGGCAGCAATGGGATTAGAGGGCAATTTAAAAGATTTCGATCTGGCCGATATTCTTCAGCTTATCAGCTTGGGCAAGAAGACCGGCGCCTTGAATGTGGAGATTGACAAAGACAAGGGGGCCATTTTCTTCGAGGAAGGCACGGCGGTGTTTGCCTCTGCCGGAGACATGCTCGGGGACGGGGCCATTACCAGGATACTGCGCTGGCGCAAGGGATCGTTCGTTTTCAAGCCAGATGAGACCGTGGACCAGCACAATGTCCAGTCGCCCATCATGCACCTGGTGCTGGAGGCGGCCCGGCAGATAGACGAGTGGGAGGACATCCAGAAACTGATTCCTTCGCTGGATCTGATCCTGGCCATCGAGGAAAAGCCGCCGGCCGGGACCGAGGACATTCAGCTGCAACCCCTGGAATGGAAGGTGCTGGCCACGGTGGACGGCTCCCGGCCCATCACCCAGATTGTCAAAGATTCCCACCTGGGCGATTTTGACACCTGCAAAGTGCTTTACGGCCTGCTGTCGTCGGGCCTGATCAAGGTATTGCCGGCCTCCAAGCCGGCTCCGCCCGAGGAAAAACCCCAGCCTGCGGCCCCGCCCGAGCCTGCAGTCAAGCCCGTTGCGCCGGAGATCCCCAAACCGGAACCGGAAAAGAAAGGGGTCTTGGGAGGTCTGTTCGGCAAAAAGAAATGACACCGAAGATTGGATCCGGTCTTCGGTGTTTTGGCGTTTTGCCCCGGGATCATTCCTCATTAACAGTAAGATAAACCGAATAAAGATCGGTGCCCATGATGACCATAAAAAACCGGATATTGATTTTTTCAGGGATTTTGTCCCTGCTGCTTGGGGTTCCGGCTCCGGCCCAAAAAATATCTCCGGCCCTGCAACAGTCCATCGGTTTGGGTGCCAAGGGAGGCGAATACACCTGCTGGATAATTTTGGCCGATAAGCCGGGCTCCAGCTATAAAAACACCCTGGAGAAAAGGTCCTTGGAACGCCGGCAGAAGCGGGGCCGGGCCCTGAGTTATGGAGACCTGCCGGTCTCGGAAAAATACATCGAGGCGATAAAAACATCGGGGGTCCGGTTGCGGGTCATCAGTTCCTGGCTTAACGCGGTGAGCGTTACGGCTACGGCCGCCCAGATCGAAAAACTGGCGGAGCTTCCGTATGTCGCCAAGCTGGACCTGGTCGCCAGGTTCCGGGCGGTTGACGATCTGCGGACCGCCAAGCCGGCCGGTTCGAAGTCGCTGCCGTCCCTGGATTACGGGTTTTCCGAGAGCCAGATAAAAATGCTGAAGATTGACGAACTTCATGCCAAAGGTTACACCGGCAGCGGCATCCGGATACTGATCATCGACACCGGCTTTGACCGCCAGCACGAGGCTCTGGTAAGGACCAGCGTGGTGGCCGAGCGCGATTTCCAAAGGATGGTTCACCCCCGGGACCAGTACGGCGACGAAGATACCCTGGCCTGGAGGCCGGACAGCGTCACTTCGTTTGAAAAAGATCAAGATACGACCCGCCTGCAGACCCAGCACGGCACCGGCATGCTTTCCATAGCGGGCGGGTATAAAAGCGGATCCCTGATAGGCAGCGCTTACAATGCCGATTATGTCCTGGCCAAGACCGAAAAGCTGACCGGCGGCGATTTTTCTCTGGAAGAGGACTGGTTTGTGGCGGCCCTCCAGTGGGGGGACAGCCTGGGAGTGGATATCGCCTCCAGTTCGCTGGGCTACCGGCAATGGGAAGATGATACGGTCAGGGCCTCCTACACCTACGGCCAGATGAACGGCGACTCGGCCTTATGCAGCCGGGCCGCCGACAGCGCGGCTTCCCGCGGGATATTGGTGGTGAATTCGCTGGGGAACATCAACCCCGGGAACGAAAGCCAAAGGCCCGATACCTGCCTGGCGGCTCCGGCCGATGCCGACAGCATCCTCAGCGTGGGGGGGGCCTGGCCCGGCACCGGACTTTGGGCTTACAGCCCCACCATCGGCACCGGCCCGTCGGCCGGCCCCACGGCCGACAGCATTAAGATCAGGCGTTTTGGCGGCAGCGATTCAGCATACATCCGGAGGATAAAGCCCGATATATCCGCCGCCTGGCAGACGGCCTTCGCCGACAATATGGATACGGTCAATTACAGCCAGATACTGACCGGCCGTGGCACCTCGGGAGCGGCCGCCCTGACAGCCGGCCTGTGCGCCCTGCTGCTGGAGGCCCATCCGGCCTGGGGCTCCGGGCAGGTGATGGAGGCTCTGAAATACAGCGGCAGCAACCGGGCCACGGTGGAGTCCTTTATGGCCCACCCGGAGTCCTTGTCAACGGCGCTGGGGGCCTATCCCGGCTACAACCCGGGTTTCAGTGGAGTGGCCAGCGGACACAAGTATTACACCTACATTGACAGCACCGGCACTATCTACCGCTACGATTATTACGATGTCTACCGCATCGGCTGGGGCATCCCGGACGGAGTAGCGGCGCTGAATTTCACCACGCCGGAAGTGGTTCCGCCGGAGAGCGACCAGCTGCTGGATCCCTATCCCAACCCCGCCAAGCCTGACGCAGCCGGGATCTATCTGCCGTATTTCCTGGCCAGGGATTCTTACAACGTGACCATCCGGATCTATACCTTGGACGGCCGGATGATCCGGCAGCTGGATTTCGGCACACAGCTGGCCGGGGAGTATCCGGGAAAGCGCCCGCCCCGCCAGTCCTCCCAACCTGTAGCCGCCGGCCGGCCCGGAGGTTTTTGGGACCTGAAAGACGGCCAGGGTAAGCCCGCGCCCTCCGGACTTTACCTGGTTATATTATCCACCGGGTGGAACCAGTCGGTCAAGAAAGTGGTGGTGGTCAGGTAAGATCGCTTCGAAACGCCAAAGAAACAGAAGCCTTTAGCTTTTAGCTGAAGGCTTTCTTTAACAAAAGACCTGTCAGAGATCTTGATGCAAAAGGATATACATATACAATCGGCCGCCGAAAACAATCTCAAGGGCATCTCCCTGCGCATACCACATCACCGGCTGGTGGTGGTGACCGGCGTCTCGGGCAGCGGGAAGTCGTCGCTGGTCTATGACGTCATTGGCCGGGAGGGCCAGAGGCTGTTCCTGGAGAACTTTCTGGAAGGGCACCCGCTGGCCGGGAAAAAGCTGCGGCGCCCTCAGGCCAAGGTTTCCGGCCTGTATCCGGTGTTGACCGTCAACCAGAGAGCGGTCTTCCGCAGCCCGCGTTCCACAGTCGGGACCCTGACCGAGTTGTACGACTACCTGCGGCTGCTCTTCGCCAGGCTGGGAACCGGTCCGGAATCCTCCTTGAAACCCGACCGCAGCCTGTTCTCGTTCAACGTTCCCTCCGGCCAGTGTCCGGCCTGTCAGGGGCTGGGGGTCGGCGACCGCATTGACCCGGAGCTCCTGATTTCCGATCCGGCCAGGACCCTGCGCCAGGGGGCCCTGGCCCTGACCACTCCCAATGGTTATATCATCTACTCACAGGTCACCATGGAGGTCTTGGACCAGGTGTGCCGCTCCGAGGGCTTCTCCGCCGACATCCCCTGGAAGGAGCTGAACAAAGAACAGCAACGAGTGGTGCTCTTCGGCTCGGATAAATTGCGGATCCCCTTTGGCAAGCACCCGCTGGAATCCCGGATGAAATGGAGCGGCATCACCGCCCGTCCCCGCCAGGAGGGCCATTATAAGGGGATAATCCCGGTGATGGAGGAGATACTGAATCGGGACCGAAACCCCAACATACTGCGGTTCGCCCGCTCGTTTCCCTGCCCGGCCTGCGGAGGCAGCAGGCTCAACCCGGCCGCTTTGTCGTTCAGACTCTGGGGGCTTGGCATCGCCGATTATGCGTCCATGAGCGTCCGGCAGCTTTCGGATTACTTTGAAAAACTTGCCCCCGGCCGGCAGCAGGCAGAGGTCGTGGCCCCGGTGCGGGAACTGATGCTCAGGCGCTGCAGTCTTCTCAATGAACTGGGCCTGGGATATCTGACGGTGGACCGGGGTTCAACCACCCTTTCGGGCGGGGAGTCCCAGCGCATCAAGCTGGCCAACCAGGCGGCCATTGGCCTGCGCAATGTGCTGTATGTCCTGGACGAACCCAGCGCCGGGCTGCATCCGGCCGATCACCATAAGCTGCTGGGCGTGATCCGGACCATGGTGGACAACGGCAACTCAGTGATCGCGGTGGAACACGACGAACAGACCATCCGGGCCGCCGACTGGATCATCGACCTTGGTCCGGGGCCGGGCCAGGCCGGCGGGGAGCTGTTGTACAGCGGGACATATCACGATTTCATGAAAACCAAACTTTCGGCCAATCGCACTTGGGCCTGCCTGAACGGGATGGAACCTTTCGAGCATCCCGTGCAGCCGGCCGCCGGAGCGCTGTCCTTTGGGTTGGATAAGGCTTCCAAGAACAACCTCAAGGGTTTTGAGGCCAGGTTCAAGGCCGGCCGGTTCAACGTAATCACCGGCGTCTCGGGCAGCGGCAAATCCTCGCTGGCCGAGGAACTGCTGGAAACTTTGGCCGGGCAAAAGGCCTGCGGTCCGGGCAGTTTCAAGCGGATCATCCACGTAGATCAGTCCCCGATCGGCCGCACTCCCAACAGCAATTCCGCCACCTACACCGGGATGTCCGACCATATCCGGGACCTGTTCGCCTCGCTGCCGGAATCCAAGAAACGCGGTTACGCCAAGGGGCAGTTCTCCTTCGTGGTCAGGGGCGGCCGCTGCGAGGCCTGCCAGGGTGCCGGAGTGCAGGAGGTCGGGATGCACTTTTTGGGCAACGTCGAGGTAATTTGCGAGGTCTGCGGAGGAAAGCGTTTCTCGGACGAGACGCTTCAGGTTGTATACCACGGGAAAAATATCTCGGAGGTGCTGCAGCTGTCGATTGATGAAGCCCATTGTTTCTTTGATGGAAATGCCAAGATCACGGGCGTCACCCGGACCTTGATCGGTCTGGGGCTGGGCTACCTGAAACTGGGACAGCCCAGCAACACCTTGTCGGGCGGGGAGGCCCAGCGGGTGAAACTGGCCGCCCATCTGGCCAGCTCGGCTGCCGGCCGGGCGCTGTACCTTCTGGACGAGCCCACCACCGGCCTGCATATGGCGGATGTCAAAGTTCTGGTCGCCGCCCTGAGGGGCTTGACGGATAAGGGCCACACCGTGCTGGCCATAGAACACCATCCCGATTTCATCCTGTCGGCCGACTGGGTATTAGACCTGGGCCCGGGCAGCGGGGAAGAGGGAGGGGAACTCATCTATTCCGGCCCGGTATCGGGACTGGCCGGATGCCGGGAGAGCCTCACCGGGCGGGAATTGAAAAAACATCTCGCCAGGTCGTCTCTCTCTGCCGCCTCCCCCGAACCGGAAAGAACACCCGTCCTACCGGATGAAATGAGGGTGCGGGGCGTCACCACCAACAACCTCAAGTCCGTCGACCTGACCGTTCCACTGGGACAGATCACCGCGGTCACCGGCGTCTCGGGCAGCGGAAAATCGTCGCTGGTGTTCGACACTTTTTACGCCGAGAGCCAGCGCCGTTTCAACGAAGGGTTGTCCACCGCCATCAGACAGATGATGGGCAAGACCGGAACGGCCAGGCTCGACTCAGTCTCGGGGATTACGCCTTCGGTAGCAGTGCGGCGGAAGCGGGCGCCATCCAACCCCCGTTCCACCGTGGGAACCTATACCGGGCTGCACGACCTGCTGCGCCTGCTTTACAGCCGAGCCGGCGGGGCAGCACTGCTGTCCTCGGCCTTCTCCTTCAACCACGAGGAGGGGGCCTGCCGCGAATGCCGAGGGATCGGCAGCGTCACGGCCTGCGACCCGGAACGGCTGGTCACGAACCTTAATCTGCCGCTGACCGCCGGCGCCATGGACGGAAGCAGGACCGGGAAATTCTACGGCGAACCTCAGGGACAGCATGTGGCCGCGCTGCGGGCTGCCGGAATGGCTTTGAACATTGATTTTGAAGCCCCCTGGAACAGCCTCTCCTCCGAGGCCCGCCGTGTCGCGATGCACGGGCTTCCCAACCGGGAACTGGAGGTTGAATGGAATTACCAGCGGGGGCGGCGCACCGGGGTGCACCGTTTTAAGGGGCAATGGAAGGGTTTTGCCAACCTGGTCAACGACGAGTACCAGCGCAAGCATGCCGACAGTCGGGGCGCGGCCATGCTGGGCCTGATGTCGCAGCAATCCTGTCCGGCCTGCGCGGGCAAGCGCCTAAAGCCGGAACCGCTGGCGGTGAAGATCGGGGGTAGGGACATTGCGAAAACCGCTGCCATGTCTATTGACGAAATGCTGCATCTTTTTCTTGATGAATTGCCAGCTCTTCCCCCTTTCCGCCAGCCAAAGGAAAAAGGGGTTCTGAATTCCATCGGCGGAGAGATCATCGCCAGGCTGCGGCCGATGACCGGGGCCGGCCTGGGCTATATCACGGCCGACCGCCTGGTTTCGACCCTGTCCGGAGGGGAGTTCCAAAGGCTGCAGTTGTCGTCGCAGCTCCGTTCCGGCCTGGCCGGCGTCACTTACGTGCTGGACGAACCGTCGTTCGGGCTACATCCGGCCGATGCCGCCCGCATTTCCGGCCTGGTGACGGGCCTTAAGGATGCCGGCAACACCATTCTGATGGTGGAGCAGTCAAAAGCGATGCTGGCGGCCTCCGACCAGGTGATCGAACTGGGTCCGGAGGCGGGCCGGGATGGCGGGCGGATCGTGTTCCAGGGCAGCCCGGAGTTGCTGGAGGACTTCAGCGGGCCGGCCCTGTCAGTTCAGCGCACCGCCCGCAGGCTGCTGCCGGGACTGAAGATCACCGGAGCCTGCGCCAACAACCTGGACAATGTCTGCCTGGATATTCCCTCCGGCGGGATGGTCGCGGTGACCGGGGTAAGCGGCAGCGGAAAGACCAGCCTGATCTCGGATGTTCTGTGGCGATCTTACTCTGAGAAACGGCCGGTGAACTGCAAGCACATCAAATGGGGCAGGCAGTTTGACCAGATGGTGATGGTGGAGCAGGATGCCCCGCCCCAACCCCAGACGGCCATACCGGCGGTCTTTTTGGGCATCTTCGAGGACTTTAAAAAACTGTTCGCCGGCAGTCCAACGGCCAGGGAAAGGGGGTATAAGTCCGGCCATTTTTCGTTCCTATCCAAGGACGGCCGGTGCCCGGAGTGCGGCGGGGCCGGATCGATCCCGGTGTCGCTGGATTACTGGGCCGATGCAAATGTGACCTGCCACAGCTGTCACGGAAAACGTTACCGGCCGGAGATACTGGAAATTCGCAGAGGCGAACTGTCGATGGCTGACATCCTGGGGCAGTCCCTTTCCGCGGCGCGGGAATTTGCCTCCGGACAGATCTCCCCTAAAGAACGGGCCGGTTTGTTGCAGAAGCTGGATCTGGCAGTAAAGGCTGGCCTGGGCTATCTGCCGCTGGGCCAGCCGCTGTCCACCCTTTCCACCGGGGAGATGCAGAGGCTGAAGCTGGCCGCCGGCCTGGCTGGGGCCTCTTCCCGGCAATGCCTGTATCTGCTGGACGAGCCGACCGGCGGGCTCCATCCCAGGGACATTGCCGGGCTGCTGAAATTGTTCACTGAGCTGACTGCGGCCGGGGGCACGGTGCTCTGCATCACCCACGAGCCGATGGTGGTAAGCAACGCCGACTGGCTGATAGAACTGGGTCCGGGGGCGGGGAAGAGCGGGGGAAAGGTGATATATGAAGGAAGGCCGGGGAATAGAGAGGTTTGATAGGCCAACAAGAGAAAGTTGTGTCCAGTTTCCGCAGATTATAAAAAAATCCCATAGGCATTATGCCCATGGGATTTGGTATTGTATTCTGGCTCCAGCGGTAGGGCTCGAACCTACAACAACCCGGTTAACAGCCGGGAGCTCTACCATTGAGCTACGCTGGAATTCAACTAGTAATTATATTTTATTTTTAGCCAACTGTCAAGCCGTTTTTCGATGATGGTCAAACAAAACCCCGGGGCCAAAATATGCCCCGGGGTTTTGTCATAATGTTAAGGCGGCCGGGACTATTCCACGTAAACTTCCACCTTTTGGCCGGATTCGTCGTCCTCCACATCCACCATCTTGTACTGTCCGTTGACCGCGAACTGGTCAAACAGTTTTTCGATGTCCTCAAAGCTTTCGGCGTTCAATTTTATCCCTTTGGATTCCATCTGGGCCTTGGCCTCGTCTGGCATCATCACGGAGAATTTTCCGCCCAGGCTGCCGGCTATCTTCAGCAGGGTCAGGGGGACGGTGACCCGGACCTTGGGCTTGTCCGCCCCTTTTTCAAAGACCCTGACCTTGAGCCAGCGGGCCTTGCCGTTGGTTCCCCCGGGTGTGTCCATGGCGGCCATCAGCTTGGCGGCCTCTTCGGCGGAGATCTTTTTGTCTTCCACCAGTTTCAATATGCGCAGTCTGTCTTCGGACATGATTCTTCCTCCTTACGTTGGGGTTTGATTAATCAAACCCTTACTATAGATTCTTTAGTCTTTGGGCGGCCTCGTCGGCCGACATCTGTCCGTCTTCCACGGCCTTCAGTATCTGCTCCCGGGACTGCTTGTCTCCCTCTTTCTCCAGCACCGAATCATTGGTCTTGGGCCTGCGCCAGGCAAAGGAGTCTATCACTTTCATCACACCCCAGGCGATGATCAATATCGGCCAGTCCCGGGAGAAGGAAAAGTGAAAGGAATAAAGCCCGTAGTTGGAAAGCAGCAGCAGGGCTCCCAAGGCGATCCAGAACAAAGCCCACAGGATCTTGCGGGGGCGGTTTTGGTAATAAAAATACATTTGGCCTCCTTGTTATATTTTTGTTTAAATAATTATTCTCTATTTTGAGTGCGGATTTCGCGAATATTATTTGATATATCAGCGGAAATCAATAATAATCAGCGTTGATCAGCGTTCCGGTTGGTTCAGATAGAATCGATCAGTTTGGACAGGCCGATCACGATGAATATCACCGGCCAGTCCAGCTTCAACGAAACGGTAAAGGGCAGGACCTGGTGGTTGGCCAGCAGGCTGACCACGCCCAGGGCGATGAAAACTCCGGCCCACAGGATCTTGCGCAGAACTTTGCTGGTGGATTTTTCCATTGTTCTTTCCTCTCTATGTTTAACTGTTATGATATTGTTATGTCGCCGCTGACGGTCTTGACGCTAAGACTCCCCCGGCCGCCGCCCAGTTTGCCCGATAAACTGCGGTTGGTCTGGCTTAGCCCTTCCAGGTCCAGCTCGCAGTCAACGTCGCCGCTGACGGTGGCGGCCTCGACGGCCGCCGAGGAATCAGCGCCAAGTTCCAAGGATACGTCCCCCGAGACGGTGGTTATGACCGCCGAGCTGCCTTCAGCCACCGGGCCCTGGAACTGAATGTCGCCGCTGGTGCTGCGGATCCTTATCTCGCCTGCCCTGGCTGACTTGATGTCGATGTCTCCGCTGACCGTCTGCCCCTGAATGTCTCCCGACAGGGAGATGCCGGCGTCCCCGCTGATGGTCTGGAAGTCCAGGCTCCCGGAACAGCCGTTGACCACGAGGTCGCCGCTGGCGGTGTTGATCTTCAGGGCTGTTTCAGTACAGCCGTTGACCTCGATGTCGCCGGAGGCGGAGGAAAGGTTGTTTTCACCCCGGCATCCAAAGATCTCGATCTCTCCCGAGGCGGTGTTGAGCCGGCAGCCATTGAGCAGGTTCTGGACCGAGATCTCACCGCTGACCGAGGATATCTCGGCGGCAATGTTTTTAGGCATCACAATGGTGAAGTCGACCTTGGCCCGGCGCTTCTTGGTCCAGGGCGGTCCGTCCACTTTGATCTTCAAAACTCCATTCTCAGTTTCGGTGCTGATGTCCAGGGATTTGAGTTTTTCCCTGGCTTCGCCGCGGTCCTCGGCCCAGACCTGGATGTCGGCCGTGATGGTGATCTGGTCGGTCTCGGCACCGGTGATCTCAAAGTCGCTGCGGGGCTGGTTGATGGAAATGGCGGCGATGCCGGCGGCGGGGACGACGATCTCTTTTTCCTCTTCGGCCTTTTCCGAGCCGTGGATATCATCGATTTCTATGTGAATGTCCTTCAGGCTTTCCCGGACCCCGGCCAGAGCTTCGGCCACTATTCTTCCGGGGTTTATCTGTCCCAGGGTTTCGTGCAGGCCGGCTGTATCCTGCCAGTGACGGTGGCGGTTTGGTTTTCCCTTGTTCAAGGCCGAGAGCAGGGAGTCGGCTTCCTGGGAGCTGATCCTGCCGCCTTCCAGCATCTTCAGGATTTTGATGGTTTCTTCGGACATGGTAGGTCTCCTGTTGGGGCGGGTTTTAAACCCGCCCTTACGGTTATTGGTTGGGGCAGGTTACTGGGGCAGGTTTAAAACCTGCCCTTACTACCCGCCCTTACTTTTTTGTTACGATCCGGCCTGGTCCAGCAGCTCCACCGCCTGAGCGGCGCTGATCTTTCCCGACTCCAAAGCCTCCAGCACTTCCGAGCGGCTCATAGTCTTGGCCGCCTGCCCGGACAGGGCGGCGATGGCGTCGTCCAGCTTGTTGCGGACGGTGGGGTAGGATATGCCCAGCCTACTTTCCACTTCCTTGATGTTGCCCCGGGAGAGGACGAAGGTCCTGATGAAGTCCAGTTGGTCTTCGCTCAGGCTGCCCAGGGGGGACAGGGGGAACTCGCCCCGGACGGTGGTGTCGCAGCCGGAGCACCTTAGTTCCGAGATGTGCATGGAGCCCTGGCAGGCCGGGCAGGTATTGGGTGTTTGTTTGGGCATGGATGCAAAATCCTTTGTGGATCGTTAGATCATTTTGTTGAGATTTAAGAAAGGACGGGTATTTTATTGGACAAAATTCTGGCCGGGCAGATGCAAGTAGCGACAGATCATTTCTTCCCAAAAAAGGAGTCTTAGGGCTCTGATCTTTTCCGGGCTGAGTCCGTTTCCAGACTCGATTATTTGGAGTGGGCTGTTCATTGGTTTACCTCCATGATTTATTGTTGTCGGGGCAATTCATGAATTACCCTTACCGTATTATTTCAATTATAACAAAAATAATTGAAAATGTCAATAGGTAACTTAAAAATATTAATATAATTATTAACAATATTAATATAATAAAAAAACGACCCACAGGGTCGTTTTTTAACTGATTATTAGATAATAAATTAGGAATCTTTGTTTAACAGTGATATTTTTTGTTGATATGCCAGGTTCATCGTTTTCTCATATATTTTATGATATAAGGCCAAAGCATTTTGCCGGAATTCCGCATTTCCTGTAAAAATGAATTTCTGAAAATTGAGTTCGGCTTGCTCCCGGTCGCCGAATGCCAAGTCTTCAATTTTTGAAAAGTCCGGAGCCCTCATGTCCTTGCTCCGGCGGTGGGCTGCCAGAAGATTTAAGAGGCTGGTCTTGAACACTATCTCCTTGCTTTGGATCTCCCGGGCAATTTCCAGGGCCTTGGAATTCAATCTTTCCGTTTCTTCGAAACGTTCCCGGTCATAATGCAGTTCGGCCAGGTTGTAGAGGGCGTAGCATAAAAAATACTTGCTGTTGATCTCTTCGGTGATCTTGATGGCCTGCTGGTAGTAATCTGTTGCTTTGGCATGATCCTCTCTTTGCTTGTAGTAATTCCCCAGATGGCCCAGCACCCGGCCCTGGTCTTCCTTGTTTCCCAGTTCTTTGGCCAGAGACAGGGCAAAGTTGAAATATTCAAGAGACTCGCTATATTTTCCTTGATTTAAAAAAACCGTTCCCAGGTTGTCGCTGGCCAGGATCAGTCCCTGCTTGTCTGCCATCTGCCGGGAGATGGAGTGGTACTTTTCAAAGCAGTCCAGGGCGTTGATGTAGTCGTCCAGCTCAAAATATATGGTGCCGATGTTGCACAGGGCATAGCTTTCCATCTGAAGGTTTCCCAGCTGGCGGGCCAGCACCAGATACTGACGGGCATACTCCATGCTTTTGGCAAACTCGCCCCGTTCCTCGTAGATCAGCCCTATGTTCCCGACCGAAGCCACCATTGATTCGGCGTCGCCCATCTCCCTGGCCAGGGCGGCCGCCCGCTCATAGTATTCTATAGCCTTGTCGTAATCACCCATCTGGTAATAGATTATTCCCATGTTGCCGGTGGCCCGGCAGACCGTGCCCCGGTTGCCGTTATGCTCGGCCAGTTCCAGAGCCTTGTCCAGGCATTCCATGGCCTTGGGGTAGTCGCCCTGGTTGTGGTAGATCTCGGCGATGCCGTCGTAGGTATGGCCCAGTCCTTCGGTGTCGCCGTTTCCGGCCTGGATCTGTTCCGATTTCCGGTAAAGCTCAAAGGCCTCGTCATAATTGCCCATGTTGGTCAGCAGCTGGGCCAGGCGGTTCTGGGTCTCGGTCAAATAGCCGAGATGGCCGGTGTTCTCCAGCCAGGCCAGGTTGCTCTGGAAGACCATCTCGGCGTTCTCCCATTCGCCCAGGGTCTGCAGCAGGTCGGCCTTCTTGTTCAAAAGGGCAAAGGGCCAATACCCGCCGGCTGCCGAGGAGTCCAAGCTGGCCAGCCACAGGCTGGTAACTTTGTATCTATGTCGGCTATTGTCAAATTCCATAAAGATATTTCACGTTTACCGGGGCAGACAGGATTTACATGATTTTATTTTTCATCAGTCTATTTATCAGAACCTTAATTTAAATCCCGTTAATCATGTTAATCCTGTCTGGGGTATTATTTTTTTCTTCGCCAGCAGCGCCGCGCCGATGGCTCCGGCCCAGGGTCCCAGTTTGGCCGGCTTCACTTTTATACCGAGGACGTTGAAGGGCATGGCCCGCCGTTTCATTTCCTTAATGGCTGGGTCCAAAATATATTTTCCGGCCTGGGCCACCCCGCCGCCGATGACGATGGCCTGGGGATTGAAGATGTTGGCATAGTTGGCCAGGCCTACGCCCAGCAGGGTCCCGGTCTCGGCCAGTGCCTTTATCGCGGCCGACTCGCCCTTTCTGGCCCGGACGGAGATATCGGCTACAGTGAATTTTGAATTTTGAATTTTGAATTTTGAATTAAGTTCGCCATAGCGTACTATGATGGCGTTTGCTCCGACCATGGCTTCCAAACATCCCCTGTTACCGCAGAGACAGCGTGGTCCGTCGTATTTGATGCTGGTGTGCCCCAGCTCCCCGGCACCCCCGGTGGAGCCGCGGTACAGCTTCCCGTCAAGCACCAGGCCGCCGCCCACCCCGGTGCCAAGGGTCAGGCCGACCACGTCCTGAGATCCTTTGGCCGCTCCGCAAAAGGTCTCGGCCAGCACAAAACAGTTGGCGTCGTTGTCAATGGCCAGGGGGATATTCAACCCCGGCAATTCTTTTTTCAGCAGGCGCTCCAAGGGCACGGCATTCTGCCAGCCGGGAAGGTTGGGGGAGTTGCGGACGGTTCCCTTGTTCACCAGACCGGCCGAACCCAGCCCGATGGCGGCCACGCCGATGTTCTTGGATCCGGCAACCCTCAGTAAGTATCCGATCTCCCCGGCCATGATCTTGATCACCGCCCCGGAGCCCAGGTGGGCCAGGGTGGGGATCTGTCTTTTTACGATGACCTTTAGCGACCGGGCATCGAGCAAAACCGATTTGATGTTGGTGCCGCCCAGGTCAAGGCCCATTAAGGCGGTTCTCATAAGCTTCTCCATTCCGATAAAACAAACTATAAGGAAGCCATGAATACAGGAAAACATTTTTCATGGTTTCCTAATAAAACCAGCCGTTAGAATAGCTAAAAGCATAACATAAAAACACTAATTTAGCAAGGCAAACAGATTATGTTAAAATAGGGCCGTTCAGTCAATAAATTCCTTGATTTTACACAGGCTTTAGTTGTATGCTTATACTAAATTTAACGAGGCTTTGTCTGCATGACCACAAAAAACATTTCCCAAAAGAAAATTGAAGAGCTGATCTTAAAGTTCCGGCAGAACGAAGACAGTTACAAGAACGGATCGTACAACGAAACCCAACTGCGGCGGGAGTTCCTCGATCCTTTCTTTGAAGCCTTGGGCT
>Ga0315268_10001497_pt1 | contig 26898 bp, 20 predicted proteins | sample C1_top_MG_FD_204535 | JGI IMG/M metagenome (GOLD analysis project Ga0315268, IMG submission 204535) | Sediment microbial communities from Yellowstone Lake, YNP, Wyoming, USA - C1_top | ecosystem: Environmental > Aquatic > Freshwater > Lake > Sediment | place: USA: Wyoming | collected 2017-08-01
GCGCCGCCCCGATGGCGTTCAGCTCGTTGATCTCGCGGGTGGCGCCGGCCAGCCGCTCGTTGACTTCGCGCCGGGTCTGCAGCAGGTGGATGTGATCGAGGGCGTTGTCCATCATGCGCTCGACCAGGCTGGGCGGGGTGTTGGCCGGCAGATAGCCGTAGATGGCGCCGTCCAGCCGCGGATCCTTGTAACGCGTGTCGGAAAGGGCGAGGATGCGGATATTGGGGGCGCGCAGCGTGGGCGCGTATTCGCGCAGCAGCCGCTCCGACGACACGACCACGATGGTTTCCGCCTCGCGTCCTTCCAAGTCGGAGACTTTCAGCCGCGCGTAACGCTGAATGCCGGTCAAGGCCCGCTGTGCCGCTTCGTCGCCCTCGAAGCAGACCACCGCCGGCATGGTGCGCAGGGCGCTTGAAACCGACGGCCTTTCCGGCGCCTTTCCGGTTGAAGTCATAATCGTGAGGCTCGCACACCCAGGCATCGGCCCCGCGGCGGAATGAATTCCGACGCCGCGGCGGAATGAATTCCATCACCGCGGCGGAATGAATTCCGCCGCTACACGTTGCGCGCTAACTATATCTCAGGAATTCGGGAAAAAGAATGCCGCCGCTTACCACCCCGGTTCTTCCCGATTCGTGCCATACAATCCCGGCAGGCTGCGGTGGCTAACTGATATATAATCCGTGGCCTCTCCCCCGATGCGTCCGTGCGCAACACGGTGGGGGCCGTAGTCTGCCCCAGGTTTGAGGAGAACACCATGTCTGTCCCACCGACCACGCCCGCCGGCGCTGGCGCAGGCGCCGCGGCCGCGCCCGCGCTGGCCAAAGCGCCCGAGCCGCAGCCGCAGCATTTCCTGCAGCGCATCAAGCTGTTCAGCGCGCTCAGCGTCGACGAGTGCCAGCAAGTGGTCAAGCGCATGAAGCGCCGCGACTTCCCGCCCAACCAGATCATCGTGCGCGAGGGCGCTCCCGGCAACAGCATGTTCTTCATCACCGCGGGCCTGGTGGAGATCCGCAAGAAGGACCCGCACACCGGGATCGATTTCCTGCTTACCGAGATGGGCCCGGGGCAGAACTTCGGGGAAATGTCGCTGCTGACCGGCAAGCCGCGCACCGCCAGCGTCACCTCCACGCAAGCCACCACGTGCGCCGTACTGGAGCAGGCCGATTTCCAGGCTCTGCTCATGCAGTACCCCAAGATCGGGCTGGCGCTCACCACCATCCTGGCCGAGCGCCTGGAAGCCGCCAGCCAGCAGGTGGGCATCGAGTTCATCAACCTGAGCAAGATGTCGTTCGACGCGCGCGTGCTGGCGCTGCTGCCGCAGCAGATGATGCTGCAGCACAAGGTCATCCCGGTGGCCTTCATCAACAACCGGCTGTCGCTGGCCATGGTGAATCCCAACAACATCATTGCCCTGGACGACATCCGCCGCATCATCAAGGGCGTGATGATCGAGCCCGTGGTCACCACCGAGGAAGACTTCCGCAAATTCATGAGCACCACCTACATGCAGCTCATGAAGAAGGACGAGCCGGCGCCCGCGGCGGGCGCGCCGGGGCCGGAGATCGCGCAGACCAGGGTGCAGTCGCCCGAGGCCATGATGGACCTGCTGCAGTCCGACCTGATCCGCGACATCCAGATGAGCGACGATGCCGCCGCTGCCGAAACCAAGCAGGACCTGATGTCGGCCAGCGAAGACGCGCCCATCATCCGGCTCGCCAACTCCGTGCTCGGCCTGGCCATCAAGAAGGGCGCCAGCGACATCCACGTGGAGCCGATGGAGAAGGAAGTCATCATCCGTTACCGCATTGACGGCGTCTTGCAGACCATCCAGAACCTGCCCAAGAAGGTGCAGCTCGGGCTGATTTCGCGGCTCAAGATCATCTCCAAGCTCGACATCAGCGAGAAACGCCTGCCCCAGGACGGCCGCATCTCGGTCAATATGGAAGGCAAGCCGATTGACTTCCGCGTCTCCACCGTCCCCGGCAAGTGGGGCGAGAAGGTCTGCCTCCGCATCCTCGACAAGTCCAACACCACCCTCGGCCTCGACAAGCTGGTCTGGCACGAGCCCACGCTGAAGCTGATCCGCGAGCTCATCGCCCAGCCCTACGGCATCATGTACGTCACCGGACCCACCGGCTCCGGCAAGACCACCACGCTCTACTCCGCGCTGGCCGAGATCAACGATCCCGGCATCAACATCTCCACCGCCGAAGACCCCATCGAGTACGACCTCGGCGGCGTCAACCAGATTCAGGCCAACAAAGACATCGGCCTCGACTTCGCCCGCATCCTGCGCGCCTTCCTGCGCCAGGACCCCGACGTCATCCTGGTCGGCGAGACCCGCGACAAAGAAACCGCGCACATCGCCGTGGAAGCCGCGCTCACCGGACACCTGGTCTTCACCACGCTGCACACCAACTCCGCCGCCGGATCGTTTACCCGGCTGGGCGAAATGGGCGTGGAGCCGTTCCTGGTATCGTCTTCCACCATCGGCGTGATGGCGCAACGCCTGGCGCGCCGCCTGTGCAAGAACTGCCGCGAGCAGTACGACGCTGACGATGCCACCTGCGACTTCATGGGCCTGCCGCACGGGTCGAAGTTCTGGAAGGGCAAGGGCTGCGATACCTGCGGCGGCAAGGGCGTGAAGGGCCGCGTCGGCATTTATGAAGTGATGAAGATGAACGCCGAGCTGCGCGCCATGGTGGCCAAGGGCGCCCTCACCGAGGACATCCACAACGCCGCCCTGCGCCTCGGCATGCTCGACCTGAAGAAATACGCCGGCCTGCTGCTGCTGGAAGGCCTGACGTCTGTGGAAGAAGTGCTGCAGGTGGTTTCCGTTCAGGAATAGAAGCAATTGACCACAAAGGACACGAAGGATCACAAAGTATTTCCTTCGTGTCCCTTGGTGTCCTTTGTGGTTAATCCAGTTATCCCCGCGAAATGAACGCCCCCTGCACCAGCTCCGGCGTGAACCCCGCCGGCACCTCGCCCTGCGACGCGTAACGGTACAGCGCCACGGTAAAGATGCTCTTCACCGCCGCGCCCACTACCGACACCGCCAGGAAATAGATCACGCCCACCGCGATCCCCAGCAGCGGATGCACCATCGCCGCCCCGGACGCCAGCGCCACTCCCGCCACGATCGCCAGCAGCCAGATCAGCCCGAAGCTGAAGCCGCTCATGATCTCTTCGCCCCAGGTCTTCTTCAGCACGCTGGTGGAGCGCTTCACCGAGTCCACGATCCCCAGGTCCTCAAACACCAGCACCGGGACGATGAAGTAGGTCATCAGCGTCCAGGCGGTGCCCAGCAGCCAGGCAATGAGCTTGCCCAGCTTCTCGGTCCGGTCTTCAAGAAAGCGCAGCACCGAGCCTACCGAGGCGGCCACCAGGGCCCACAGGAAGATGCGCCCCACGCGGCTCCAGGCGGCGCTGAGCCCGTCGCCCACCGTGGCGTGCCCGCCCGCCAGGCAGATGTTGGCGCAGGCCACCAGCGCGCTGTTGAAGAACACGATGACGAAGTAGTTGGCGAAATAGAAAAGGAACAGGATGCCGTACTCGGCGTTTGTCATGCGCGCGTGGCCGATAAAGGCCCCGCTGGCGAAGACCGGGATGGCGAAGCTCACGCTGACCACGACGACGGCAATCCCGCTCAGCACCGGAAACACCAGCATGCGCTTGTCCCCGGCCAGCACCCGGAAACTCTCCTTCATCAGTTCCCACGACCGCTGAAATCTCTCGATCACCTGGCCCGCCTCCTTTCCTGTTCGCCGCAGGATAGCACGGGTGCGGCCGCTGATTAACGCGGCTTACGCAGATCGGGAATGATGTGCAAGGCTGGCTAAGCAGGTCAGTCTGCAGCAACAGCACCGTCCGTTAGATCAGATGATCGAAGGTGCGGCATCTCGTCATACGTGTTCCCATTTAGCATTCGCCCCGTTCGAGTCTTAACCACACCGCCCCATTGCTTAAAAAAGAACGGCACCTTGGCTCGAATGCATTGTGCCTGGACGCTCTCGACCCAACCTTGCTCCATGGGTCGGGCTCCCGGGCCGGATTCGCCGCCCACAATGACCCAATCGATCCCGTCGAGAGGCAAGTTGTCTAGTGGACCCAGCAAAGGCTCCAACGAAAGAAATTTCACCGCTGCTGGTGTCGCCTTCAACTCCACGATGCGATGGAGGTAATTGGCGCTCTCGACGCTTACGCCCATCCAGATATTGGCCCTCCAATCGAGGAGCTTACAAACCTCCCGAAGACGTTGAGATCGTTTAGTCAAGACCTGGAACGTGTGACGTGCGCATCGATTCATGACAGCGAAAACACGACTGATGTAATCCGTGGGCACACGTTCGTGGAACAGGTCGCTCATCGAATTTACGAAAACAAGGCGGGGCTGACGCCAGCGTTCGGGCAGTGCAAGTGCATCCGGTTGTAGCGTCACCCCAAACCCGTTCCGATAACGACTCATGCCCATCGCCTGCAGTCGTTTTGCCAGGCGCTGAGCATAGCAATGCTTACAACCCGGGCTGACTTTCGAGCACCCAGTCACAGGATTCCAAGTAGCCTGCGTCCACTCGATCTTTGAACCGTCTGCCATGTCAGCTCGCGAGTATATGATGTGCGATCTTTATAGCGGTAGGTGCGCCTCGTTGGTTGGCGGCAGCGAAAACCAGCAAGAAAAGAGCGGTGCCCCGGTTGTTACGAAGCAGCAATGGCTCGGCGACTGCTGCGAAAATTCCACGCAGCCGATTTACGAAAAAGTTGCTTATTTTCGCAATGTCGGCCGTTTTCGTCACTATTTGCACGCCGGCAATCAGGGAGGATTCCGTTGTATAGAACTCCTCCTCCCATTGGTCGGTACCGAAAACAGATGTCAGCTTTGCGCGCCAGCTCTCAGGCGGCTTGCCATGACGAACCAACATCCTGTTCACACCGAAAATCGGGAATAGCATCCACATATCTATCGCCTGAGTTTTCGCAATCGTTTCGATTGTCTTCCATTCCACCTGCATCCCGAACGGGTCAAGAAAAACGACAGCACGGTTCTTGTGCCAATCAGTTGTAGCGCACCAATGCTGAATCGCGGTGTTCGCATCCTCGATTACGATTTCGGTAGCTTTTGTGGGGAAGTTACTCGCCACGTTCCGCAATTCTCCCGCTCTGTCTGCGTCCAGCTCTACGAAAACGTAGTGGCTGAATCCAGGCTCGATTTCCAGAGCGCGCACAGCACTTCCCTTGCTGTACTCCTCAGCCTGTCGGCTCAGCTCTGCAAATTCGTCAGGGAACAGTTCGGCCAGGGGCATGTTCGGTTTCCGCATGTACCCCGTACCGGCGAAGGCATCTACGTAGGTTGTATGGAAGTACCCGCCCTTCGAACCCGGCTTGAAAATCTGACAGTATGCCGAGAGGTATTTCTGCACGCGCGCCAGCTTCTCCTGAGTCCATCCTCCTCCGAAAAGCTGTTGCTGACCGCGTTTGGTGGGTTTCGCCATTTGTTCGCCACAAGACTAACCGAAAACCGACCTCTTGGGAAGTCACTTTGTGGACACTTGGGTACCCGGTGCCCCCGCAAATGTTTTCGTGTCAGTTCACGCGAGCATCCGGGTGCCCCACCCAACGCGGTTTTCGTTGGGTGGGTTCCTCCGCGTCCGGTTTTGAAAATCCGCGTTTATCCGCGTTCATCCGCGGCCAGATTCCCTCGTCTGCTAAGCTTGACGGCATGGAACTGCGCCACCGCATATGGAACCTGATGGGTCCGGAGCGCCGCCTGAGGGCCGCGCAGGCGTTCTGGGCGGAGAAGAATCCCGCCCACGCGCAAGCCGAGGCCATGCTCGCCGGGCGCCTGCATGCGCGTCCGGTGTTTGTGCGCCGCTTGCCGCCGGAGAAGAAGGCCGCCTACGTGGCCAACGATCCGGCGATCAACGCCGCGGTCTGGGACGCGGTCATGGTGGCCTACCATCTGGCGGCGCAGCGGGCGCTGCTTACCGACTTCCTCAATGCGGTGGGCATTCCCAACGAAAATGGGCGCCTGGCCAACACCGATTCGGCCACGCCACCCACCACCGAGCAGTTGAACCAGGCCATCCGCGCGGTCGGGGAAAAGCACGACAAGCTGGACGTGCTGGTGTACCTGGCGGCGGTGGCGTTACAGGATGACCGCCTGTGGCAGAACCTGCCGCCGCTGATTGTGGAACTGGAAAAGGCCGTTAGACATTAGCCCCCCACCCTGTCGCTCCAAACCCGGGAGGGACAAGGTGGGCTACCCGCCCTGTTTCGCGGGCGAGGGCGCCCGCGCCACATTTGCCCGCGCCACATTTCCACGCCATAGGAAGAACCACCTAAGCGAGCTTCGTCAGGGAGTTCGACACTTCGATTAAGGCTGAAAACTTTGTGGGACTAGGTGATCCCGATTAGTACGGATTGGCGCGCTCGCGCCGATACTCCGGAAACCAAAGTAGCTGATTTCCGGAGGAGATAATTTGAGCCGAGCGCAATGGACCGCAACGCTGCTGATCCTCGTGCTGGCGGCCGCGCTATCTGCGGGCGCGCAGATCACGCCCACGACCACGCTGGCGGCTGAAACCGGCAACAACACCGCCGCGTCCAATCTGTTCACCACCTCCAGCAACGGCGACGTCACCCCCCTGAACGTCAGCAAGGTGGACACGCACAGCCTGCTGTATGCGGGGTTCAACGGCCAAATCTACGTGCACCTGATGGGCTGGTTCTGCCAGAACGCCGGCTCGACCGCCACCGGCGGCGGAACCCAATGCGGCAGCCACGTGCAGGTCGGCTACAACTCCGCCGACGCCACCCAGGTGGCCAAGCAGATCAACGACATGATCAGCCGCGGCATCAACGGCGCCATCCACGACTGGTACGGCCATGGCAGCTATGAAGACCGCGAATCACTGCTGTTTCTGGCGGAGGCAGAGAAGCATGCCGGATTCCAGCTCGCCATCATGATTGACAAGGGTGTGAACAACGGCAACGACACCCAATCCATCATCCAGCACGTGCAATATATTTCCCAGACGTACTTCCCCTCGCCGGCCTACATGCGCTGGAATGGGCATCCGGTGGTCACCAACTTCGGGCTCGACTCCAGCGTGAATTGGGCTGCGGTGGCCGCCGCCTTTCCCGGGACCATCTTCCTGTTCCAGGACAATGCCGGGTTTACGCAAAACTCGGTGACCAGCGGCTCGTATTCCTGGGTGATGCCCGACGATGCCAACTACGGCCTCAACTACCTGGACGACTTCTACAACACCGGCCAGCAGTATCCGAACCTGTACACGGTGGGCGCCATGTACAAAGGGTTCAACGACACCATCGCGAGCTGGTCGGCCAACCGCATCATGGATCAGCAGTGCGGACAAACCTGGCTGCAGACATTTGCCCACGCCAATTCCTACTTCAGCAGCTCCAACCAACTGCCGGCAATCCAACTGGTGACCTGGGACGACTACGAGGAAGGCACCGAGATCGAGACCGGGATCGACAATTGCGTCACCGTGCAGGCCACCGTGGCGGGCACGGTGCTGAGCTGGACCCTGACCGGCGCCGAGAGCACGATTGACCACTACCAGGTGTTCATCTCGACGGACGGGCAGAACCTGGCCCCGGTGGGGGACGTGCCGGCGGGTACCCGCCAGCTCGACCTGGCAACATACACGATCCCGGCCGGCAACTACACGCTTTACGTGAAGGCGGTGGGGAAACCGTCGCTGCGCAACCAGATGTCGAACGCGGTCAGCTTCACCTTGGCGGCTTCGACCAGTGGTGGCCCGACGCCGCCGGCGCCGCCACCTCCAACGCCGCCGCCGCCGGCGCCAACGACGCCAACGGCGCCGGTGAGCAAGAGCGTCAGCGTGAGCGCGTCGCCAACCACGGCCAGCATGACGCGCGGGCAGTCGGCCCAGTTCCAGTTGGCGGTGGCGGAAAGCGGCGCGTCGGATCCGGTGTCGCTGAGCTGCGGCAATCTGCCGGCAGGCATGACCTGCGCCTTCAGCTCCGCAACGGTCACGCCGGGAGCGACGGCGGCTGCGGTGACGCTGACGGTGAGCGCGGCGTCCACCATGGCGGCGGCGCATCCGCGCTCGCCGGGCCGCGGCTTGCCCGTGTACGCGCTGTGGATGTGGGGCTTCGGCGTGGCCGGGTTGTGCACGCTGCCGGAAGTGATGCGCCGCAAGCGCCGCCTGCTGCTGTTGGCCGTGGTGCTCGGGTTTGCCCTGCTGCAACTGGCGTGCGGCGGCGGCGGCGCGGCCACCAGCCAGATGCTGCAACAGCCCACGGTGACCACGCAGTCGACAACGCCGACGGCGAGCACTTCGAGCACCTACACGGTGACGGTGACGGCGACGTCGGGGACGGTGGTGAGCTCGACCAACCTGGCGATTACGGTGCAGTAGCACAAGTCAGAAGTGAGAAGTAAGAAGTGATTGCCCCACCCTGTCGCTCCAAAATCGGGAGCGACAAGGGTGGGGCAACCTCAAGTCCACTTACACCAAGTGGCGGGCGGGTAGCCCACATAAGAGCAGACCCACGAAAGCTGTACCCTTCGCACCAGCAGGTTGCTGAAAAACTCTGAAAGGCAGGTTCCTCGGGGACTCGCGCCACCCGCCCTTTGACATCCCAGGACTCTCTGATAGATAATTCAAGCAATTAATTGAATGTTTGATGAATATGCCAGACAACGCTGAAAAAGCCAAGCAGAAACGGCAGTTCAAGGATGCCGCCTACGGCCAGTTGGCCCGCATCGGGAAGGCGCTTGCCAGTCCGAAGCGGCTGGAGCTGCTCGACCTGCTGTGCCAGGCCGAGCGCACGGTGGAGGGACTGGCTGCCGAAACCAAAATGTCGGTGGCCAATACCTCGCAGCACTTGCAGATCCTACAGGCAGCGCGGCTGGTGGAGACGACGAAGAATGGCCGCTATGTCGTGTACCGGCTCGCGGATGCCCTGGTCTGCGACTTCTTTCGCTCCTTTCGCTTGCTCGCCGAAGACCGGCTGGCGGAGATCGAGCAGATTCGGCGGCGCTTTTTCAGCGAAGGGGGAGGTCTCGATCCGCTCGATCGCGAGGCCCTTTTGCAGCGGGTGCAACAGAGAAAGGCCATTGTCATAGACGTCCGCCCGGCAAACGAATATCTGACAGCCCATATCGCGGGCGCCCTGCCGATGCCTCTGGAACAACTGAAGCAGCGCCTTTCAGAGCTGCCGCGCAACAAGGAGGTTGTTGCTTACTGCCGCGGGCCTTTCTGCGTGCTGGCCAAGGAAGCGGTTGAGCTACTGCGCTCCCACGGATTCCGGGCTGCACGGTTGGAGGACAGCGTCCAGGATTGGCTGGCTCACGGTTTCCCGGTCGCTAGCGGCGAGGAACCGGCGCGCAAGCGCTTGGTCCGCGCTCATTGATTTTGTCGAGGTGCACCGATGATCCTGCGTCAACTCTTGCATACCCAGCCAGTCGTAGCGGCCTCCTACATCTTCGGTTGAGGGGGCAAGGGCCTGGCCGCCGTGTGCGACCCTCTTGAACAAACCGAGCCGTACTTGCGGATCTCGCAGGAGACCGGGATGCAGATCCGCTACGTGATCGATACTCACGTCCATGCCGACCACATTTCCGGCGGACGCAAGCTGGCCGAAGCCACCGGCGCGGATTACGTGTTGCACACGAGCGCGGGCGCGCAGTTCCAGTTTCACGGCGTTTCCGAGAACGAGGTGCTGGAAATCGGGAACGTGCAGATCCGTGTGCTGCACACACCCGGTCATACGCCCGAGCACATCGCGCTGGTGGTCACGGACAAGACGCGCGGTCCGGAGCCGTGGTTCCTGCTGAGCGGCCATACGCTGATGGTCGGTGATCTGGGCCGCACGGAGCTGGCCTCCAGTGCGGAGGACGGCGCGCGCGCTCTTTTCCGGAGCGTACAGAAACTCAAACGGCTTCCCGACTACCTCGAAGTGCTGCCGGGCGCATTTTCCGGATCGGTGTGCGGACGTTCGCTGAGCGGTAAACCCAGTTCAACGATCGGCTTCGAGCGCCGTTTCAACCGGGCGTTTCAGATCGATAACGAAACGGCATTCGTGCGCCACATGCTGGAGGACATACCAACGCCACCCGCCGAAGCTGCCAGGATTCGGGCGATCAATCTCGGTCTTGAAGCTGCGCAGCCTTAAGAGCTATGGACGCGAACAGCGGCACAATTCGTTTAGGACTTCGAGAGAACCTGGGCCAGTTCTCACTGCTGGTGCTGATCAACGTCTTTGTCGGGATGATGGTCGGGCTGGAACGCACGGTCGTGCCTCTGATTGGGGAGAAGGAGTTCGGGCTGGTATCCAAGACCGCAATCGTCTCCTTCATCGTCAGCTTCGGCGTAACCAAGGCCATATGCAACCTGTTTGCGGCGCGGGTGTCGGAAACAGCCGGGCGCAAGAAGGTCCTGGTAACGGGTTGGCTGTTTGGCGTGCCGGTTCCCTTCATCATCATCTTCGCCGGGCACTGGTACTGGTTCGACGTAGCCAACGTCCTGCTCGGGGTCAATCAGGCTTTGTGCTGGTCGATGACGGTGATCATGAAGGTGGACTTGGTTGGCCCCAAGCGGCGCGGGTTTGCGCTGGGGCTGAACGAGTTCGCCGGCTATATTGCGGTGGGCTTCACCGCCTGGATTACGGGCTACATTGCGTCGGTTTACGCGCTGCGCCCGCAACCGTTCTACCTGGGCATTGGAGTGGCGTTCGCCGGGTTGCTGCTCTCATTGTTTTTTGCGAAAGAGACGCGGCAGTACGCCACCCTTGAGGCAAAGCTCCACCACCCGCCGGCTGCTGACACAGCGAATGATCCTCCCCAGCCCCGCTCCATGCGCGAAATTTTCGCGCTGGCATCCTGGAAAGACCGGAACCTGTTTTCCTGCAGCCAGGCGGGGCTAGTGAATAACCTGAACGACGGCATGTCGTGGGGCATTTACCCGCTGTTCTTCACCAGCCTCGGGCTGGGTGTCGCGGCCATTGGCACAATCAAGGCAGTGTATCCCGCCACCTGGGGCATCCTGCAGTTAGTCACGGGACCGTTGAGCGACCGCTGGGGACGAAAGTGGCTTATAGCCGGCGGGATGGTGGTGCAAGCCGGAGGTATCTGGCTGACGGTTGCCGTTCCAGTGTATGCAGCGTGGATGGTGGGAGCGGTGTTGCAGGGTTTGGGGACAGCCATGGTTTATCCCACGCTGCTGGCGGCGATCAGCGACGTGGCGCGTCCGGAGTGGCGCGCGACGGCCATGGGCGCCTATCGCTTCTGGCGCGATCTGGGATATGCCCTGGGCGCGCTGATCTCAGGAGTGATCGCCGATCTGCTGGGGATGCGGGCGGCAATTCAGGTGGTCGCGGGCCTGACGCTTCTTTCGGGCCTGCAGGTCGCATTCAGGATGCGGGAGACGCATCTGGGCGCAGGCAAACCTGAAAGCGATTCCGCTCCAGCGGTGCGGGGAGTGGCGCAGCCTTTCGGACCAAAGAAATCTTGAGGTCGCCTCCACCCGTGTCTCGCCCGGTGTTGGCGGGTGGGGCTTTTCCGTCCCGCGTTCATGCGTCGCGGGCGAGGGCGCCCGCGGCACATTCGCCCGCCCCATACTGTGAAAATCACACCCAAGGGGTCCAGCCGCCGTAGGGGAAGGCTTCGGAGCGGGAGCCCCAGCGGGGGACGCGGCGGAAGGGGGAATGGGCCAGGGCGCGGGTGCGCTGCTGCAGGTCGAAGGAGCGCAGGTACTCGCGGATGATCTGGGGCATGGTCATGCGCAGGGCGGCGGAGAAATTCTGCTCCGCCATGTCGCGCTGCTTTTGCGGCGACAGCAGCAGCGAGGCCAGGCAGGCGGCAAGCCGGCGGGCGTTGCCGCGGGGGTAGAAGTCCACCGCCATAGCCTCGTCGGCAGCCATGTCGAGGAACTCGGGCAGGTCGGAGGAAACGATGGGCAGGCCGTACTGGCAGGCCTGGTGCGCCGGCCCGCTGGAACCGGTGGATGAATCGTAGGGCAGCACGACCAGGCTGGCCGTGCCGTAGAGTTCGGGAATGTCGTCCTCCAGCACGTAGCCGCGGAATTCGATGCGCTGGTTGCCGCGGTGCTTTTCCGCCAGCGACTCCCAGTAACCGGGCCTGGTGTGGTGGTTAGAGCCGGCAACGACCAGCTTGGCGGTGGGCACGCGGCGCAGCACCTCGGGGAAGGCTTCCAGCAAGGTTTCCAGCCGCTTGTAGGTGCCCCAATGTCCGATGGCCAGGATGCGATGGTCGGGATTGCCGCGGCGGGAGAAGTCTGGGGGCTCGGGGCGCGCGCCCAGGATGCCGTGGGAGCGGAAGTGCACATTTTCGGCGCGGTATTTTTCCATCAGGGTCCGGCGGTAGGCGGGCAGCAGCACGGAAATCGAGTTGGACAGCAGCAGCATGCGGGTGGCGACCGAGCTGGCGAAGCGGTAGAGCTTCTCGGAGCGGATGTTGGCGGCGCGAAAATCCACGTGCTCCATGAGGTGGTGCAAGGTGACGTGGGTGTTGTAGCCGAGGGCGCGGGTGAGGGCGGGAATGCACAGTCCGGCAAAGGCGGCCACCGGGTGGTCAGGGGTGGCAAAGGTGGAGAAAACCAGGTTGTACCAGAGCACATCGGGATTGAGGCCGCGAATGACCTTCAGCAGGCGCGGCGGGTCGGTGATGCTGTTAAAACGCCAGGCGCGGTGGACGTCGAAATCGGGGAGTTCGTCCTTGGGCTGGAGGGGCCGGCCCTGGGCGTCGGTGGCCCAGTCGCAGGCGGCCAGTTGGTCGGCGACAATGGTCAGGCTGATCAGCGGGTTCTTCTGTAACTCGCGGGCCAGGTGCAAGCCATACTCGTTCAACTGCCGGCCGCTGGGCGGGAAGGCGCTTACCAGACAAATCTTCATGGGCCCCCTGGCCTAAAAAATGGTCAAGCGAATCACCGGACGGAACATCCGGCTGGAACCATTGCCAGTAAAGTTGTAAAAGTCGTCCTGTTCGAAGCCGGCGGAAATCCGCAGCGGGTAATCGACCGGCACTTGCGCGGCGCCATCGGAAACGGAGCGCCGCAAATTGCGCGTGTAGGTGAGGAAGAAGCCGCTGGTGGCGTTGTCGTAGGTGTGCATGCCCATGCCGCGCGAAAGGGCGAAATTGGCGTCGATGCTCCACTGCCGGTTGTACTTGAAATGGACTTCGGCGGCGGGGCGCATGGACTGCGCGATCACGTACTTCAAATCCTGCACGCGCCAGCCGCGGATGTACTGCGCCAGGCCGCGCACCACCAGGCGGTTGCCCCAGCGGCGCTCCAGGCCGAGATAGCTGGAAGTGGTGAACCACTCGCGCACCAGGGGACGGAACAGGAGATCGTCGGCGACGTAGCCGGTGATCAGGGAAGTCTGGCCCCAGGGGCGGCCCACCTGGAATTCCAGCCGTCCCACCAGTTCGCGCGAGTGCAGGTTGCGCAAGGTGAAGGGGCCGGCCTCATGGATGGCCTCGCCGCGAATCACCAGCCAGTTCCCCAGGGAGTTGGTGTTCATGTAGACGAACTGGCGGAACAGGTTCTGGTTCATGTCCAGGGGACTGTTCTTGTCGCGCCGGATGGTGTACTGCAGGCCGGTGTTGAAAGCCACGCTGTTGCGGCCCAGGCGCAGGATGGGGTTGAGAGCGCCGCTGAAGATGTAATCCCAGGTATTGCGGTCGACGATGACGCCCTCGGCGGGCAGAGAGAGCGAGCCGGCGGCGTTGCGGATCTGGAAAAAGCCGCTGATGGTGGGCAGCCCCGGCTGGTGGACGCGGTAGGCGTTGGTCCACAGGCTCTCCAGGGAGGAGCGGGGCGGCGGCAGGGTGGCGCCGCTGGCGTTGAACATGCGCGCGTCCATCTGGTAGACGGTGGAGTCTTCGAAGATGGGGGTCATGGAAAAGTCAGACAGGAGGCTGACTTTGTCGTTGAGCTGCAGGCCTTCCTGGCCGGCGGTCTCCATCAGTTCGCGGTGGGCAACGTCACTTTCGCCGGCAATCTGGTTGGCGTGGGCGAAGGCGGTGATGGCGCGCCGGGTCTGGTGCTGCTGGCGATAGAGGTTCGCCTGGGTCAGCATGAACTCGTAATTTTCCTGCAGATCGGCGGAATTGCCGGCGCGGGCCAGTTCGGTTTGCGCGTCGAGGGTATCGCCGCGCTCCAGATAGGTGTTGGCCAGGCCGACGGCCACCACGGAGTCGGCGGCGCCGCCGGCGCGGGCGCGTTCGTAGAGCTTGATGGCGAGCTCGAAATCGTGCATGCGCAGGAACATGTCGGCGGCTTGCAGCATGTGCTCGGCGGTAATCGGGGAAGACTCGCCGATGCGCGACTCGGCAAAGGCCAGCCCGATCTGCTCATGCGCGTCGCCCCACTGGCCGTCGTTGACCATGACGCGGGCGATGGCCAGGCGGGCCTGCACGCGGTCGGAATCGGGGGCGTCGAGGGCGCGGCGGAAACGTCCCATGGCGGCCTCGCGGTCGCCCAGGGCGAGCAGGGCGTCGCCGGTGGCGAGCAGGACGTCGGATTCATCGGCGCCCACGCGCTCGGCGGCCACTACGTAGCGCATGGTTTCGTCGCGCTGCTTCAGTTCGGCGTAGGAATGCGCCATCTGGGCGTAGAGGAAGGGATCGTCAGGGGAGAGCTGCAAGGCCTGTTGCAGCGCGGCGATGGAGTCGTTGTACTTGCGCTCGTGATACAGGGTGCCGGCCAGCGCGAGGTGCAGTTTCAGGTCGGTGGGGGAGTACTTGAGGGCGGCGCGGTACTCGTTCTCGGCCTTGCCGAGCAGTCCCTGCTGGCGGTAGGCGGTGGCCAGGGCATCGTGCACCGGGCCGGACTCGCCCAGCAGCTTGTGCGCGATCTGGGCCTGCTCCAGGGCGGGCTTGCCGTGGTTCAGTTCCAGTTGCGCAAAGGCAAGGCCCAGGTGCGCCGAGCCGTTGTTGGGCTCCAGCTTGATGGCGGAATTAAAGTCGGTGACGGCGGCCTCGGCGTTTTGCAGGTCGTTGTACACGTAGCCGCGGTTGGTGTAGGCGGTGGCGGTCCTGGGGCTGTTCTGGATGGCGCGCGTGAAATCGTCGGCCGCTTCGTCCAGCAGGCCGACATTCTTATGCACGTAGCCGGCCAGCAGCGGCAGGTCGCGATCTTTGGGGAAGACTTTCTGGTACTCGCCGGTCAGGCGCAGCAGATCGTCGTAGCGGCCCAGGTTGAGCAGGTCGTAGCCGTAATAGACGGCGACATCGCGGTCCTTGGGCAGCAGCTTGATGACCTGCGCGGCAACCTGGGCTGATTCGCCATACCGGCCCACCCAGGTCAGGTAGCGCTCGCGCTCACGCATGACGTAAGGGTTGCGGTCCATTTCGGCCGTGGCGCGATCCAGCCACTTCTTGGAGACGTCAAAGTGGTGCCACTCGATGCCGGTATTGGCGCCGCCGGCCACGATGAGAGGATTGGTGGAGTTCAGCTTGTAGCCTTTTTCGTAGGCGGCTTCGGCGGCGGCAAAGCGGCCGATGGCGGTGTACATGTCACCCAGTGCGAGCCAGGGGACGTAATTGCCGGGGTAGGCGGCCGCCATCTTGTGGAAGTAAAGCTCGGCGGTCTTGATGTCGTTCATGTCGCGCGCCAGATAGCCCATGGAACTGAGCGCCCACTCGTTCTTGGCATCCATGGCCAGCACTCGCTCGTACTGCCGCCGTGCTTCGTCCTTCTGACCCGCCTTCCACAGCACGCTGCCGTATTCGAGCAGGATGTCGGGTTTGGCGGGGTCGAGCGAGGCCGCTTCCTTCAGGTCGGCCAGCGCGCCCTGAGTGTCGTTGAGGGCGGCGCGGACACCGCCGCGCAGGCGCAGGAACTCGGGCCGCTGATCGCCCTCGAGGTTCATCTGCTGCATCTGCGACCAGGCGGTTTGATATTGCCGGCGGGCGGCGTCGGCGTTGCCCACGGTCTTATAGAGTTCGGCCAGGGTGGTGCGCAGCTCAAAGGGATAAAGGACGCCTTCGCTGGCGGATTCGGGCAGGGTGCCGAGGGCCAGGCTGTACTCGCGGATGGCCTCGTCGTTGTGGTTGTGGTCTTTGGCCAACTCGCCGCGGATGGCGTGCACGCGGTAGTAGTTGGGATCGACGGCGGCGGCGCGGTCGAGAAAGGTCTTCGCCTGGGTGAGGTTCTTGAGAGCGAGATAAGACGAGGCGGCCGCCAGTTGATAGCTCATCTGGCGCGGCGCGGCCATGGCGGCGGCGGCGTAATTTTCCGCCGCCTGTTTTTCCCTGCCTCCCCACTGTTCGTAGGTGTAGCCGATCTCGGCCTGCACGCCGGGATTATGGCCGGGGATGGCGCGCAGGGAATCAATGGCGGCCTGGTAATTCCTGGCCTCGCGGTAGTAGCCGGCCATGGCGCGCAGAATTTCCGGATTGCGCGGATTGCGGGCGCGGGCGCGCTCCAGGTACTGGCGCGCCAGGCCGGGCTGGTTGAGATGCTGGTAGGCCATGGCCAGCAGCAAGTCGGCGCGGGCCGAGGGCGCCACGGCGTCGGCGCGGTGCAGCAGGGGCAGCGCGTTCTGGTAATCGCCGGTCTGAAGAAACAGCTCGCCGGCCATCATCAATTCATTGGGGCGGCGCGGGTTCAGGGCCAGCACTTTCAGGAGCAGCGCCTTGGCCTGATCGTTGCGCCCCATGCGAAGGTAGGTCTGGGCGAGCCCGGAGAGCGCGTCCAGCGAGCCGGGGCTGAGCCGCAGGGCGCGGTCGTAGACATCCAGCGCCACCTGCATGCGGCCCGACATGCGCGCCGAATAGGCCCACATCAGTTGCAGGTTCAAATCCTGGGGCGCGGCCTTGGCGGCGCGTTCGGCGTAGACGTAGGCGCCGGCGTAGTCGCCGCGCTTCAAGGCGGTGTCGGCGGCGCGCGCCTGGCGCGCCACCTCAATGCTGGCGCCCCAGGCGAGGCTGCCCTGGGAGGCGGCGCCGCCAGCCTGCCCTTTGCCGCTTTGCGCCGGGGCGGGCGTGGCTGGAGCGCCGCCCTGGGGACTGATCTCAAAAGTCTGCGCGGCCAGAGGAAGGCAGGCCATCAGCGCCAGGGAACAGATAACACCTACTCTTATTCTCACGAGACCACCCGCTCGAGACAGTGTCCGCTGGACAGAGCACTCGCAAGCGCGCTTCCAACCAGGGTGGGAAATTTGTCCGCCAAATCATGCGCTTGGCCCCAGGGTGAGCGGGGTAGCTGCCATAACGTGGTATCTCGGTACTCTCTATTCGCCCCCAGGTTCATACCTGTTGCGTTCCGTGCCATGGGGCAGCGAGGGCAGGTTTGCGCGCTTTAGACCGAAACCAGAGTTGCTGTACCCATATTCGTCGCCTTCTTTGGTCCGCATTGCAGTTGTCATTCTGAGCGAGGGCGCACGCCCGAGTCGAAGGTGATGTATAAAGTTGGACCTGTCATCCTGAGCGAGGGCGCACGCCCGAGTCGAAGGATCGCGGCAGCCTCTGGCGAGCCCAGCATGCATGCAGGCGCTTCGGTGAAGGGAGCGCGGAGCGAGCCGGCCATCAGCCCGAGAAGCCCTCAGGCGCACTGGGTGGTGGCAGCAGCCCGGGGCTCCTTCGACTCGGGCGTGCGCCCTCGCTCAGGATGACACGATCAACTTCACGCCTCACCGGACCGGCTAAGGGACGCTCAGGATACAGCAACTCTGGTTTTGCTTTAGCAGGAAACCCGAGACACGCAGTTCGGAATCGAAACTGCTGCTATCTGCCGCGGAGGCATGTCTTGACTGCGACGTCCCCGAGCAGCACCCCTCTACAAAAGCCGATTCCCATGCTGGCAATCCTGCTGGCGGCGCTGGCCGTGCACGGCCCGCTGCTGCTGATGCAGTTGCCGCTCGGCTCCTACGACGCGAATTTCCATATCTTTTTCGCTTCCCACTACGCGCACCACTGGTTCGATCCCTGGAATCCGAAGTGGTTCGGCGGGTTTTCCCAGACCACCTACCCGCCGCTGCCGCAACAGTGGCTGGCGATTTTTTCGTATGTGACCGGCCTCAAGCTGGGCTACATGCTGGTGCAGTTGATCGGCATCCTGCTGTTGCCGGTTGGGGTGTACCGCTACGCCAAGCTGTGGGTGAATGAGCGCGCCGCCAGCTACGCCGCCCTGGGCAGCATCTTCCTGGGATCGCTGTCGCTGCTGGTGTACCAGGCAGGGCAGTTGTCCACCACCACGGCCCTGCCGCTGTACCTGATCGCGCTGCCGTATTTCTACGAATGGAGCCGGGAAGGCCGGAAGAGCGCGCTGTTCAAGGGCCTGGTGTTTACCTTTGCCGGCGCCGCCGCCCACCACGTGACGCTGCTGTTCGGCTCGCTGCTGTTCGCTGTTCCCGTGATCGTGCTGGCGGTGCGCCAGCGCAACAGCGACGGCGAGGAACGCTCGGTGGGCGGGGTGGTTTCGCGCGCCTTCGTGTTTGCCGCCATCGCCGGCATCGGCGTGGGCATCGTGCTGCTGCCCTACTTCGCGGCCCTCCTCCAGAACCCCATCAAGCAGGTGCCCATCCCGCACGCCAGCCGCAGCAATTACCTGCTGAATCCCGAGTGGGGGATGAATTACTTCGTGATCCCGTACGGGGCGGTGATCCTGGCGCTGCCCTTCATGGTGATCCGCGCCGCGCGGGAGAAAAAGCTGCGGCCGCTGCTCTACGGCTTCTGGCTGACCTTCCTGATCGGGCTGGGCGGCACCACGCCGGTGCCGAAGTGGCTGCTGGGCCGCGCCTACGAGGTGCTGACCTACGAGCGCTTCTCCTTCTGGGCGCTGATCATGACCCTACCGCTTATCGGGCTGCTGGCCACCGAGCTGATTGACCGTTGGGGACGGCGCGCCATTGCCGGGCTGGCCGTGGCAACCATCGGGACCTGCGCCATGGCGGTGGCCTGGGATACCTACCATCCCATCAACTACGACAAGAATCTGCGGGTGGAACAGGTGGCCGACTTCCTGAACCGCGACGGGCATGACCGATATCGCTACCTGATCCTGGGCTTCGGCTCACGGCTTTCCATGCTGTCGCGCATGACCGACGCCACGACCCCTGATGGCGACTACAACTCCGCCCGCATGCTGCCGGAAATGACCGAGCATGGGGCGGCGCAGTTCAACAATTCCAAGTATTACGGCACCAATGGCATGGAAGCCCTGCGCGAGATCCTGGAACACGCCAACAAGTACGGGCTGAAGTGGATCTTCGTGCGCGATCCGTATTACCGGCCGCTGCTGGCCTTTTCCGGCTGGCGCCAGGTGGACCGCCTGGATGGCGGCATGATCCAGGTGTGGGGGAAAGATGACGTGCCGCCCGCCGAGCCGATTTACTACAACACTCCGCCGCCGCGCTGGCAGGGCGTGATGTGGGGAACGTTGCCCATCGGCAGCAGCTTCCTCGCCATCTTCGTGGCCATCGCGATGCCCGATAAACGCCGCATGGCGGAACCGCTCGCCTTCCCGGCCACGGTGCCGGAAGTCTACGTACGGGAGGCCAAGTAATGAGCCGCACACTCCCGATTGTCATGGCCATAGTGACGCTGGCGCTGCTGGGCCTGGGCCTGCTGGTGCCCGCCGAGACCAATTCCACCATGTACGTGGTGGGGCAGGGCTCGGCCAGGCTCACCTCCGACAAGACGCCGGAAGCCGCAGTCGAGTCGCTGATGAACGCGGTCAAGACGCGCCGCTATCACGACGCCTACGGGCTGGTCGCCAACACCAGCCAGGTGGACGAGAACGAATTCGCCCGCGACCTGCGCGGCACTAACGGCAGCTTGCGCACCTATTCCAACCTGGAACACGTGCAGGCGCAGGTGCTGCACAAAAGCGATGACGACGCGGTGATTCGCACCAGGATGGAATGGTCCACGGCCGTGGGCGCCTTCTACACCACGCGCGACCTGAAGGTGGTGCGCGACGGCGATCACTGGCGGGTGATGTGGACGGTGGCGAAGGAACCCAAGGTCCCGCCGCAGGTCATCCCCGTCAACTACCTGCGCTGGGACGTGATCTATCGCGGCGCGGGCGATGAATGGGGCACGCAGAACGTGGAAGCGCCGCACGTCCGGCTGATCTCGATGAAAGCCATCAGCCACGGCGGCAACGTGGTGGTGCTGGGCGAAGTGATGAACGACGACACGGTGCCGGCGTTCGTTTCCGTGTACGCCACGCTGGTGGGCAAGGACGGCTCCAGCCTGGCGCAGGAAGGCGCGTTCGACAAGATGTCGCACGTGCTGCTGCCCAAGGAAGTTTCGCCCTTCCGCATCGATTTCCTGGGCATGAACCTGAGCGGCGTGAAGAGCGTGCGCATGCAGCCGAACTCGTCGCTGGTGCCGGCCTCGGCCGACCCGGTGATCGCGGTGCTGGACCAGAAGATGGAAACGGATGGGCGCGGCCAGCACGTGCTGACCGGCAAACTGCTGGACGAGAGCGGGCAGGTGGTCAACATCCCGCACGTGCTGGCCACGTACTACAACAACATCGGCCAGGTGATCTGGGTCTCCGACGGCTACGTGGACAAGGCGCTGCTGCCGCAGAACCCGGTGCCGTTCTCGGTGGCCATTCCCGAGGACCTGGCAGCGCAGGTGCACAGCTACCGGGTGACCGTGAACCAGTACAGCGCGGACAGGTACTAGTATCGCGTCCCGCAAGTTCGCGGCATAAGTCGCGGCCGTTTTGAAAGGGCACGGCTTCAGCCGTGCCGCACAACTCGAGCGGACCAGCGGCTTTAGCCGCTGAGGGAAAGAGATTATCTGGTTTTGGGTTTTATCAGCTAGCTGAAAAACACCGAAAAGCAGGTTCCTCGGGGACTAAAGTCCCCTCGGAATGACACAAATAAAGGACTTGTTCGGCGCGGCTGAAGCCGCGCCCTTTCAAAACGGCTGCGCAATCGAGTTTGCGGGAGGCGGTACGAACATGAAGAAGCTGACGATTGCAGCACTGACGGTGATCGCCTGCCTGTTTGCGGTGTCGGCGGCGCGCGCCGCCGAGCTTACGCCGCCGCAGGGCGCGCGGGCGGGCGCCGGATTCATCATCGGCGCCTCGGGCAGCGGCCAGGCCACCTTCTACCTGATCGGTCCCACCAGTGTGGTGAAGCGCCAGGTGCGGCTGGGGCGGCCGATCGCGATCGCGCCGCAAGAGACGCAGGGCGCGGGCCGCTACCTGGCCATCGTCCACCGCGGCAGCGAGAGCAACAGCGTGGTGTTCTGGGTGGACGCGGGCAAGCCCGACCACATCGCCTTCATCGCCCGTCCCTCGCGGCTGCCGGTGGCCAGGACCAACGGCATCAGCGGCGTGGTCTACCCCTTCGACAAATGGCATAACCTGATTGTCCGGCCGGAGCAGGTGAAGTTTCAGCTTGCGGTGGGCGAGGCCCCGCCGCTCATCCGCACCCTGACCACGAGCGACGGGGTGGCCTGGACGGAGATGGATTCCAGCCGCAAGGCGGGGCCGGCGCAGTTCACCGCCTCCATCGGGGACGTGAGCGAGCGCCGGGTGGTGCAGCAGGTGGCTTCCGATCCCTGCAACCTGCGCATGCGCGCGCAGCGCAGCAAGCAGGGCATCGAGGTGGTAACCGATCCCATTCTCGACTGCACCAGCAACCCGGTGCCGGACGGCACCATCGTGACCTTCACGGCGACCTCGGCGCAGGGCCGCAGCAGCGTGGACGCGCGCATCAAGCGCGGCTTTGCCGAGGCGGAGCTGCCGCCGATGCAGAGCGGAAATATTACCGTGGCTTCCGGGGTGGTCATGGGCAACGAAATTCACTGGGGAGGCGGAGAATGAGGCGGGTGAGGCTGGGCGCGGCGGCGGTTTTGGCATTGCTCGTGGTGATTCCGCGCGCGCGCGCGGCCGATTTGCCCCAGGTGACGTTGAACGCCGAGCACACCGCCGGGCGTCCGCTGGAGGCGCTCACGCAGCAGGCGGTGGTGCGCTATTACGCCAGCGCCTGGCGCACCCTGGCCGAGGCGCTGAACGACAACAACGCCTCCCTGCTGAGCCAGGATTTTGCCGGCGTCGCCGAGCAGAAGCTGCGGCAGTTGGTGGCGGCGCAAGCCAGGGCGGGCCTGCGCACGCGTTACGTGGACCACGGCCACCAACTCGAGGCTGTGTTCTACTCGCCGGAGGGGTCCTCCATCGAGGTGCGCGACACCGCCCACCTGGAAATCCAGGTGCTCGACGGCGACAAGCTGGTGCACAGCGAGCAGGCCACGCTGCACTACATTTCCCTGCTGACGCCCACGTCCGTGCGCTGGAAAGTACGGCTGCTGCAAGCCATCCCGGGCGAGTGATTCAGCAACTAGTTTAAGGGCCCCGATGATTTCGTTAGCCATCCCGATCTACAACGAAGAAGAAATCCTGCACCTGCTGCACAGCCGGGTGTCGCAGGTGATGAACGGCATCGGCGAGGAGTGGGAGGTCGTCTACGTCAACGACGGCAGCAAAGACGCTTCCTTGCCCATGCTGCTGGGACTGCAGGCGCAGGATGCGCACGTGGTGGTGGTGGACCTGTCGCGCAACTGGGGCCACATGGGGGCGCTGACGGCCGGCATGCGGGTCGCGCAGGGGGACGCGGTGGTGCTCATGGATGGCGACCTGCAGGACCCCCCCGAGGTCATCCCCGAGATGGTGGCGGCGTGGCGCAAGGGCGCCAAAGTGGTCACCACGGTGCGCCGCACGCGCGAGGAACGCCGCAAATACCTGGCGCTGCTGTTCCCGCTCTTCTACCGCATACTGGGCATGCTGTCGGATTTTCCCATCCCGCTGAACTCCGGCATCTTCGGCCTGCTGGACCGGCAGGCGCTGGATGCCTTCAACCGCCTGCAGGAGTACAACCGCTATCTGCCCGGGTTGCGCGCCTGGATCGGATATCCCACGGCGATCGTCTACTACGACCGCAAGGACCGGGCGGGCGGCGAGGGCAAGCTGAGCTTCGCCAGCCGCATCAAGTACGCGCTGGACGCGATCACCGGGTTCAGCTACAAGCCGCTGCGGCTGAGCTTCGCCCTGGGCATCCCGGCCATCTGCTTCGCGCTGGCGCTGGCGGGGGCGCTGGGGCTGAGCGGACAAATGAGCTCGACCGCCGCCATCATCTCCGCCGTGTTCTTCCTTGGGGGCGTGCAACTGTTCTGCGTGGGCGTGCTGGGGGAATACATCGCGCGGATTTACGACCAGGTGCGAAACCGGCCGCTGTCGCTGATTAACGAGGTGCACCGGAGTAAGGCGGTAGCGTCGGCCGCCGGCGACGAGGGCGTGCTGGCCGCCTGAGCGCCGGATTCCAACCTCAAAAGAGCAATGAACATCCTAAGACTCTGCACGTCCATTATGTCGCGACTGCGTAAGCGCCGGCGCCCGGCATCTGCCCGCTCTTGGCAGACGTGGGTGTTGCTGGCCGCGCTGGGCGGGGCGCTGGGATGCCACCGCGCCAACCTCCACCAGGCATTGCGCGAGAATCTGCCCTCGGCCCAGGGCTTTCCCATCGTGCTGGCTGCATACCAGCCCTGGTTCGGCGACCACGACCACATTGAAGTCGGCTACTCCAGCCACGATCCGGCTGTTCTCGAGCGGCAGGTGGAACAGGCGCAGAACCTGGGCATTGCCGCCTTCGTGGTGGACTGGTACGGCCAGCGCCATCCATTCCTGGACAAAACCTTCGACCTGTTGCAGGAAAGCGCCGCCGCGAAAAACTTCAAGGTGGCGCTGATGTACGACGAGCCGGAAGATTCCTCCGACAGCACCGCCGCCGCCATCAGCGCGCTGGACTACGCCTACCAGAAGTACATCGGGCCGAACGCGCCCCATCGCGCCGCCTACCTCACCTATCAGGGGCGGCCGATGATCTTCCTCTGGCCGCGGCACAAACAGACCGACTGGAAGTCGGTCCGCCAGCACCTGCAGAGCTGGGACGTGATGCCCCTGCTGATCATGGAGGACGGCGCTTACCGCGTTTCCGATTACATGGACGGCTACTATGCCTGGGTCAAGCCCGGGGACCGCGGCTGGTCGCGCGACGGCAGCAACTGGGGCAAGCAGTATCTGGAGAACTTCTACAAGACCATGCAGAAGGATTATCCCAACAAGATCGCGGTGGGCGCGGCCTGGCCCGGCTTCAACGACAGCCAGGCCTCCTGGAGCGCCAACCGCTACATGGACCGGCGCTGCGGCAAGACTTTCGAGGACTCGCTGCGCGTCTTCCGGCGGTACTATAGCAACGACGATCCGCTGCCCTTCCTGATGGTGGTCACGTGGAACGACTACGAGGAAGGGACGGCGATCGAGCGCGGCATCAACAACTGCCGCAGCTCGGCGCCGGCCGCGTCCAACGCAGGCGGCGCCGGCAACCAATAAGCGAGGCAATCATGCGCGTTCTGGTGACCGGTGGGGCCGGGTACATCGGCAGCCACGCCGCGCGGGCGCTGGCCCGGCGCGGACACGAGGTTCGGGTTTACGACAATCTTTCCACCGGCCATCGGGAGCTGGCGCAGGGCTTCGAGCTGGTGGTCGCCTCGGTGGGCGATGCCGTCCGGCTGGCGCGCGCGCTGCAAGGCGTGGACGCGGTGATGCACTTCGCCGCCGCCTCGCTGGTGCCGGAGTCGGTCACCAATCCGCGCAAATATTTTGAGAACAACGTGCGCGACGGCCTGGTGCTGCTGAACACCTGCCTGGAACAGGACGTCCGCCGGTTTATCTTTTCTTCCACCTGCGCCGTCTACGGCACGCCCCCCAAAGTGCCCATCAGCGAAGACATGCCCAGGCAGCCATTCACTCCCTACGGCATGTCGAAGCTGGCTTTCGAGCACATGATGCAGTCCTACGACGCCGCCTATGGGCTGCGCTACATGAGCCTGCGCTACTTCAACGCCGCCGGCGCCGATGAGGCGGGCGACATCGGCGAGTTGCACAACCCGGAAACGCACCTGATCCCGGCGGCGCTGGAGTCGGCGCTGGGCCTGCGGCCGGAGTTGCAGATCTTCGGCGAGGACTACCCCACGCCCGACGGCACCTGCATCCGCGACTATATCCACGTCACCGACCTGGCCGAGGCGCACGTGCTGGCCCTTGAACACCTGGCGCGCGGCGGCGAATCCAACATCCTGAACCTCGGCACCGGCAAAGGACACACGGTGAAAGAGGTGGTCAGCACCATCGAGCAGGTGCTGGGACGCCCGCTGCCCAAGCGGGTGGCGCCGCGGCGCGCGGGCGATCCCCCGGCGCTGCTGGCCGATCCCGCGCGCGCGGAAAAGCTGCTCGGGTGGAAAGCGCGGCTCTCCCTCCGCGACATGGCCGCCAGCAGTTGGAATTTCTTCCAGCGGCGCCACGCGCGAGCGGAAGCGGCCGGCAGCGAAACGGTGAAAAAGTAAGCCCCCGCCCCGGTGTCATGCGAGACTCTTGCGTTCTTGCGCCCCTTTACTTTCCGGGGCCAAACTGGCCCGCCGCGGTGTCTGGCGCAATTCCGGCTTCTACATTGCTTTCGTGCCGAAGCGTGGAGGATAATCTAGCAGCGCCAGCCTGAGTTCCTGCGGCCGGTAAGCCGCGGGGGCGGCGCAGTGGTGTCCGCGTGAACCTGCCGAATTACATCACGCTCACCCGCATCTTCAGCGTGCCGGTGCTGATCTGGATCCTTTCCAGCAGCCGCTTCGCCACCGGGGTGCACGGGGAGCGCGAGCTGCTGGCCTCGGCGGTGTTCATCGCCGCCTCCATCACCGACGGCCTGGACGGTTACCTGGCGCGCAAGCGCCAGCAGATCACCACCATGGGTATGCTGCTGGACCCGCTGGCCGACAAGCTGCTCATCGCCGCCGCCTTCATCACCCTGGTGCAGTTCAATCCCAGCGTGGTGCCGGCCTGGATGGCGGTGGTCATCATCGGGCGCGAGTTCCTGGTGAGCGGGCTGCGCTCCATCGCCGCGCAGCAGGGGTTCACCATCGACGCCAGCGATCTGGGCAAGGTGAAGATGGTGGTGCAGATCGTGGTGGTGGTGCTCTGTATCTTGGACCACCGCTGGCTGCAATGGGACCTGGGCCTGTTCTTCTTCCCGCTGCACATCCTGGCCCGGGTGGGCATCTGGTTCATGGTTACGCTCTCGCTGGTTTCGGCCATGGATTATTTCGCGGCCTTCTGGAGCAAGATCGACCGCCAGGTCGTGCGCCGCCAGCGCCGCGCCTTCGTGCTCAGCCGCCGGAGGAAACGCGATGTCGCCACCACGTAGCACTGCCGCACGCATGCAGCCGGTCGCGGCGCCGGCCGAGTACTCCGCCCCGGAACGGGTGACGCTGCTGCAACTGGCGCACGAAGCCATTGCCGCGCACCTGGACGGCCGCGAACTGGACATCACGCCGCCTACGCCGCACCTGGCGGCGCAGCGCGGCGCCTTCACCACGCTCCATCTGGAAGGCCAGCTGCGCGGGTGCGTGGGCTACGTCTTCCCCGCCTACTCGCTCTATCGCACGGTGGCGGAAACCGCGGTGGCCGCCGCCTTCCAGGACACGCGCTTCTATCCGGTCACGCGTCCCGAGGCGCAGCTGTTGAAGGTGGAGATCAGCGTGTTGTCGCCGCTGCAGAAGATCGGCGCCGAGGACGTGGAGGTGGGACGCCACGGCCTGGTCATCACCTTCGGCATGCGCCGCGGGCTGCTGCTGCCCCAGGTGCCGGTGGAGCACGGCTGGGACCGCGAAACCTTCCTGCAACAGACCTGCGTCAAGGCCGGCATCTCGCCCGACGCCTGGCAGCGCGGGGCGCTGATCGAGGCGTTCACGGCGGAAGTGTTCGGGGAAGTCTAGTGTGGCGAGTCATAAATAATATAACAATATGTGGTATCGTGTTTTCCGGTATAAAGGAGGACATCGATGCCACGTGGACGCCCGATGTTGCCGTT
>Ga0315268_10001498_pt1 | contig 26897 bp, 17 predicted proteins | sample C1_top_MG_FD_204535 | JGI IMG/M metagenome (GOLD analysis project Ga0315268, IMG submission 204535) | Sediment microbial communities from Yellowstone Lake, YNP, Wyoming, USA - C1_top | ecosystem: Environmental > Aquatic > Freshwater > Lake > Sediment | place: USA: Wyoming | collected 2017-08-01
TGGGCGGCCGTCATCATCCTGATCGGCTGCCTCGGCATGCTGGTGAATGCGCATTTGCTGAGTACCGATCTCGGCCTGCTCGCCGGCAGCGCGATGATGCTGTACGGCTATGCGCTAACCCCGCGCCGCCCCGTGCTCGCGGGCCTGCTGCTTGGCACCGGCCTCGGTCTCGGCTTTATGACCAAGGGATTTATTGCGCCGGTATTGTTTTTGTTAATCGGCCTGTCGCTGCTTGCCTTCAGTGCGTGGCGCACCCGCAACTATTTCATCAGCCTTGCCGTTGCAATCTTATCTGCGTTGCCGTGGCTGGGTATCTGGCCCGTGCTGCTGTATCAGCGTTCGCCGGAACTGTTTATGGAGTGGGCGTGGAAACATAATATCGGCAACTGGCTGCGCTATGCCCGGAAAATAGACGCTTCCTCATTCATCTTCTACTTCAAAATGCTGCCCTGGTTTGCATGGCCCGCCCTGCCCATCGCAATCTGGGCAGTGTGGGATGCGCGCAAGAAAATTCTGCAGCAACGCCAAGGCCAGCTTTTGCTGGTAAGTTTCTTTACCATGCTGGCTTCCCTCAGCCTTGTTCCGTACAGTGAAGAAGTATTCGCCTTGCCGATGTTATTGCCCATCGTACTGCTGGCCACGATGTCTCTCCACACCCTGCGCCGCGGCGCTGCCAATGCACTGGACAGGTTTGGAATCATTACCTTCGGCTTTGTCGCAATTTTGCTGTGGTGGGGATGGGAAGGCCTGCTGGTAGGCAACAACACCATAATCTCGCGCTGGCTAAGGGAATATCAGTCCGAATTTTTGCCCACCTTCCACTGGTGGCCGTTCCTGATTGCACTGTCCTTCACCATACTCTGGGTACTGCTGGTATGGCGCGTGGGGCGTTCCATACGGCGCTCGGTTATCAACTGGGCAACCGGGGTGACCCTGCTGTGGGTGCTGTGCATGACGTTGTGGCTGCCGTGGCTGGACTTCAATAAAAGCTATCGCACCATGGTCACGTCGCTGGTTGAAGCGTTGCCGCCGCAACACGACTGCATCGCCAGCCGCTACCTTGGCGACGGGCAGAAAGCCATGTTGCATTACTTTGGCAATATCCTCACCAAACCCGGCGGCGAACTGGGTTGCAACCTGCTGTTAACGCAGGGCAACCTGTCCAGATACGACCAGCAGCAGGGCGGTTGGAAAACGGTGTGGACGGGCGGCAGGCGCGGCCAGAAAAGCGACCGTTATTATCTCTATCAGCGCGAACGTTCGTCTGTCAAAGGCGAGACCACGGCACCGGCAAGCAAGGAAAATTCCTGAACACCAGGCATTGCGGCAACTACTACCGAGACTCATAAATATCGGGACAAAATGAAACGGACAGATTTTTTCGCAGGGCAAGGCGCGAGGATGGCGCATAGTTATTCATATGCAGCGACGAGCAACGCCGCCATGCGGAAAAATCTGCCGTTTCATGTTTCGATATTTATGAGTCTCGGTACTACTCTACCTTGCCGGGAATCTTCGGTGTGGGGCAATGCACGTCGGCATTCTGCGCGCGGTGGCGCAACGCGTGATCGATCAGCACCAGCGCCAGCATCGCCTCTGCAATGGGGGTGGCGCGTATGCCTACGCAGGGGTCATGGCGGCCGTGCGTTTCCACCATGGCCGGTTCGCCCCGCTTGTTGATCGAGCGGCGCGGGATACGGATGCTGGAAGTGGGTTTGATCGCGACGTGCGCAACGATATCCTGCCCGGTGGAGATGCCGCCGAGAACGCCGCCGGCATGGTTGGATAAAAAACCTTGCGGTGTCAGTTCGTCGCCATGCTCGCTGCCGCGCTGCGTGACACAGCCGAAGCCGGCGCCTAGCTCCACGCCCTTGGCGGCGTTGATGCCCATCATCGCATAGGCGATGTCGGCGTCCAGCCTGTCGTACACAGGCTCGCCCCAACCCACCGGCACATTTTCCGCCACCACCGTGAGCCTGGCACCGATCGAATCGCCCGACTTGCGCAGTGCGTCCATATAGCTTTCCAGCTGCGCAACATAAGCGGTGTCGGCCACAAAAAACGGGTTTTCGTTTACCGCTTCCCAGCTTTTGAAGGGCACCACGACCTCTCCCAGCTGGTTCATGTAGCCGCGTATCACTACCCCGTAGCGCTCATGCAGCCACTTTTTGGCAATGGCGCCCGCAGCCACACGCACCGCGGTTTCGCGCGCCGAGGAACGCCCGCCGCCGCGCGGATCGCGGATGCCGTATTTTTGCCAGTAGGTGTAATCCGCATGGCCGGGGCGGAAACTGTCGGAGATATTGCTGTAATCCTTGCTGCGCTGGTCTTCATTGCGTATCAGCAGCGCAATCGGCGTGCCGGTGGTCTTGCCTTCATACACGCCGGACAGAATTTCCACCGTATCCGATTCGCGCCGTTGCGTGACGTGGCGCGAAGTGCCCGGTTTGCGCCGGTCCAGCTCATGCTGGATATATTCTGCCGAGATATCCATCCCCGGCGGACAGCCGTCGACCACGCAGCCGATTGCGGGTCCGTGCGATTCGCCGAACGAAGTGACACTGAATAAAGTACCGAAGATATTTCCAGACATGGCGGAACTCGCTTAATAAACAATGCAAGTTTAACATACCGCGATTACGTGGCAGCAGCGTTAACGCAAGGCCGCAGATTCGATCTTGCCCCTGCGGCATGGCTTGCCTTACCACCGTCTCCTGCCAGTTTTCGCGTTGTTTTCCAGCCAGACTATCAGATCCTGCACAAGCATCGGCTTCGCGATCAAATACCCCTGAAGCAGGTCGCAGCCCAGGCTGCGCACCAGCTTGAGATCGAGCTCTGTTTCGACACCTTCTGCCACGGTCGAGAGCTTGAGCTTATGCGCCATATCCATGCTGCTTTCAAGAATGGCGCGGGCCGCCACATCCTGAACACCCTTGCACACAAAGCTTTTATCCAGTTTCATCTCGGTAAAGGGAATACGGCCCAATTGCTCGAACGATGAATAGCCAATTCCAAAGTCGTCTATGGACAAGCCGAACCCCTTCAAACGCAGACGGGACAGTACGTCCAGCGCGGTTGCCAGGTCTTCCATCACCCCCGTTTCGGTGACTTCGAGTATCACATCTTCAGCCTGCATCCCTACCGCCCTGGTCCGGGACAGGATGAAATCCGGCAAGGTCAAGTCATTCAGCCAGGTACCTGAAAGATTGATCGCAATTTTCAGCGGAAAACCTGCCGCATACAGCTTGATCCCCTCGCTCAGGGCAATGGACACCAGCATCCGCGAAAGCTCTCCGATCAAACCCTCGCGTTCGGCCACGGTGATAAAATTATCAGGCTGGACAAATTGCCCGCCCGGCAACTGCCATCTGGCCAAAGCCTCCATGCCAACCGCACGCAAGCTGATAGCATCGACCTTGGGTTGAAACCAGATGGAAAATTCATTGCCAGCCATGGCCGCACGGATCGCTGCACCTGTCACTGCGGGTGCAGCTGCCAGCTGCAGCTCCTGCAACGGCAAATCTGTCGCATGAGCAAGCAATATGGCCAGTTGGCCCGCACTCACAGGCTTTTGCAGCTGCCCCAGCATGCGCACTCCCTGCAGCACTGCCAGCTTGTTCACGGTGCTTATTATTTTTTCATCCGCGCCGCTGATCAGAATCAGGCCACCCTTGAATCCCGTTTTTCCGACCCGGCGTATCAGCTCGACACCATCCATCTGCGGCATACTCAGATCGCAAACCAGCACCTCGATTTCGCCATCCCGCGCTGCAAGCACACTGTTCGCCTCAACGCCGTTTATCGCAGTCAGCACCTCGCTGACGCCGAGCGCTTGCAGCATCGCCCTGACCTGCTGCAATACCACCATATCGTCGTCTACAACCAGCGCGGAACGATAGCTCACGCTGGGCAGATAGGCCGCTGTCGCGGGCTCTGCCGTGCGCTTGCGCGAAGACTCAAGCAGATTGGCAGCAGCCGCCACCACCACCTCATCCAGTGCCTGGCGCAATTCCGCTAGCGCCGGGGCGACAGCGGTAAAATTCTCGTCCCTGGTTTGCCGCTCCAGCGTCGCCGCAAGATTGGCGTAGCGCAGCGCACCCACTGTACTGGCAGAGGATTTTTGCTTGTGCATTTCTTTGGCCACTACAACGGCGTTATCCATCTGTGCGCCCAGTGCTTGCAGGCCCTCGTCAGCCGTATGGATAAAGGTATCAACCAGCATGCGCGCCTGGTCAAGATTGACCTGGCCGAGAATATGGTAAAGATAGTTAAGATTGAGTACGGCATCATCTGCGCCCTCATCTGCCTGGTCCTCACTTTTGTAAACCGGTGCGCGTGACGGCATGGCCGTGATTTCACCAAACCAGTGAGTCAGCCCGGCACGCAACGCGACCATGGAAAGGGGCTTGCTCAACACCTCATCTATCCCGGCCAACTGGTTGCGCTTCAGTTCAGAGCTGGTATTGGTCGCGGTGATTGCAACAATAGGGATGCGGCCGCCCCTGCTGCGCTCTTCATCGCGCACCGCCTGCGCCAATTCTGTGCCATTCATAATTGGCATATCGATATCGGTCAGGATCAGGTCATAGGGGTTTTGTCGCCACATTTTCAGTGCGGCGGCGCCATCTGCTGCAATGTCCACTTCAAATCCCATAGTCTCCAGTTGCAACAGCAGTACATTCTGGTTCGGCGCATAGTCCTCCGCCACCAGCACGCGGCGGGCTTGCTTCGAAACAGCAGGCGTGGTGCCGGAGGCGGATGCCTTGAGCAAATCGGGATTCACGTTTTTAGCCATCGGCAACTCCAGCCAGAAGGTGCTACCGACCCCGTAAACACTTTCCATACCGATTACGCCGCCCATGCCTTCCACCAGCCTGCGCGAAATAACCAGTCCGATCCCGGTACCCTCTATATTGCCCAACTCGGCACCCAGGCGATTAAACGGTTGAAAAAGCTGTAGCTGCTTGTCTGCTGCGATGCCGAGTCCGGTATCCCTCACGGATACTTTGATATTGCCTCCCGCATCGGGTGCACAAGTAACATTCACACGTCCGCCCGCACGGTTGTATTTGATCGCGTTGGAAACAAGATTATTCAACACCTGCGTCAGTCCGCGCTTGTCGGCAACAACATGATATGCAGCACAGCTTTCGCCGATATGCAGCGTGACATTGCGCGAGATCGCCGTCTGGATGTTATGCGCATGACAATCTTTCAGCACCTCGGAGATCGCCACGACCTCAGGCTTTAACTGCAAATTGCCGGATTCAATGCGTGACAGATCGAGTATGTCGTTCATCAGGTTCAGCAGGAAATCGCCCGCGCGTTGTATTTCTGCTGCGTTCTCGATAACGTTCTGCGGCAGCGTGGAATCGATCTGCATCAATTGCGCATAACCCAGAATGGCATTCAACGGTGTCCGCAACTCATGGCTCATGCTGGTTAAAAACAGGCTTTTGCTCAGATTGGCCTGCTCGGCCTCATCCTTGGCCGCGCGCAGCAGCGCAGTGCGAAGTTCAACGCGCTGCTCAAGCTCTCCGTTGGCATTTCTGAGCACTTCCTCGGCATGCTTGCGCTCGCTGATATCCGTGAGTGCACCCACAAAGCCTGTCACCTTTCCGTCCGCATCCGGTTCGGCCCTGGCATGGGTCTCTACCCAGATCACCCGCCCATCCGGGCGCTGCAAACGCAGTTCGGACGCAAATGATTGCTGCTGTTTTACCGCTTGCTGCCACTCTTGCAGCACTCGCGCGCGGTCATCCGGATGAACGGCTGTTACCCAGCCCTGGCCCAGGGCAGCCTCGCGGGATTGTCCGGATATCTCGCAATACGGCTCATTCACGAAGGTCGTCGCACCCGCTGCGTCGGTGCGGAAGATACCCACCGGTGCAAGCTGCGCCAGGGTGCGGTACAGCGCTTCGCTCTGCGCCAGCGCCTGCTCCGTCTGCTTGCGCTGCGTGATATCCACGAACGATCCCATCATGCACAGCGGCTTGCCTGCGCTGTCCATCACCGTGCTCGCCGACAACTCCATATCTGCAAGCGAGCCGTCATGCAGCAGCGCGCGCAATTCGCCCCGCCATTGCGCCTGATGTTGCAGCGCGTCTATTACCGCTTGCGCCTCTTCGGGTTTCTCCCAAAACCCGACAGATGAACGCCCGATGGCATCCTCGGAACTTTGCAAACGCCACAGATCTGCGAATGCATGGTTCACATAACTCAGCTTGCCATCCATATCGGCGATGGCGATCGCATTGATCGAAGAGGCTATGGCAATATCCTTGATGCGCAGCTCTTCCAGGCTCCGCCTGAGTTCCGCGGTGCGTTGCTCGACCTGCTGCTCGAGCCTCGCGTAGGAAGACTGCAAACGTTCAGTCATGGTATTGAAGGATATGGCGAGTTGCCCCAACTCGTCCGCCCTTTCCACGGGTATGCGCTGATCAAATTTGCCGGCGGCAATATCCTGCGCACTGTCGATGATGTTTCTCAGCGGAATGACCACACGGCGCCCGAGCATCACGGCGGCAATTAATGCACCAACCAGGGTCAGCCCGAGAACCAGCAGACCGAAGCTGCGCATCTGATACAACGGGGCAAGCGCTTCCGCCGCATCCATCTTTACTACCATGCCCCAGCCCATGCGCGGCAGGTAGCGCCATGCCGCCACCACAGGCACGCCGTTGTAATCAAGCTCCGCACCGCTGCCGCGCTCGCCGTTCAGCGCGTACATGTAAGGGCTTTGCTGTCGCCCGTCCAGTTGAATTTTATGTTTCAGCGCGGCATCGGGATCGGATTTAAGCGGCGCCATCAGCACAGCGCTATGCGCGTCCAGCAGGCGTGCAACCACGGTTTCACCGCTATATCCCAGGCCCGTGTTGTCCTGCAGAACCTGAAACACGCGCGCGCTGTCAATCCTGAGCGCCAGCACCCCTGCAAGCTTGCCCCGATCCATCATCGGCACCGCGATAAAAGCGGCGATTGCATCGCCGGAAGGAGCATAAAAATCGAAAGCGGAAAAACTGCTTTCAAAGGTGCTCAGAGCAGTGCGTGTGACCTTCGCGAGGCCGCTATTGCGATAAGGACCGCTGAACAGATCGCTGGCAAAGTCGGCTTCATGGGCCAGTGAATACACTACCTTGCCCTGCGCAGAAATCAGGTACAGGTTCTGGAACCCTGAAGCGCTGACGAAACGATAGAAAAAATCACGGTAACTGGCAACCTGGCGGCGATAGGCCACGGAGCCCGCACCGCTCCGGGCAAGTACCCGGGTGAGCTCACGCAAAGCCAGTCGTGCGGTATTTCCCTGCGAGAGGATAAAAGCATCATGGCTGCGCTCGTTCAGGTAAGTGTCGATCTGCTCCACTTTTCTGTCCGCAATGACCGATATTTGCTTCGCCACCGTCTGCTGCAACTCCCTGCCAAAAGTACGCAGCAGGCTATAGCTGAGCAGTATGATGGGCAGCAGTGCAATCACGACAAACCAGAAAATAAAACGTTGCGTGATGGAGGTAAATTTCAAGGTCTACCCTCCTCCACCGATTGCAGCAAGCGACCCCATTCATCGCGGAGACGATAGCCGGGAAAGGGCGCAGGCTCAACCGGATTTCCGCCATCCCAGACGATATCGAACTGGCCGTCCGGCCTGATCCTGCCGACGCGCGGGGTTTTCCACAGGTGGCGATTCTCCGGGTCGACGGCAACCATCCCTTCGGGTGCATGCAACGTCTGATGCAGAATGGTGCGCTGCACTTCGACCGGCTCGGCCGAACCTGCTTCGCGCGCGGCCTGAACCCACAGTTTCAGGCCTATATAGGAAGCTTCCATTGGGTCATCAAGCACCGCCTGGCGACCGAAGCGCTTGCGGAAGCTGCTTACGAATGCCTGGTTTTGCGGGGAGGGCAGGCTCTGAAAATAATTCCACACTGCATAATGCCCGGCGGTGAGAGGTGTAATCATCGAGGCCAGCTCCGCTTCTGCAATGCCGAAGGACAACACGGGAATTTCGTCCGCACTGATGCCGGCGCTACTCAGCGCGTTGAAAAATGCAAAATTGCTGCCACCGCTAAGGGTGTTCAACACCACATCGGGCCGCTGTTTCCTGATATCCGCCGCCACCGCATCCATCGCAACGGCTCCCGGCGGCATGTAGTGTTCGCCCAGCAGCACGCCACCGCTCGCGGTCAGCATATCCTTGATGATGATATTGGACATGCGCGCAAATACAGAGTCCGACCCCACCAGATACACACGTTTACCCAGATTTTCAAGCGCCCAGCGCGTTCCGGGAATAAGCTGCTGATTGGGTGCTGCGCCGGTGTAGATAATGTTGGGCGACTGCTCCATGCCTTCATGTTGCGCAGGGTAGAACAGCAGATGCTTGTATTTTTCCACCACCGGCTTCAGCGCCTTGCGGCAGGCCGAGGTCCAGCAGCCGAACAGCGCGCTGACTTTTTCTTCAACAATCAAACGCTCGGCCTGTTGGGCGCAATAGGCCGTTTCGGAACGGCAATCGACCACCAGCGCCTCTATCTGTTGCCCGTTGATACCACCCGCCGCATTGGCTTCTTCGATGGCCAGATCGAGCGCGTCCACCAGCGGTTTTTCACTGCTCACCATGGTGCCGGTGAGGGAGTGCAGAATGCCAATCTTTATTGTGGGTTTGGCTCGTCCATACAGACTGACCAATGCCGCAAAACACAGCACTATCAACGCCGCAACCATGACAACAATCAGTTTATTTCTAACAACAAGCTGCTTTAGCATAGTTGCTCCGTAAGCAATGAAGCGCGCCAGTAATCTGTTGGGCTTGAATACAGGGATATTAACAAACTCCAGTCATATGTTGCGGAATTCATCGCATATGAAGTTCGCAAATCACTGGTTACGAAAAATCAGGCCTGTCTGAAATTACAATTAAATTCAATATAATCAATCTATTAAACAAACAGCCGGGGAAGCTGCCGCCTGTTCTTATTGCGCTGGCATGATGCCCTATCGTTATGCGAACAATCCGCTGCAACGAGCCCGCTAATCCAGCAGCTTGCCCAGCAACTCCAGCAACTGGAGTATATCCAGCGGCTTGGTCAGGTAGTCGCTAAAGCCGGCTGCAATACCGCGCTCGCGATCGCCTTTCATCGCGTTGGCAGTGAGCGCGACAACGGGAATGGCTGCTGTTTCAGGCTCGGACTTCAAGATCGACAGCGCCTGATAACCGTCTATTCCGGGCAGGTTGATGTCCATCAAAACAAGCTGCGGCGGCTGGGCACGGGCTAGCTCAATGCCGCTTTCGGCGGTGACCGCACTGAGCAGCTTCCATTCCTTCCTGCCTGCAAAAATCTGCTGCATCAGGCGCAGGTTCATCGGGTTGTCTTCGATATACAGCACGACGGGTGTGCTTGCAGGCGCATACGCCGGATAAAAACCTGAACCATTGGCGCTGCCGGCAGCGCTCGCTTTCGCTTCCGAAATTTCTTTGCCGGTCGCGAGAGGAATCTCCAGCCAAAAGGTGCTGCCCTCCTTTTCATTGCTTTTGAAACCTACTCTCCCGCCCATTGCCTCAACGATTTGCTTGGTAATGACCAGGCCGATACCCGTGCCTTCCACTTCGCCGCGTTCTTTGCCCAGCCGGTCAAATGCATTAAAAATCCGCTCCTGTTTTTCACGCGGGATTCCTGCCCCACTGTCTGTCACGGCAATGTGCACCCCGCCGGCAGCAAGCCCGCATTCCAGTTGCACCGTTCCCCGAGGCTTGTTGTATTTTATCGCGTTGGTCAGCAGATTGATCAAAGCCTGGCGCAGCCGGTTGAAATCAGCCCTCACGCAGATGTCCATCGCGTCACATTGCCTGACTCTTATCCTGATACCGCCGGCATCGGCCATGGATCGCACCATATCGAGGCTCTCGCGCACCACGCGCCGCACTTTTACCGCTTCCATGAACAGCTCCAGCCGGTTGGACTCTATGCGTGCCAGATCAATCAGGTCGTTGACCAGCGACAGCAGATGCTGGCCCGCCTGCTCGATCTGCAGCGCGTTGTTACGCGTTTTTTGCGGCAGCTGCTCATCCATGCCGAACAGTTGCGAAAAGCCGAGTATCGCATTAAGCGGCGTTCTCAACTCGTGGCTCATGCTGGCCAGGAATTCGCTTTTTGCACGGCTGGCCGCTTCGGCCGCCTCTTTGGCCTGCAGCATCGCCAGTTCGGTCTGCTTCAACTCGGTCACATCCTGCACCGTACCTCGCAGGCGCAGCAATTGCCCGTCACTATCGAGCTGTCCTCGTGCCAGCTCGTGCACATAACGGATCGTGCCATCCGGGCGCACGATGCGGTGTATCACGTCAAGAAATCCGGTTTTCGCAGCGCGCCGTTCGCTTGCCAGTACAGTGGCCTGATCATCCGGATGCACGGAGCTTTGAAAGGCTTCGATTGTGGGCGTGAAACGGGCTTTATCCAGCCCGAAAATATTGTATATCTCGTCTGACCAGTGCAATTTGCCGCTTGCGATATCGGCTTCCCAGTTCCCCAGCTTGGCCAGGTTTTGTGCTTCCTCCAGGCGCGCGCTGCTTTCTACCAGCGCCAATTCCGCCTGCTTGCGCAAAGTGACATCCTGCACCAGACCCAGCATGTGCAGGGGCGTGCCATCAAGCTCGCGCACCACATCGCCGCGCTGTAGCAGCCAGTGAATACTCCCGTCTGGCCACACGCAACGGTGCTCCACGTTGTAGTTTAAGCCGCGCTCTACGCAATCCCTAATCGCATCACCCAGCATCTGCATGTCATCCGGGTGTGCTGCATTCAGAAAATTTTCGTAGGTTTGCGCCAGACCGCCCCCTGAATATCCGAACAAGTACGGGATGCGTTCAGACCAGCTTATCAAGCCTCTTTTTATGTTCCAGTCCCAGGTGCCGATATTGGCGTAGGCGAGACTGCGATTCAAGCGCTGTTCATTCTCTTTGACGTGTGTAATATCGGTGCGCAGGGAAATATACTGATAAGGCATGTCATCGGCACCCACGAACGGCACAATCGTGGTTTCCATCCAGTACAGATTGCCATTTTTATTGCGGTCGCAAACTTCTCCATGCCAGATATTGCCGCTTGTAATGGTATGCCACATATCTGCATAAAACTCCGGGGGATGTTGTCCTGATTTTATGATGCGGTGATTCTTGCCGAGCAACTCGCTGCTGCCGTAGCCGCTGATCCCGGTGAATTTTTCATTGGCGTAGACAATATTGCCGCTGAGGTCTGCCGCACTGACAATTGCATGTGCGTCAAGCGCCTGCCGTTGCCTCTCCAGCTCGTAGCGCGTAGTGCGCAGGATTTCTTCTTGCTCAAGGGCGCGGCGGTAGTTCTGCGCATGTTTGCTTATCACCGCAATCATATGTTCCGGCGCAACCAGCTCGCTCAGATAATTCTCGCTGCTGCTGCGGTCGATTGATTGTATCTGCCGCAACAGCTCGGATAGCGTTGACAAGTAAATAATGGGAATTGATCGGTATCGCTGTTCGTCGTGCAATACCGCAGCCAGTTCCGGGCCGCTGCATCGCACCATATCCATACCGACCAGCAGCACATCGGCCGCAAAATTATCCAGCATCTCCATCACCCGCAACGGGTCATTAACTATGCACACTTCCATGCCCGCCTGGCGCAGTATCAGCGCATGCTGCTCCTGCTGCACGGATTCGTCATCAACCAGCATGACACGGTAGGGTTGCGCGGGTGTCAGCAGCGCGGATTCGGCAATCATCCGCAGCAGGCGATTGAAATCGGCAGGCCTGTCCAGATAATGCGTGGCACCCATGCGGTGCGCCGCAAGCCTGGAAGCCATATCCTTCCGCGGCGACAGAAAAATCACCGGCACGCTGTTTTTGCATTGCGCCTGCATCTTTGCGATGATGCGGGCGGGCTCGTTGTCGTCCCTGCTGAACGTCCTGTCCAGGATGACCGCCGCGGGTTCCTTGCCCTCATCGCAAATTGACTTGAAGCCTTCAAGCTGATCGAACACCTCGACTCTATAACCCGCATCTTCCAGCATTGCAACCAGTTCTTGATCCGGCCCACCCTGCTCGCCCAGCACGGCGATAAGCCCATACAACTGATACCCTGCGATGGCTTCCTTAAGCGCCTGGCTCTTTTCAACGCGGATGCCTTTCGTCATTCTTACCCCTTATTAACACTCAATTTGTAGTTATCGCGGATTCAGACTTGAAATGTATTAATTCATCGGCAGGCCGGTTGCGGGACAACCGCTTTTTTTTCGAGAATACCTCATCTGTCGCCCTGAGTTCCAGCATTTTTTATATCTGCTTAAGCCGGGCAGCTCGCGTTCCGAACTCGCCAAACAACTATCGCAGGCTTAATATACGCAAATTCAAACCCTCCAGTACCGGGAAAAAACCATGCGCGCAATCCTGATGACCTCCGCCGGCGCAGCCGATGCACTGAAGCCGCGCGAAATTCCCGCGCCACAACTGCCTTCCGCCAGACATATACGCGTCAAGCTCGCGGCGGCCGGTATCAATCCGCTCGACACCAAGCTGCGCAGCAAAGCCATGTATTACCCCGACAAATTGCCCGCCATCCTCGGCTGCGACGGCGCAGGGCTGGTAGAGTCTGCGGGCGCCGATGTCAGCCGGCTCAAGGTGGGTGACGAAGTCTATTTCTGCAATGGCGGCATCGGCGACGAGCCCGGCTGCTATGCCGAATACACCACCGTGCATGAGGATTATTGCGCCCTCAAACCCGCCAGCATCGGCATGCAGGAAAGTGCCGCGCTGCCGCTGGTACTGCTTACAGTATGGGAAGCACTGATAGAACGCGTCAATCTGCAAGCCGCACAAACCATCCTGATTCACGCCGGCGCTGGCGGTGTGGGACATATCGCAATCCAGATCGCGCGCCATCTCGGCGCCCGCGTCGCCGTCACCGTAAGCGATGAACACAAAGCCAAGCTCACACAAGACCTCGGCGCCGAAAAAATCATTCATTACCGGCAGCAGGATTTTGTGCAGGCAACCCTGGCCTGGACGGAAGGCAGCGGAGCAGACGTGATATTCGATACCGTGGGCGGCGTTACATTTTTGCGCTCGCTGCATGCCGTGCGCTACGGCGGCAAGCTGGTAAGCCTGCTGTCCACGCCGCTGTCGCTTGCCGATGTGCAGCTCGCGCGCTTGCGCAACCTGTCGCTCGCCTACGAACTGATGCTCTCGCCGCAGTTGCTGAAACTGCCTGAAGAGCGCGTGCGCCAGCGCCATATTCTGGAACAGGGTGCAACACTGGTGGACGCAGGCAAACTCAAAATTCTTGTCAGCCAGACCCTGCCGCTGGCAAAAGCCGCTACGGCCCACCGCCTGATCGAGCAGGGCGGTGTCAGCGGCAAGATTGTATTGACGATGAGCTGACATGTTTATCGACACCCACTGTCACCTCGATGCGGCAGAATTTCGCAACACCGCCGGGGCTCTGGTGCAGGAAGCGCTCGCCGCCGGTGTCAGCGCCATCGTGCTGCCAAGCGTGGAGCGTGCCAACTTCGTCGGCGTGCAAAATATCTGCGCGCAATTCACCGCTTGCGCTCCCGCCTATGGCATACACCCGATGTATACCGATCATGCAGCCCCGGCAGACCTCGACGTGTTGCGTGAATACCTGCTGCAACACGATCCCGTTGCGGTCGGCGAAATCGGCCTGGATTTTTTTGTGGAAAATTTCGATCGTGAAAAGCAGGAATTCTATTTTGCCGCCCAGCTCAAGCTCGCGCGTGAATTTGAGCTGCCCGTGCTGCTGCATATCCGCAAGGCGCACGACACCATCCTCAAACACCTGCGCCGCACTCCTGTGGTTGGCGGTATTGCACACGCGTTCAACGGCAGCCCGCAACAGGCGGCGGAATTCATCAAGCTCGGCTTCAAGCTCGGTTTCGGCGGCGCGATGACTTACCCGCGCGCCACCAGGCTGCGCGAACTCGCCGCCACCTTGCCGCTGCACAGCATCGTGCTGGAAACCGATGCGCCGGATATTCCGCCGGAGTTTTTGCCGCGCGGCCAGCCCAACCGCCCCGGCTTGTTGCCGCGCATCGCCGAAACGCTGGCACAACTGCGCGATTTGCCGCTGCATGAAATTGCCCGCATTACCTCTGAAAATGCCTGCGCGGTGCTGCCGGCGCTGGCACGGCAGTGATGTGCCATCAACCAGCAGGCAGCATCCTGAGCGCAACAACCCCGATGCATTTCATAACTATTTGTTTATAATAATGTTTTTTGGTGACTTAAAGAGTTGGAACAAATCCGCTGAATAATGCCGCAGCAAGCAATCGCCTTATGGAAAAACGCCTGCCACAGGACTGCATGCAAGATTGTTGATAGAATCCGGCGTATTCAAACCCTTACCGGAAAGAGATCATGACCACTACCCTGCCCTCCGACCCCAAACTGCTGATGCGTTCCATCATCCAGCGCATCGCCACCGGCCCCGATCTATCCAAGAACATCAGCCGCGAAGAAGCGCATCTTGGCACAAAAGCCATCATCAACAACCAGATCGACCCGGTGCAGGTCGGTATTTTCTTTATCGCGCTGCGCATGAAGCGCGAAACCATGGAAGAGAATATCGGCGTGCTGGACGCGGTGCTGGAAACCACCCGGCGCGTCACTGCAGCGGTTGATGAAGTGGTGGACATCGGCGACCCCTACGACGGCTACAACCGCAGCCTGCCTACCGCCCCGTTCCTCGGCCCGCTGCTGGCAGAGCTTGGCGTGCATGTGGTCAGCCACGGGCTGGATCGCGTCGGCCCCAAATATGGCGTAACCGCGCGCCATATCCTGCAGGCCGCGGGCGTGCCGGTAGACCTGACTCCGGCACAGGCCGCCGCCCGTCTGGCAGATCCCGCGCTGGGCTGGACCTACATCGATCAGGCGCAATCCAATCCTGGCTTGCACAATATGATCGGGCTGCGCGCGCAGATGCTCAAACGCCAGGTGCTGACCACCGTGGAAGTGCTGTCCAAGCCCATTGCAGGGCGCAAAAAGACCCGCTTCATCACCGGCTTCGTGCACAAACCCTATCCGCCTATCTATGCCGAGCTGGCGCGCGTTGCCGGATTTGACAGCGCGTGCATTATTCGCGGCGTGGAGGGCGGCGTGATTCCGTCATTGCGCCAAGCTGGCCGCTATTTCCAGTATCACGAGATGGGGCCTGAAAGCGAAGTGGCAATCGACCCGGCCAGCCTCGGCATCCAGCAGGACATGCGCGCAGTACCCCTGCCAGGCTCGGTCGCCACTGCCGAAGGCGAAGATGAAATTGTCGCCGCGATCGATATTCATGCCACCGCACGCGCCGCTGCCGAAGCCGGCATGCTGGCGCTGCAGGGGAGCGAGGGCGCGTTCTACGACTCCCTGGTGCTGGGCGGCGCCATCGTGCTGCACCACGCGGGCAAGGCCGCCAGCCTGGCCGATGCCGCCGCGCAGATTCGTGCCGTGCTCGACTCCGGCCGCGCCGTCAAAAGAGCAAATTGATGAGTGGATATTTTGCGGTTGCCGCTGCAGATGAACTGAAACCGGCACAGATGAAGCGTGTGGTAGTGGCCGGGAAACGCTTGCTGCTGTGCAATTCCGGAGGCCACTTGTATTGCGTGGATGAAATGTGCAGCCATGAGGACTATTCGCTGTATCTCGGCTGCATCAAGAACGGCAAAATCAAATGCTCACTGCACGGCAGCTATTTCGATCTCACCACCGGCCAGCCCGCCTGTGAGCCGGCAGATGAGCCAATACGCACCTACCCGGTAAAAATCGAAGCAGGCCAGGTATGGGTCAAGCCTGACGCAAAATAGAGGCAAGAGGCAAGCCGCTATGGATTGACTTCAGCCGGCGCAACGCTGGTGTGTTTTCATCCTAGAAAAAGCAGTTGTCCGCAGATTACCTCGGAGAGGTTCTTGTGCCCTTTGGGTACACAGATTACGCATGACTAAACAAAGAGTTATCGAGATGGCTGGATCACCTTTTGGGTGTACGATCAAACATTCGTAAGTGATTCAAAATCTGTGTGAATCTGCGAAATCTGCGGATTGAACTTGGGTTTTTAGGCTCATAAACGAAAACAACAAACCGCTGCGCCGGGCTTTAAAACTCAGTCCCTTTCGCCGCCGCGATCACCGTCCCCATGATGATCGCCCCTGCGATGCCCTTCCCCGCGTCCTTCATCCCCGCGATCATCTTCCCTGCGCTCGTAACCGCGATCATCTTCCCTGCGGTCATAGCCGCGTCCTTCGTGGCCGTGCCCATGACCGCGGTAGCCGGGCTCATATTCGGCTGATCTTACAAAATAAACCGGCCGGTTGCAGGCATTGTACTCGCGGCAATGTCTGGCCCAGTTTCTCGCGTGGCCCGGCGGCACATGCAAATAGATAGGTTGCAGCACAACGTCGGGAGGCTGGCGCACAATGATTCTGGGCTCCTCATACACAACGGGCGGCGGCGGTGCATTGCCGAACTGTACTTGCCCGTAGACGCCGGGGCTGATTTCGCCGCCGACGCTCAGGTTGATGATAGGCTGGCCGGCCTGTACTGACAGGCTGGCCAGCATGAGAGAGGCAAATACTGCTGTGTGTAAAACTTTCATAATGTTCCTTTCGGGGTTGAATACAGCGAAATCCTGCTTCAGGGTTGAATCGCCGTTGCCTGTTGCGACACGGACAAATAACAAGCACCTGAAACAGTGAATTCCACTTCGTCCAATTCTAATTTAATTACCGCGTATCTGCCATGCAATTTCTTGCAGCACTTCCCCTGCTATATTAGGGATTCAGCTTCTTCACGAGACATAGGATGAATTGCGGCATGCGATTCCGTACGCACCAACAATTCCCGGCTGGCTGCTCGCCGATATTGTCTTTTTCACGCTCACTTGACTGCCCGATGGTTAAAAGCAGGCATTTCCGCGATAATGCGCGCCATGCAAAACACCCCGCCCCAATTTGCCCGCACCCACATTCTGCTGGGCGATGCAGGCCTGCAACTGCTTGCCGATAAACATGTTTTTGTCGCCGGTTTGGGCGGTGTAGGCTCGTATTGCGTTGAAGCGCTCGCGCGCGCCGGCATTGGCCGCCTCACCCTGCTCGACCACGATGTGGTCGCCGTCAGCAATATCAACCGCCAGCTGCTTGCGCTGCACTCCACCATCGGCCAGCCCAAGGCGGAACTGATGCGCGCGCGCGTCGCCGACATTAACCCCGCTTGCAAGGTCACCATCCTCAAAACCTTTCTCACCATCGACAACGTCAACGCGCTGGTGCCTGCAGACAGCGATTATGTGATCGACTGCATCGATTCGCTGTCGTGCAAGGTGGCGCTGCTGGCGGAAAGCCTGAAGCGCGGCCTGAATGTGGCTTCCAGCATGGGGGCGGGAAATCGTCTCGATCCGTCGCGCATCAGGGTGGCCGATATCAGCAAGACCGAGGTATGCCCACTGGCGCGGCTGATACGCCTGCGCCTGCGCCGCGAAAACATCCATAAACCGATGCTCACGGTGTATTCCGACGAAGTCGGCCGCGCACCGCTGCCGCCCCAGCCGGTGGAAGGACCGGGGCGGGCCCGCGCGGTAAACGGCACCATCAGCCACATGCCGGCACTATTTGGCATGATGCTGGCGGGTGCGGTAATTAACCGTTTGCTGGAAAAATAATTGCAACCAAAAAAACTCTGCTAATATTCACGAAGGCAGCAACACAGTGGAATTCTGCATAGCCCGTTGGCATTCCTGTTCTATATAATTTCACTCATATATTATTCAATTAAATCAAGTACTTGCACAAATTAAACGTTTTATGAATTATTTTGGTTTTAAAGGAGAGTAGCGATGCTGTACCGCCTGCTGATTGTGGTTTTTCTTGCCGGGCTGGGATTGTCCCAGGCCATCGCCGCGCCGGATGGCGCCGCACTTTACGCGCGCAACTGCGCCGTCTGCCACGGTAAAAACGGCAATGGCGGGATAGGCGTGCCGATTGCACTGCCGTCGTTCCAGGCCCTCATCAGCGATGATTACTTGCGCGAAACCATACGCCTCGGCCGCCCCGGCAGGGTGATGGCGGCATTTGACTCTTTGAGCAAAGACGAGATCGATGCGATAGTCAGCCACATGCGCGGCTGGAACAAGGGCTTGCCAACCGTCACCTATTCGGTACAGCCGGTGCAAGGCAATGAAGTGCATGGCCAGCAACTGTATACAAAATACTGTGCTGCCTGCCACGGCGCTACCGGAGAAGGCAAGGAAGGAACAGGCGTCACGTTCTCGCGTCCGCGCGATTTGCCCATCATGGCGCCCGCACTGCACAACCCCGGCTTCCTCGCGTCGGCCACCGACGCGATGATCAAGGCCACGCTGATGAAGGGACGGAAAGACACGCCGATGACCTCTTTTCTCGAACTCGGGCTGACGGAAAGCGACATCAACGACATCGTCAGCTACGTGCGCGACTTTGAAAAACAGCCGCTGGCAAATAGCGCAAAAGTATTGCAGGTGGAAGAGCCGGTCATTATCCGCAACTCTCCCTATGACCTGAAAACTACGGTGGAAAATATCAAGCAGGCAGTGAGCAACAACAATTTCTTTTACGGGCGGGTGCAGACACTGGACTACGGGCTCACCCCACCCGACAAGGAAAATTCCAGGCAGGTCATTGTCTATTTCTGCAACATCACCCTGCTTAACCAGGGACTCGGCATAGACCCGCGCGTCGGTATGTTCCTGCCCTGCCGCATTACCATCGTCGAGCACAAGGGCAAAGTACAGGTGATGTCGGTGAATCCGGAAGTTCTGAGCAAACTGTTCAACAACTCCGAGCTTAACGAGCTATGCAAGCAGATGAAAATAAATTACACCACCATCCTTGAGGAGGCAACGCTATGAAAAAGCTGATGCAATGGACGGCAATCGTCAGCATGGTGCTGTGTTTGACCACGCCGGCAATGGCGGAAGGCCTGCTGATGGCACGCACGAATGGCCAGTTTCCGGAATCGATGACCCTGCTGCAGAGCGCCATTACCTCGCATGGCTACAAGATCACACGCTTGCAGCAAGTAAATGAAAACCTGGAGAAGCGCCATTTCGCGAGCGATATGTATCGCGTGGTGTATTTCGGCAAGTATGACGAAATCAAACAGATCACTGCCGAGCACCCGGAACTTATCCCTTTCCTGCCGCTGAACATCACCATTTTTGCGGAAGGCGACCACGCGATACTGATCGCCAGCCATCCGCGGATGCTGGAAGCGTTTTTCCCGGACCCGGCCCTGAAGCCCGTGTTTGAACGCTGGGGAAAAGACATCCAAGCGATCATCGACGAGGTGCGTGAAGCGAAATAGAGCGCTGCTTCTGGCTGCCGATCAATCCAGGAAAAAGCAGCCGTCCGCAGATCACACAGATTACGCAAGATTTTGGGCATGTTAACCGGACGCTACCGATATGAAAGTTTATGTCCTTGCGGGAGCTATATTTTCTGCAGCACTGAGCGCAGGCTGCTCCTCTTCTGCAAAGCCGCCTAAGATTGATGAAACAAAAATCAAACTGTTCGCGGAGCGCGGCTATGACTCCGGCATCGATTACACAACCTCAACCACCAGCCTGCCCCTGAATATCGGAAACGGGATAAGGCAAGTGACCATAGTCCAGCCCGAACTTGACGGCAAATATCCCGTGGTGATTTACCTGCCCGGCCTTGGAGAATCGGATAGTGCCGCGCAGCAGATGCGTAATGTCTGGGCAAAATCCGGCTATGTCGTCCTTTCCGTGCAGCCGTTGCAGGATGATGTATCCATATGGTCGTCAAAGGCTGCGCGCAGCGGCGATTTCCTGTATCTCAGACGCGAACGCTATGCTTCAGAGGTGGTATCCGCCCGCATATCTATCATATTGAAATTATTAGAATATTTGAAACACGCCAGCGTATCGGGCGACACGAATTTGCAGCGCATGGATTTATCCCGCCTGGCAATTGCCGGCTTTGATATCGGCGCCAGCGCGGCGATGATTATTGCCGGGGAAGACATACCCAATATTTCAAATGAAGGGCTTTCGCGTCAAACGGGTGCGGTAATCGCCTTGAGCCCCTATGCCGATTTTTCCGGCTCGTCATTCGATGTGCGTTACCGCAACATCAGCATGCCGGTGCTTTCCGTAACCAGCGATGCGGACAGCAACACAAATGACAGCATTCCGGCGGCGCTGCACCAGGCACCTTTTCAATATATGCCGCCGGGCAACAAGTATTTATTGTTATTGTCCGGCGCATCCCATTCGACTATCGGCAATGAAGACCCGCTCAAGCCGGCTGCCGCTAACGGGGATGACAAACACCCGCAAACCGGACACGAGGGCGGCAGTGAAGACTCAGACAGGGCACACGGCACCAGGCATGGCAGCAAATCGGGAAACGGCGACAACCCAACGGGATATTCCCGGCGCGCTGCCGCAGAGTCACCAACCCAGCGTGCGCTGATGGAAGTTGCGATCGAGCAGGTAAGCACGGCATTCCTCAATGCCTATATCAAAAACGATCAATTCTCAAAAGACTGGCTGACCAAGGATGCCCAGCCCTGGTTACATGAAATGGGGCAATTGAAAGCAAAATAGGTTTCCCAACTAAGCCCGGTAGCTGCAATTCCAATTCGCGCAGCCTGTCCACGACCTATCCTTCGAGCACCCGGCGGCTTATCTTCTTCATATCCCCGCGCTACTGCCGGTAATACATTCTTCAAAATAATTTCACTAACCTGTAACCTCGGTAGCATAGCTTATCAACGCGTTGTAAAGACAAAATCCGTTGCACATAGTGCCGTGATGAATGCGCGCCCACCTCGCTGCGGCTGCCGTTACTCGACTCACCAATTTCAGGAACATGGAGATATCAATATGCTTATGCCGAACAGAGTTAAAAAATACGACGAAGGAATACGTTCAAACAGGTTCTCTCTGCATCCGCTGTGCCTTGCGCTGGCTGTGGCGATCATGGGCTCTGCCGGCACGGCAGCGGCCGATGAAGGCGCTGCAACCTGCCGGCTTGGCGGGGAGCGCGGCGGCATCCGGCATGTGATTTACATTCAATTCGACAATACGCACTTCAGGCGTGACAACCCCAACGTCCCGTCCGATCTTGAGCAGATGCCGCATTTGCTCAACTTCATCAAGGGCAATGGCGCATTGTTGACCAACCATCACACCGGCCTGATCTCGCATACCGCGACCGGCATCCTTACCTCTCTTACCGGCGTATACGGCGACCGCATGGGACAACCGGTTTCAAACAGCTTCCGCTATTTCAACCCGAACGGCTCAAGCAATCTGGGTGTGTCGTTTGCGTACTGGACCGACCCGCTGTTCGATCCGACCACTTTGACGCCCACCGATACGACGCCGCAAATGATAAACGAGCACGGCAAAATCGCACCCGCGCCGTGGGTGCCCTACACCCGCGCAGGTTGCAATGTGGGTGTGGTGGCTGCCGCCAATACCGTTCTGGAAAACATACAAACAGATATACCCACGGTGTTCGGCAATGCCTCGCCTGAGGCGCAGGAAGTCGCGACCAATCCGGCGCAGGCGTTCGCCGACTTTGTCGGCATCGCGATCCACTGTGGCAGGGACAACACGCTTTGTTCGTCCGCAGCGGGCGTGCAACAAGACCGTTTGCCCGATGAGCCGGGCGGGTATGCCGGTTATCAGGCGCTGTTCGGACACAAATATGTTGCGCCCGTAGTCAGCCCGCAAGGCCCGCTCACCGACTTGAATGGCCAGCTTGTCGAAACTGCCTCGACTCCCTCTCGTATCGGCTTCCCGGGGTTCGACGGAATGTCGGCGGCGGTATCGCTTTCCTATATTGCGGCGATGCAGGAACATGGTGTTCCGGTTACCTATGCCTATATTTCGGATGCCCATGATAATCATCTCGCAACCGGTAACAGGGCTTTCGGCCCCGGCGAGGCTGGCTATGTCAAGCAGCTGAAAACCTATGATGATGCGTTTGCAAAGTTTTTCGAGCGCCTCGCGGCCGATGGTATCGACCGCAGCAATACGCTGTTCGTGTTTACTGCGGATGAAGGCGATCATTTTGTCGGAGGTGCGCCGTCACCGGCGAGCTGCGATGGCGTGAGCACGCCTTGCACTTATACCCAGATCGGTGAAATCAATACCAATGTAGCCGGGCTTCTCTCAACACGGCAGGGTAACACCACGCCCTTCGCGGTCCACGCGGACTCGGCACCGGTCTTTTACGTGACAGGCAATCCCGGCCGCAGCGACGCGGGCGTCAGAAAACTGGAGCAGGACGTCAGTAAACTCTCCACCATCAACCCCATCAGCGGCAACCTGGATTCATTGACACTCGCGCTGGCCGACCCGGTCGAGATGAAGCTGCTGCATCTGATCAGCGCCGATCCGATGCGTGCGCCAACCTTCGTGATGTTTGCCGACCCGAACTATTATCTGTACGCCGGCAGCCCCAACTGCAACACCCCTTGCGTAGCTGAAAATCCGGCCTATGCGTGGAACCACGGCGATATCACAAACGATATAGCGCAGACCTGGCTGGGGCTAGTCGGTCCCGGAATCAGGCGCGAAGCCGCGACGAAGGACGCTGAAGACGCCCACAACAGCTTGAGCAAGCTATGGTCCGACCATACCGACATTCGTCCAACCATGCTGGCGCTGCTGGGTTTGCACGACACTTACGTACATGATGGAAGAGTCCTTATCGAGCCTCTGCAGCCATCGGCAATACCGCAATCCCTGCGCGCGCATCAGCGTACGCTGATCAGGCTGGGCCAGATTTACAAAGCAATCTACGCGCCATTCGGGCAACTGGGCATGGATAGCCTGATAATTTCGACGACCGCACTCAAAAGCAATGATCCCGCAGACACCACCTATAGCAATCTGGAGAGCCGTCTCGCAATCTGGACAGACGAACGCAATGCACTGGCGACGCGAATGAAAGCAATGCTGGACGGCGCTGCATTCGAAGGGCGCGAGATAAACGAACGGGACGCAAATTCGCTGATCGAAGAAGCCAATGAACTCCTGGACAGTGTGCATCGGCTGGCGCTGGCGCATTAAATCCTGTCCCCTAGCGAAATATTGTGCCTGGGCGGAATTTGCAGCGCTAGTACCGAGACTCATAAATATCGGGACAAAATGAAACGGACAGATTTTTTCGCAGGGCAAGGCGCGAGGATGGCGCATAGTTATTCATATGCAACGACGAGCAACGCCGCCATGCGGAAAAATCTGCCGTTTCATGTTTCGATATTTATGAGTCTCGGTACTAGTTACGTGTCATCAGAGTCCATCCTTTGGATTACATTTCTACGCTATTTCCCGTGACCGACAACGGCACTTATTGAGTTGTTGGTTGCTGGTCGCCTGGTTTCACATTTTCGAATAATCGTCCTAATTCAGCCTTCAAGAATTCTACAAATACACGTACAGCCGGAGCCAATCCCCGTCGTGAAGGAAACAGTACCACCAGCTGTCCGGGCTTCGGCCGCCATTCTGGCAACACCACTTTCAGAGTACCCGCTTCCAGCTCTGCTGCGCACAGATATAACGGCATGCCTGAAACTCCCATGCCTGCCAAAGTTGCTTGTTTGAGTATGGATAAATTGTCGGTTTGCAGTCTAATCTTGCCGACTGGCGAATTGAATCGCGCATCATTTGGGCCCAACAGACGCCACGCGGCAACCGTTTCGTTGATCGGCGCATAAAACAATGTATCCATGGTAGCCAGCATTTCCGGATTATCAACCGGGCCAAATTGCTGCAGGTAAACCGGGCTGACTACCAAGGCCCAACTCACAAGACAGAGATTGGCCTGAATCAAGCTTGACGATTCAAAGTCCTCGTCGATGCCGCGCACCACTACATCAATATTTTCTTCAATCAAATTAACCATTCGATTGGTTGCCTGCACCATCATTCGCACCTTTGGATATTGCGTCATGAAACGAGGTAGCAAGTGCACCAAAACATTATCTGCGATTGCCGAAGGAAGACTGATGCGAACCATTCCAGATGGCATGCTCAAGCGTTTGCGTATCGCATCTTCCCCGGCCTGTGCTTCGGCAACCATTGCGACACAATGCTCGTACAGATCCTGACCAGCATCAGTCAGACTCATGTTCCGGGATGTGCGTTGAAGAAGCCGAGTGCCAAGTTGTGCTTCCAATAGCGATACGCGACGCGAAATACGCGATTTCGGAATACCGAGCGCATCACCCGCCGCGGTGAAGCCATGTCGCTCAACTACCTGGGCAAATAGATAGAGATCGTTCAGGTCGATTGATAAGGGGTTCATATAGGTTTCAACGTATTGACCGTTCCATATACGAGACGATATGTTGCTATTTTGCCTATTTTTCTCCCATTGTTGCAAGAGTAATATCATTCTTGCGCAAAGTTGACAATCCGCTGGAAAAATTCAAGCGGCTTGCCAGTGACAACAAACCATTCAAACACACAGGAGAAGCACATGAAACGACGCACATTTTTAAATCAACTCTCTATCGGAACTTTGATCTGCTCTATATTTTTAGCCAGCGCAACATACGCAGCTACGCCCGGCGATATTTCATCGGCGTCTCAGGGGAACTCTCAAATTGGCAGCGGCAAAAAAGCCTTTTTTTCCATGCTATCGCGCGACAACACGGTCTTGCTGCTGGTTGACCACCAAATTGGCCTGCTCACCGGTGTGCGCGACATGAATGTTGCGGATCTTAAACATAATGTTGTGGCGTTGGCCAAGGCCGCGAAAGTATTGGGCGTTCCTGTCATCGTAACCGCCACGATGCCTGACGGCATGTGGGGGCCAACCATGCCCGAACTGACTGCCGCGCTACCTGGTGTAACAGTGATCAATCGTACGGTCGTCAATGCATGGGATGATCCGCGCGTGGTCGATGCAATCAAGAAAACCGGACGCAAGCAATTGCTGATTGCCGGCTTATCGCTGGAGGTCTGTGCAACCGTCCCTGCATTATCGGCTACTGCTGCCGGTTACGATGCCCGTGTTGTGCTCGATGCCTCTGGTACCTTTAATGAAGCCAAGCGGACAGCCGGTTTGCAACGGCTCGCTGGCGCTGGTGTTCCCGTGACCGACTATGCCACTGCGGCGGTGGAAATGCTCAGGGACAATGCCGACCCCAAGGCCAATGATGTCTACGCAGCGCTAGATGTTCCATTTGCGACCCTGGTTTGGCAACTAAACAATTCCACTGCCAAAAGATAGACGTATTTTCGATGCGACACGAGAGAGACGCTATGCATAACAAACCAAACATTTCGGAAATTATCCCCGGTCAGGACATGAACATTGGTCATGGTTTCCGTGCAAAACACTTTGATGAGGATTCATTTAACAGCCTGATTGATCCAGTCGTCATGCTCGATCACTTCCATATGTCGGCTCCCACCTTTGCTCCTCACCCGCATGCAGGCATTTCGGCAGTAACGTATTTGTTTGAAGACTCAACGGGCCCGCATATCAATTACGACTCACTGGGTAACAACATCCCGATTTATCCAGGCGATATCCACTGGTTTGTCGCAGGGCGCGGCGCCGTGCATAACGAGCAGCCGGAAGACGACAATTCTCATGTCCATGCCTTGCAGATTTTCATTAATCTGCCGGCAAGCAAGAAAATGATCGCTCCGTATGCAGTGCATGCGGATGCTGCGGACATACCCGAATACCTTGCCCATGGCATACGCGTGCGAGTCGTGACAGGCGAATATCGCGGGTTGCGCTCGCCTGCAGTCCTGCCTGAGCCATTTACTCTTCTGGATGTTTTTCTATCGGCAGATACGATTTTTGAGTATTCACTGCCAGCAGGCTGGAATGCTTTCGTCTATTGCGTGCAGGGCGCAGTTAGCCTGAGTGCAGATACAGACACATACTCAGACTTATTGATATTGAAAGAAACGAACGCGGTCGGCATTGGAGGCGACGCGACATCGCTGCGGCTTGCGACAGAGAATATTGCACATTTCGTCATTCTTTCCGGTCCTTCTTTAAATGAACCATTGCTCAAGCATGGCCCTTTCGTAATGAACACGCAGGAACAAATGAATCAAACAATCACCAATTTCAAAAATGGCATCTTCGGGCAAATCACGGGGTAACGTGTGCTTGCCGACTATTCCAAACGGCAAGGCACACCATACTTTAGAAAAAAAGGGGACAGATTTATTTTCTACAGCCAAACCCACCAAAATTTCTGAAGAAAAATAAATCCGTCCCCTTTTTTGCTTTGAATTCGTCTACACGCCCAAGCATGGCAGTTGGCTAAATGTTGCCAAGATCGAACTCAATGTGATGATTAGCCAGTGCCTCGACCGACGTATCGGCAGCATGAAGAAACTAAATGAAGAAGTTGCCGCTTGGCAAGCGCGCCGCGATCAGGCTCACGCTAAGGAGTTAAGAAATAATAACTTGAACAATTAAGTCCGGACGTGCTGATTGTGCGGCTTCAATCTATAATTCCATCAAGACTGCGTGCTTCCGCTGCCGCCCACACACGTAAAGCAGCTTCATCCAGTCGCCCGGATAAGGCTTGGTATTTGGCTTCTATCGCAATTATGTCACCCGTGAATCCACGATAGCGCAATTGCTCTAATTGTTCAAGTTATTTTTGCTTAACTCCTAAGGTGAACTGGCAATTCACGACGGAAAATGCCCGGGTCAAGCTGAAACGATTATATCCGACATTTGAAGCGTGACATGACACTAGCTAGTGCCTGTCAGAAAACCCCTGATTTTTAAAAACGCGCGCGCTGTATTTTGTTCGCACATCCCCATAAATTTCGGATTTCATCGCGGAAACGAGAAATATTTTCATTTTCATTGGATCCAAC
>Ga0315268_10001499_pt1 | contig 26881 bp, 14 predicted proteins | sample C1_top_MG_FD_204535 | JGI IMG/M metagenome (GOLD analysis project Ga0315268, IMG submission 204535) | Sediment microbial communities from Yellowstone Lake, YNP, Wyoming, USA - C1_top | ecosystem: Environmental > Aquatic > Freshwater > Lake > Sediment | place: USA: Wyoming | collected 2017-08-01
CCTGCCGCAATTGCTGGAGCGAGGACATAACATTGCCCTGGCGCTGCGGGTGGAACGCAAAGGCCGTCCGATGCAGATGGTGCAAGCGCGCAAGCTTTTCAGTAAACTGTTAAGTTAATGCTTATGGGACTGCGCGCCCTGCCCGTCCGCAGACATTTTCTGGTCAGCAGGCTGATGGCGTGGGTCGAGCCGGGAAAATCGCCCACACGACCCAACCGTTCGGGCGGGCGGGCGTATGCATAGGATGATGGAAGAAAGCGACGACGCCGGTGGCGGCCTGCACCCCCACGCCCGCCAACGTGGTTTAAGCAGGCTGCGCTTGCGCCCCAGCCGCCGCGTCTTCCGAGTATTGCCAGCGGCGGCATCGTCCATCCAAGTGGCATGAATCCTGCGCACCAAAGAGACCTAGCGCCCGCTCGCCGCGTGAACCGGGGCGCCCGGGGCTGTCGAAGTCAGATGAAGGGCGTGGCGGCAGTTCAATTTGAGCTCATGGGGGCAACTAATGGCCGCCGGCGGGGTTTGATGGTTTGTGGCGCGGGGCTTTTTTGAGGAACCGGCAGTCTCGTGGGCCGGCCATCCATAGATGTTCTAGGTGACGCGGGCTTTGAACGTCGCGGCCCGCGCCGGCGTCCATTAGGCAAAGACAGTTGACGGCTGTGAAACAAAGCGTTTTGGTCTGGTTCGCCTTGCTGGCGGGGGCGCTGGCGCTGGGGGGCTGTACCGCCAACTTTTACCGCAAGTCGGCGGACAAGGAGGCCGCCCAGGTGATCGCGGAGAAGACGCCCGCCGTGCCGAACATGGACCCGCACTTCACCATCGAGCAGACCAATGCGGTTGCGCTGGAGGGCCTGCCCAAAATCGAGCAAGCGGAGGAGTTCCTGGGCGCCGAGAAGAAAACCGAGCTCGGCGCCAGCGTGGTGAGCCTGGAGAAGGCGCTGGAATCGGCCGTCCAGCACAGCCGCGAGTATCAAAACCAGAAAGAGATCGTCTATTTGCAGGCGCTTAGCCTGACGCTCGACCGGCACCGTTACACGCCCATCTTCAGCAGCGGCGCCAATACCGCCGTGCAAAACCAGCCCCAGGACGTCGCCAAGGCGATTGACCAAGTGGCCGGCACGCAGACGTCGCTCCTGCAGCAGGGCACCGAAGTCGTCCAGCGCTACAACGCCACCGGGCGCGGCAGCACTGCCGTTTCGGTGCTGTTGCGCAGCGGGGCGACCCTGGCCAGCAGCTTCACGGTGGATTTTCTGCGATTTCTCAACGGCGACGCGCGGTGGCTGGTCAGCTCCTCTTTGGGCGCCACCCTCACGCAGCCGCTGCTGCGGGGCGCCGGCTACCGGGTGACGATGGAGAATTTGACCCAAGCCGAGCGCGACCTCCTCTACGCGCTGCGCGACTTCACTCAGTACCGCAAGGACTTCGCGGTGCGCGTCGCGCAGTCTTACTACGGCGTGCTCCAGGCGCGCGACGAGGCCCGCAACCAGCACCTGGGCTACACCAAGTCGGTTCAGAACGTCACGCGCGGCCGCGCCCTTGCCCAAGAGGGCCGGACCAGCCAGTCCGAACTCGGCCAACTGGAGCAAGAGATGCTCTCCGCCGAAACCCAGTGGATCAGCGCCGTCCGCAGCTATCAGCAAGGCCTCGACCAGTTCAAGATTCTCCTGGGTCTGCCGACTGAGGTTCGACTGGTTTTGGACGATCGCGACTTGTCGGACCTCAAGATTATCCACCCCGACCTGAGCGCCGAGGACGCGGTCAAAGTGGCCCTGGCCACGCGGCTTGACCTGCAGACCGTCCGCGATCGCAAGGCCGACGCCGCGCGCAAGGTGGAAGTAGCGCGCAACGCCCTCAAGCCGCAGGTGGACCTGGTTTTTAGCACCATGGTGAATAACAGGCCGAACACCGTGGACCCGTTCGAGCTGGATTTCCAGCGCGTCAGGGCCAATGCCGGCCTGAGCTTGGACCCGGGCCTGGACCGCAAGCAGCAGCGCAACAGCTACCGCGCCGCCCTCATCGCCAAGGCCCGCGCCGAGCGCCAGTGCCAGTTGCAGGAAGACCAAGCCAAACTCCAGATTTACGACGACTGGCGCAACCTCGACCAGGCCAAGCGCAATCACGAGATCAGTGAACTGGGCGTGCAACTGGCCCAGCGGCGGGTCGAGGAGCAGGAGTTGCTGGCCGAGTTGGGCCGGGGCCAGGCGCGCGACCTGCTGGAAGCGCAGCGGGCGCTGATCAGTTCGCGCAACAGCCGCACTTCGGCCGTCGTCAGGCACACGCTGGCCCGGCTCCAGTTCTGGCGCGACATGGGCATTCTCTTCATCAAAGAAAACGGAAAGTGGGAGGAAGTCGCCAATGCCAAACAATAACATCCCGAATCGCTCCGGAGGCCGGACCTGGTGGAAAGTGGCGCTCCTGATGGTTATCTTGTTGGCCGCGGGCTACCTGGTGTGGCGCCCAGCGGGCAAGGCCAGCCACGGCGTCACGTTCACCGCGCGCCGCGGGCCGCTCCAGATCACCGTGGTTGAAAACGGCAGCATTGAGGCCCAGGAGTCCCAGGAGGTCCGCGTCGAAGTCAAAGGCTGGCAGCGCACCAAAATCCTCAGCATCGTCGAGGAAGGCTACCAAGTCACCGAGCAGGACATTAAGACCAACAAGGTGCTATGCGAACTGGACCCTTCGGAAATCAAGAAAGACCTCACGACCTTGGAGATTGATTTCCAGGGCAAGCAGGCCGCGCTCATTGACGCGCAGCAGGCCTACGAAATCCAGCTCGCGCAAAACAAGAGCGACGTTAAAAGCGCCGAGCAAAAAGCGCGCTTTGCGCGGCTCGATTCGCAAAAGTACCTCGGCGACCAAGTGGCCACAGAGGTTGCCGAACAACTCGGCTTGGATGAGAAGCTGGCGAAGCTCAACGCCAACGGTCTGGAGCCGGCCCTGGAAAGCGAGGCCACGGTTTCGACCAACCCGCCGGCGCCACCCGCCGGCAGCCCGCCCCTAGCGGCCCCAGGCGCCACGCCCGCCGCCGCTCTCAAAACCGCCGAGAGCGTCATGGTCAACTTGGAGACCCCGGCGGCCCCCGGCGCCACGGCCACCGCGGCGGCCAGCCCCGCCGCTGCTCCGGCGCAGGTTGCCGACGTGGCCCCAGTCGCCTCTGGCGGCACCAATGGAAGCGTGAAACTCATGGTGGCGCTCAGCGACCCCTCAAGCCTCCCGCTTGCCAGTGCCCCCGCCGCGCCCTCGGCCCCGCCGGACGCGCCCGAGCCTGCCAGGACGGTCCTGATTGACTACTCGCAGTATGCAAAAGTGGAGTTGCTCGGCGACGGCGAGGCCCAACAGAAGCTGCGCGAAGCCCGCGACGCCCTCCTGCTGGCGGAAAAGGAAAAGAGCGCCAGCAAAACCAAACTGGACGGCACGGTGCGGCTTTGCGAAAAGGGCTTCGTGACCAAAACCGAGTTGGACACCGCCCGCCTGGAATACGAACAAGTTGACCTCAAGGTTAAGAAGTCAGCCACCGCGCTGAACTTGTTCATGAAGTACGAGTTTCCCAAATCGGCCGAGGAGCTGGTCTCGAAGTACGACGAGGGCGTGCGCATGTTGGAGCGCACCCGCAAGGAGGCCATCTCCAAGCTGGCCCAGGCGCGCGCCAAACTCAAGTCCGCCGAGCAGCAGTTCAAGGTCGTGACCGAACAGCGGAAAGATCTGCTGGATCAGCTTGACAAATGCACCATCCGCGCCAAGAAGGCGGGCTTGGTCATTTACGGGGGCACTGGCGACAGCATGATCTGGTACGGCGAGGAGCGCATCCGCGAAGGCGCCGCCGTTCGCGAGCGCCAGCCCATCATCACGATTCCCGACATGACCCGCATGGCCCTCAAAGTCAAGATTCATGAGTCGCACATCAAAAAGGTCAAGAAGGGCATGAAGGCCTTCATCCGTGTGGACGCCCAGGCCGACAAACAGCTCAACGGCGAGGTCAGCAAGGTCGGCGTCCTGCCCGACTCCCAGAACCGGTGGATGAACCCGGACCTCAAGCTCTATAACGTCACGGTGAACATCGAAGGCACCCACGACTGGCTCAAGCCCGGCATGAGCGCCAAGGTCGAAGTCTTGGTCAACGAGCTAAAGGGCGTCGTCTATGTCCCCATCCAGGCCATCACGCCCAGTGGCAAAGACCGGGTCTGTTATGTCGTCAAGGGGGGCGGTGCTCCGGAGCGCCGCGTGGTGGAGACCGGCGAATACAGCGATGAATTCATTGAGGTCAAGAAGGGGCTCAAGGAACGCGAAGTCGTCTTGTTGCGCTCACCCCAGGGAGCCGGGCAAGCGGCAGAGCAAAAGCCCGGCGAGAAAGGCGCCAAGTCCGCCAAGCCCGAAGCGCCGGCGCCCAAAGCCAGCCCGGCCGCCCCGCCCCGGGCAGCAGGACCGGCTTGAGGCACTGTGCTTGTGCAGGCGGCAGGGGGCGGGGGCTAGGAGTCAGGGGCCAGGAGTCAGGAGTCAGGGGGCAGGCGCCACAGGAGCAGAGGGGCAGGGGAGCGGAGGAGCAGAGTCACGTCGTACGCGGCCAGAATCCAGAATCCAGCATCCAGCATCCAGCATCCAGCATCCAGCATCCAGCATCCGGAATGACCGCGACCGTAGAACTTGAGAACGTCTGCAAGACCTACCAAATGGGTCTGGTGGCCGTCGAGGCCCTGCGCGGCGTGTCGCTGTCCGTTCGGCCGGGCGAATACGTCAGCATCAGGGGGCCCTCGGGCTGCGGCAAGTCCACGCTGCTCAACCTGCTCGGCTGTTTGGACCGGCCCAGCCGCGGCCGTTACCTCCTGGGCGGCGAGGACGTATCGTTGCTGGATGATGACACGCTGTCGGCCATCCGCGGCACGCGGGTAGGCTTCATTTTCCAATCCTACAACCTGATCCAGCAGCTTACAGTGCTGGAGAACATCGAGGTGCCGCTCTTTTATCGGGACGTTTCGCCTGCCCACAGCCAGGCGCGCGCCACTGAGCTGGCCCGCTTGGTGGGGCTGGAGGACCGGCTTGGCCACAAGCCCTACGAGCTGTCCGGCGGCCAGCAGCAGCGGGTGGCCATCGCCCGGTCATTAGCCAACGATCCCCTGCTCATCTTGGCCGACGAGCCGACGGGGAATCTGGACTCCGCCTCCGGCGCTGAAATCCTGCGCCTTTTCGACGAGTTGAACCGCCAAGGCCGAACGCTCCTGCTGGTGACCCACGACGACAAGATCAGCCAGCACGCCACCCGGACGATATGCCTGCGCGATGGCTTGGTCGAAAGCGACACCAGCAACTGACCTATGCGGCGCTTGGCGGCAAACTTGCTTTCGGTTTTCCCCCGCCTCAAGCGGGTCATCAGGCTCGGCTTCAAGAGCCTCTGGCTGCACCGCCTCCGCTCCTTGCTCACCGTCTTGGGCATCGTCTTCGGCGTCTGCTCGGTCATCGCCATGCTGGCCATCGGCGAAGGGGCCAAGCACGAAGCGCTGGAGGCGATCAAGAGCCTCGGCAGCCAAAACATCATCATCCGCAGCCTCAAACCGCCCGAGGAACAGAAAATCACCGACTCCTCCAGGCAAAGCTTCGTCATCTCTTATGGCCTGACTTACACCGACGTGAGCCGCATCCGCGCCACCATCCCCAACGTGACCGTCGTGGTGCCGGCGCGCATCATCCGCGATTGGGTCTGGAACGTCCGCTACCGGGTGGACGCCGAAGTCGCGGGCACGGTCCCTTGGTACCCCGAAATGCGCAACCACCCGGTGCAGGAGGGCCGCTTCTTCACGGAGCGCGAGTTCGACGACAAGGAAAACGTCTGCGTGCTGGCCGCCGAGATCGTGCGCGACCTCTTTCCGCTCGAAGAAGCCATGGGCAACCGCGTGCGCGTGGGCAGTTATTACTTCAAGGTCATCGGCATCATGACCCCGCGCGCCAAGCACACCGAACTGGGCGAGAGCGCCGAGGGCGGCAACGGCGCCGGGGGTCTCAACCGCCTGTTCATCCCCTTGTCCACCGCCCGCACGCACTATGGCGAGGTGGTGCGCCACGAGCGCAGCGGCAGCATCGAGGCCGAGCGAGTCGAATTGCACGAAGTCACCGTCAAAGTGGACCGCCCCGAGCGCGTCGTGGAAGTGGCCGACACCATCAAGGCTTTGCTGGAGCAGACCCACAAGAAGGTGGACTACGCGGTCGTTGTCCCGCTCGAACTGCTCCGGCGGGCCGAGCAAACCAAGCGCATCTTCACCATTGTGCTTGGCTCCATCGCGGCGATTTCCCTGCTGGTCGGCGGCATTGGCATCATGAACATCATGTTGGCCAGCGTCACCGAGCGCACCCGTGAGATCGGCATCCGGCGCGCCCTGGGGGCCAAGCGCCGCGATGTCATCCTGCAGTTCCTGATTGAGACAGTCATCTTGTCCGGGGCCGGCGGCATCCTCGGGGTGTTCCTGGGCCTGGCCATTCCTTACCTGGTCACGCTCTTCTCCAAGATGCCCACCCTCATCGTCTTCTGGTCGCCTTTGCTGGCCCTGAGCATCTCCGCCTTGGTCGGCGTGATCTTTGGCCTCTATCCCGCCATGCGCGCCGCCCGCATGGACCCCGTCGAGGCGCTCAGACACGAGTGACGCGGCGGGCGGGATTCATTCTGCTTCGGGGCAAATCGCGAGTCACAAATCGTGAATCCCTTCGCGTTCTTGGCGTCTTCGCGTGAGGCCCCTCGGGTGTCGGACGGCGGGTCTCTCCTCACGCAAAGGGGCAAAGGGTGCAAAGAACGCGGGCGCTGATATGGCAAATCGCGAATTGCCAATCCCTCAACCCTCGTCGCTCAACTCTCATCCCTGTTTCGCGCCTTGTGTTGGGCGGCGATTGGCGCTAGAAAAACGGCGATGAACCTGCTGAACCGATGCTTCCATTTGCAGGAGAACGGAACGACGGTGCGCACGGAGTTGCTGGCCGGGCTGACGACGTTCCTGACCATGGCCTACATCATCTTTGTCCAGCCGGCCCTGCTGTCGAAGGACTTCGCGGGCAACCCGACCGGTCTGGACTTTGGGGCGGTGTTGCTGGCGACGTGCCTGGCCTCGGCGGTCGCCTCCGCCGTGATGGCGTTGCTGGCCAACTATCCCATCGCCTTGGCCCCGGGCATGGGAGAGAACTTCTTTTTCGTCACGACGGTCATGTCGCTGGGCGCGCTGGGCCTAGCCGACGCGTGGCGCGCGGCCCTGGCGATTGTCTTTCTGTCCGGCGTGGCGTTCATCGTGCTGTCGCTGGTGCGGCTGCGGGAGGCGGTGATGGACGGCATGAGCCCCAGCCTGACCAGTGGCATTGCGGCCGGCATCGGCTTGTTCATCGCGTTCATCGGCTTGCACAACGGCGGCTTAATCGTGGGCAAGCCAGGCACGATGGTCGGCCTGAACCCAGAGCTGATGACGGCCGACCTGGCCGTGTTTGGACTGGGGCTGCTGGTGACAGCCGTGTTGCACGCCCGCCGCGTGCGTGGCGCCATCGTGGCCGGCATCGCGGTCGCGGCGGCGCTGGCGGCCGCGCTGGGAAAGGTCCACCTCGAAGGCGTCTTTGGCCTGCCGGACATCAAGCAAAGCGCGGTGTTCCAATTGGATTTCCGCAACGCCCTCACGCTCACCGCCCTGCCGTTCATCATCATCTTCCTGTTCATGGTGATGTTTGACACGGTGGGCACGTTGGTGGGCGTGTGCGAACAAGCGGGTTTGATGCGAGACAACAAACTGCCGCGCGCCTCGCGCGCCTTGCTGGCCGACGCGATTGGCACCACCACCGGCGCGGCTTTGGGCACAAGCACCGTCACCAGCTTCATCGAAAGCGCCGCCGGCGTGGAGCAAGGAGGGCGGACGGGGCTGACGGCGCTGGCGGCTGGGGCGCTGTTTTTGGTGGCGCTGTTTGTCAGTCCGCTGGTGGCCATGGTGGGCGGCTATTTGCCGATCACGGCGCCGGCGCTCGTGGTGGTGGGCGCACTGATGATGCGCAACGCCGCCCGCATCGCCTGGCACGATTTCACCGAGGCCATCCCGGCCTTTCTAATGATGATTGGCGTGCCGCTCTGCTACTCCATCGCCGACGGTCTGGCGCTGGGATTCGTCAGTTACCCAGTGATCAAGCTGCTCAGCGGCCGGGGCCGGGAGGTCCGCTGGCTGATGTACGTGCTGGCGGTGGTGCTGGCGCTCTACTTCGTTTTCGTGCGGACCAAGATCAAGTGAGGAGGTTTTCAAGTTGTCAGGTTTTCAAGTCATCAGGTTGGCTCCACTTGCGCACGACACGCGGCGCCTGACCGAGCCTGATAACTTGACAACTTGATAACCTGATAACTTCGTTGACTCGCCACGTACCGCCGCTTGACAATGACGCCCACCTGGGCGAGAATGTGCTCATGAAACGAGCTTGCATGAAAGCTATACGACAAGCGGTTGCGCTGGGGCTGCTCAGCGCGTTGATGGCCGTTCCCCTTCGCTGCGCCGAGTTGGGCGACCCGGCGCCGCCGTTGAAGATTGCCGCCTGGGTCAAGGGCAAACCCGTTGATTTGGCGGCCGGCAAAGGCAAGACCATCCACGTGATCGAGTTTTGGGCGACTTGGTGCCCCCCCTGCCGGGTCAGCATCCCGCACTTGACTCAGTTGCAGAAGAAGTTCAAAGACAAAGGCGTCGTGTTTGTGGGCGTGAGCAATGAGGACCTGGCCACGGTCAAGCCTTTCGTCGAGAGAATGGGAGAGCAGATGAACTACGTGGTCGCCGTGGACAACAGAAATCAGACCAGCCAGGGGTACATGAAGGCCTTCGGCGTCAACACCATCCCCCACGCTTTCGTCACAGACAAGGAAGGCAGAGTCGTCTGGCACGGGCACCCGATGGCGGGCTTGGACGGCGTGATCGAACAGATATTGTCCGGCAAGTTCGACCTGGATAAGGCCAAGAAAGCAAAGAACAAGTAGGCACGATGGTTAAGCGTGAAACGTGATGGGTGACGGGGCTAAAGAGTTATCAAGTTGTCAAGTTATCAGGTTATCAAGTTGGGCGGAAGCGCGCGGGCGACGGGCTGAACCTGATAACTTGATAACCTGATAACCTGACAAGTCTGGTCGTCGGGGCGTATCACGCATCATGCTGCCCCCTCCCGCAGTTGGCCCACCAGCGCGCTCGTGGATTTGCCGGGCACCCCGGCCAGCACGATCACCTGGCCGCCGAGCCCTTCGACAAAGCGCCGTTCGGCTTGGTTGATGGTGTCAATCGTGTAATCACCGCCTTTGACGTAGATGTCCGGGGCCGCCAGGGCCAGGAAATGCAGGGCGTCGAGTTCCGGGAAGATGCACACGGCGTCCACGGCTTGGAGGGCCGCCAGCACCGCCGCGCGGTCGCCTTCCGGGTTGAGGGGCCGGCCCTGGCCCTTGAGCGCCCGCACGCTCGCATCGCCGTTGAGACCCACCAGCAAGAGGTCGCCCAACGCGCGCGCGGCTTCCAGGTAGGTCACGTGCCCCACGTGCAACACGTCGAAACAACCATTGGTCACCACCAGCTTCTTGCCGCTGGCCCGGACTGCTGAGCGCCAGCGGGCGAGCTGTTCCAGCGCGATGAGCTTGGCCCGAGAATTCACCGCCCGATTCTGGCCGGCCCGGCCCCGCCTTGGCAATGGCCAAGTAGAGCTTGTCTTTTCTGGAGAAACCCGTACATTGACGGCCATGAAAAATGACGTCGTGCCAGTGGAAATCCGTGGAATCCTGCCCGCCAACAGCGGCGTGGCGATTTTCCTCGGCAACGACGAGAAGGTGTTCGTCATCCAGGTCGAGCCGAATATGGGGGCGGTGATCAACATGTTCATGCGCGATACCCCCAAAGAGCGGCCCTTGACGCACGACTTGATCAATAGCATTTTCGAGGCCTTCGGCATCACCGTCGAGCGCGCCGTCATCACCGAACTGCGCAACTCCACTTACTTCGCCCGCCTCATCCTCCAGCAGCAAAACGAATTGGGCCGCAAGATCGTCGAAGTGGACGCCCGGCCCAGCGATTGCCTCGCCCTGGCCACCGCCCACAAGAAGCAGGTCTATGTTACGGCCAAGCTCTTTGCCCAGGTCGAGGACATGTCCGAGGTGCTGGCGCGCATCAACGAGAGCAGCGGCGAATCGGAGTCGGCATAGCCCGGCGGGGCAGCGCCCTCGGTCAAATCGCTCCCCGCTTTATGCCCTCGGCTCCCCCCAAACGCTTCGACCCGCCTGTCCTGCTGGTATGGGGGGAGGACGATTTCGCCGTCAAACAGCGCGCCCGCCAACTCTACCAGCAGTGGTGCGCCGAAGCCGGGGGCATGGACCACGAGATTATTGACGCCGGCGTGACCAGCAGCAGCGACGCCTTGCGGGCGCTGGGCAAGCTGCGCGAGGCGCTGCAAACCCTCCCCTTTTTCGGCCAGGCCAAGGTCATCTGGTTCCGGAACTGCAATTTCCTGGGCGAGGAACGCGCCGCGGTCTCCCAGGCAGTGACCGAGACGCTCAACGAACTGGCCCAGGAGTTGGCCGCGCTGCCGTGGGACAACGTGCGTCTGTTGCTGAGCGCCACTGTGGTGGATCGGCGGCGGACGTTCTACCGCGCCGTCGAGAAACTGGGCCTTGTGGAGAACGTCGCCGGGCTCTCGGCCGATGACAAACACTGGGCCGAGCAAGCGGAGCTTTTTGTCCGCGAGGGAGTGCGCAGCCGGCACAAGGACATCTCAGAGGAAGCCTTGGGCGAGTTCGTCAGCCGGGTCGGGCCGCACCTGGGCCAGCTTGACAGCGAACTGGAGAAGCTGTCGGTTTATGCCGGCAACCGGAGCGAGATCACCTTCGCCGACGTGGCCACCGTGGTGACGCGCCAAAAGCAGGCCCGCGCCTTTGCGCTGGGCGACGCCTTGGGCGACCGCGATCTGGCGCGCGTGTTGCGCACGTTGGACGAGGAGCTTTGGGAGATGAAATTCGACCGCGAACGGACGCCCATTGGCCTGCTCTTTGGCCTCATCTCCAAGGTGCGGCTGCTTTTGCTGGTCAAAGAGATGCTCGGCGCCGGCCTGCTCAAAGCCGAGGCGAGCTACACCCGTTTCCGGGCGCAACTTGAACGGTTGCCCGCCACCGCCCTGCCGGAGGACAGACGCCACAATCCCCTGGCAATGAATCCATACGTCTTGTTCCGGGCCTTGCCCCAGGCGGCCAACTACACCACCGAAGAACTGGTGCGCGCCATGGACCTGCTGCTGACCTGCAACGAGCGGCTCGTCACCACCGGCGCGGACGATGCCCGGCTCCTCCAGCAAACCTTGGTGCGCATCGCCGGCCCGCCCCAAACCGCCCAGCGGGAAGCCACCGCTTAGCGGCGATCGTTTCGCGCAATTCGCATGACGCAGACCCCAGCCAGTCTGATGGTGGCGGTGAGCGCGGCGGGGGTTTGCCTCAAGCTCGCCGGGCGGGCGAACATGGCCACCAGCCTTGACTTCAAGGCGGTAGTCTATCCGTTGCGCGAGCAGGGCCACACCCGGTTTGTGCTCGACCTGACCAATTGCGTGGCGATGGACAGCACGTTCCTGGGCGTGCTGGCGGCGTTCGTCCATCGCTTGGCGGAGCCGGCAGAGCGGCCCGGCCGCTTCGAACTGGTGAACGCCAACCCGCGGATCACGGACTTCCTCGACAACCTGGGCGTGTTGCCGCTCTTCAACCTGGTCCAGTCTCCGGGAGGGGTGGCGGGCCGGTTTCAGCCCGTGCCGGCCGGCCAGGCCGACAAGGCCGAACTGGCGCGCACCTCATTGGAAGCCCACCGCGCGTTGATGGACCTTGATGCTGCCAATGTCCCCAAGTTCAAGGACGTCGCTCGTTTTCTGGAGGAGGACCTGAAACGGCTCCAGCAGACGCCGCAACCAGCCAGCCGGACGGGAATCTGAACAACGCCGGGAGCCGGTTGGCGAGCGCGTTGAGGAACCCGGGCAGATGGTTACGGAGACAGCGACCGAGTGACGGCGGAGGCCTCTGCGCCAACTACGTAGAGGGGCGACTCGCCCAAGACGGCGGCCCTGTCAACATGGTTTCCCATTAAGTCGTAGGCGCGGACGCCGCCCGCCAACTGGAGCGGCTGGGGCTGGCCCGCGCTGCGCCAGGCGATGGCCACCGCGCGGTTCCGCGCGCGGAAAACGCAAGCCGTCACCCCCGCACGGTTTATCTGGCCGACGCATTCATCGGGCACGCCCAGGAGGCTGGTTAGGGCGGCCACCCCGGGGTACATCTTGCGCGGCGCGCCGCCATATTCAAAAAGCACGCCGCCGGCGTCGGGGCCGTTGATGGTTCCGCAAGTGCCGGCGTGGAAGAAGATTTTGCGCACGCCGTGGGCAAAGGCGACCGCGGTGAACTTGATGATGTGCTCCGTAGCGGCCCGTTCACTGGGCCAGCGGCAGCGGTTCATCGTCGCGTCGCCGACGGTCTGCGGGAGGCAAGGCGGGTCGTCGTCAGCGTAGCAGCCCCACTCGGTGATCCAGACCGGTTTTGGGCCGCCGTGCGCGGACATGAGCTGGCGCAAGGCGGCGAACGATTCCGCGTAGCTTTCGGCTGGGCGCGGCGGGTCGTAGAGATGAAGGTCGAGCACGTCCACTGAGCGAAGGCCGCCTTGGGTGACAAAATCACGGGTCAAGCCGGCCTCAACGTGGGTGCTGATTCCCCCGACGACCCGGCACTCCGGCTCGGCGGCCTTGATCGCGCGAGAGGCGGCTTCCAGCAACCGCAAGTAGTCGGCCAGCGTGTAGCCAAATTGTCGGGGCAGCGCGTAGTCGGTATAGACCGGCTCGTTGAGGATTTGGCAGGTTGTGACCGGGCGAGGTTGGCCCCGGCGGTAACGGCGCGCCACTTCCGCGGCGTAGTGGCCGAAGTCATCTAGGTTCTGCGGCAGATAGGCCAGCGGCAGCCGTCCCCGCAGGTAACTGTTGTTGCCGGCCGCCTTCTCGACTTCGCTCATCCGCGCCGTGGTGGACCAAGACGCCGATGGGAAGGGCAGCAGCACCTCAACCTGGCTATCGAGGCCCAGCACGCGCCGGATTTGCTCGTCGGGCACGGTGAAATCGAACCGGCCCTTTTGCGGCTCGACCGTCTGCCACTTGGCGGACCAGTCACGCCACCAGACCACCCCGGCCAGCCGCGCCTCCCGCAGCAGGAAATCCCACGGATAGGCGTGGTTAAAACCGAAGGGCGAATCGGTGAGGCCCGCCGGCGCCGGCTCGATCAGCGCGCAGCGGAGTCTTTGGGCCGCGCCACCCGCCGACCAAGTGGCGCGGAAGAAACCGCGTTGGCCCCGACACACCCCGCGCAACTCTTGCTCCGTTCCGCCACGAGCGGGCAGCTTCAGCGTAACCGGCTGCGCAAAGGCCGCGCGGTCCCACAAATCCGTCAAGCTCACTTGGCCTGAGAGCGTCCGGGGCTGGTCGGCGTTGTTGAACGCGCGCACGGCGAACGCTGCGCCTTGGCTGACGTTGGTGAAGACGTTGCCCGCGACGCCCGTTTCGATGAACGACTCCACCGGCTGGCGCGGCTCATAAGCCGTCGCCTCCCGGCCCCGCTCCAACTGGATGGCGTCCAGCCACAGCCTCGCCGCCTCACGCCGGGAAGTCTCCAGGTCCAACCCCACGGCCACAAAGACAAACCGCTGGTCCGGGGTGAAGGTGAATTGGCAGCGCTGCCACTTTGTGCCGACGGTTGCTTGGCGCGACTTGACGCGCGCGGGCGCTTCGATCACGGCCATCTGCGCGACGGTCCCTTCAGCATCCGCGCGCAGGTACGCCGAGAGGGTCACTGGCTCGCCGGGTTTCACGGCAAACCACCCTTGGTTGGCCACCAGCACCCGCCGCACCGGTTGCCGCACCGGCTCGTAGTAGTCGAACCAATACACCGGCAGCCGCTCAGGCCCCAGCGAAATCCGCATACTCTGCTGGCCATGCTGCGCGACTTTTGCGTCCAGGCCCGCCTCCAGCCGGTATAGGTTGCCGGCCCAGCCCTGGAGACCCCAGGTGAAGCTCCCCCAGTTGGCGCCGCCGCACTCGAAGCTGCTGTTGGGCACGAAGTTCTTGAAGCCCTCGGTGGCAAGCTGTGGATACCATTGCTGACCCGCCGCCGACTCCGCCAGTTCCACGTCGTCAAGCCAGAGCGTGCCCGTGCCTTTGAACCAGAACTGCAGCCGGCTGGCTGGCGCGGGCAGGTCCTTGGGGGCGCGGAAGACGAACTCGAACTGCTCCCATTCCGCGCGCGGACAGAAGGCCTCGGCCAGACCGGCATTATCCCACCGGCGCGTGTCGCTGAGCGCCACTTCGACTGAACCCGCCTTGATGCCTTGCGCCTTGGCCCAGAAACCAAGCCGATACCAGTGGCCATTGGCCACCTGCACCCGGCCGACCTGGCAGATCATCGCGTGATAGTCCGGCCCGTCGCCGCTGAACTCGGTGCATTCCAACTTGGCGCAACGCCGCCCGTCGCGGCCGGCCTCCAGCATGAGCCGCTGCTTGATGGCCGGGTTGCCCGCGGCAGCCCAGGCATCGGGCGCGCCCGGCCGGGCCGCGTCGGACTCGAACGAGCCGTTGACGACCAAGTTGGTGAATTCGGCGCCAGTGAGCAACGTCGCGCTCAGCGCCAAGCAGCAAAACAGGAATGGAAGTCTCATGCTACTGATCCGATTGCGGAATAACCGCGAAAGAACGCACCGAGCGCATGATAGCGGAGGCCCAACGAGAATACGAATTAGGAACTCAGGAACTGAGACAGGTTTCTCTTTGCGTTTCGCCAGTTCTTTTTTCCTGGTTTGCTGAGTTCCGAATTCGGTTCTTGGTTGCGGCTTCGCTTTGCCGAGTTCCTTCCCGCCTACTCAGTGACCAGCCACGTCATGCTGCGCGGAGGCATTCTGAGGGGGACCTCGACTTGGTATTGCCGGTCGAGCCGGTAGCGGCGGGACCTGCCATCTTGCTCACGGATGCGAGCGGTGGTGGTCAGGCCCGTGTAGTAGAGCGGCAGCTTGAGCCGCCTTTCGACGGCGGAGTTGAGCGGGTTATAGACCACCGCCAAGCCCTTGTGCTTGAGCTGCGGGTTCACGTGCAACAGGCAGTCAATGTCTCGTCCGTCGGCCCGGCGCACGTGAATAACGTCGGATTCCAGGATGTCACGATAGCGTTTGAACCAGGTCACCCACTTTTGGACGACGGCCTTGGTGGCGTCCGTGTCGTAGAGGCGCGGGCCGCGGTAGCAGGCTTGGACGCCGGCGCCGAAATTGTTGGCCAAGTGCGCGGCGTAGGCTTCGAGGTGCTCGTGGAGCGGCTCCAGCGTCGCCGCCGCGCCGCCGCCCTGGTATTCCACCAGCGGCACGAACATCCAGCCCATGCTCGGCGTCTTGTCCCAAGTGCCGTCGAAGATGTTCTGGCGGCCGAGGATGATTTGGCGCTCGCGCGGCAGCGACCAGTTCGATTCGCGGTAGCCCATGGCCGTCTTGCTGGAGCCGTTGAGAAAATAGAAATCAGGCACGTTCAGATAGACGCCGCGCGCCCGGCACCATTGATAGAAGCCGGTGATTTGTCGCCACTGATTCCATTGGGAATCGGCCAGCCCGCGATGGCCCGGATGGTTGGTGGAGGCGCACACATCGCCCGGATATGAGCCGTCGTGCTCCAACAGGTCCAGCCCGGTGGCCTCGACGAAGCGCTGAATCTTGCGGAAATACTCCTGCCCCCACCGGCTGCCGAGGCAAGGAGAATTGCCAAAAATGGCCCCTCCGGGTTTGCCGGTCTGCGGGTTGATGACGTCGTCCTCATCGCTCACCCGGCGGCTGGCCAGCAGCGAGTAGGCGCCGACTTCGATGCCTTTGCCGTGGGCGTAGTCAACGTCCGCCTTGACTTTGGCGAGGTAGGCCGGGTCTTCGTTTTCCATGTTCAGCCCGCTGCCGAAAGTGTAGATGATCATCTCAAAGCCTGTTTCGGCGCATTGGTCAACGGTGCGGCGGAAGGTCGCCGTGTCGGCGGAACGCACGTGCATCATGATGGGGTTCTCCGTGGCCCAGGGGGCGATGGCGCGGTGCATGCGGCGGAGCGCCAGGCCTTGCCGCTCGCGGCTGTCGCTGTCATGGGCCAGGACATAAGTGCGGAAGGACGTGAAGCGCCCGCCCGGTGGTAGTTGCTGGCCCGGCCCCAGGGGCGGCCGGCTCACGGCCAGACAAGGCGTCTTGAGGTTATAGTTCACCTGGCTGGTGTATTGCGGGTCTGGCAGCCATTCGATGGCGCGTTTGGCCGTCTGGCTGTCCATGCCGGCGAAGCTCATGTCGCTCTGGAGGTGGAGCAAGGGCGTTCGCCATTCACCGGGCCGGCGTTCATCCACGGCTGACTCCGGCTCGACGGCGGCGAGGATCTCACCGGTGAAAGTATCGAGCGTGACGGTCTTCTCCGTGCCATTGGACACGGTCAGCCATTTGCACAGGAGCGGCAGGCCGTCGTAGAGTTCGTAGTGCACGGCGATTTCCAGGCCGGGGTAGTTCTGTCCTGGCGCCCGGTAATGGAAGGTGAGCGAGACCCCCGGCGGCGGCCAAGGCAAAGGCGCTGCGTGGCGCGCGCGCTTCCAGGCGAAGGGGGCTTCCGTGTGGCCGACTTGAAAGCCAGCGCATTGGAACGCCGCCGGGTCGCTCCGAAGGCCGTCAATCCATTCCGGGAGCAAGTAGGCGTGTTCGGGTTGGCCCACGAGTCCGCCGATGGCGTATTCCTTGCCATCCAGCGAAACCAAGGCCTCGGGTCGAACGGCGCGAATGACGCTCTTGCCCTCCATCAAGTTGTCGAAGCCGACCGTGGCGCAATTGGGCGCGAGACGGAAGGTGCGGCTGATCAGGCCGTTGCGCAAAACCAACTCATGCTGGCGCGGCGTGCGGAACACCGCGGCCTTGGCCATGACCGGCCGCGCCAGCCAATCATCCTTCACCGGTTGCGCCGGCGGGCCCTCCAACAGGGGCAAGCCCTGGAGTTCCGCTGGCGAGACAGCGGCAGCGCGTAGCGCCAGTTGCGCTGGGGCACCGGTTGGGCTGTTGGCGCCGGCAAGCCTCACCTGTTGGTAGGGCGCGCACTCCGTTGCGCGCCGACTCGCGTAAACATGATGCGCCGTCTGCGGCGCGCAGAGGACTGCGCGCCCTACCGCTGGCGGGCAGCCGGCGGCCAGCCACACGGCGAGCAAGCCGCTGAGCGGCGCGTTCGTCCGGCGGAGCACGTCAGTTGCGTCAAGCGAAGCCCCCCGGCGGGACACCGGGCAGCCGGGTTGGACGGAGGAGCGGCCACTGCAAAGGCGCATACGCCGCCACTATGCCAATTCCGCTGGGGGGCTCAAGGGGATTGGCTCAGAAGCCGCGCGTGGTGCTGACCAGAAAATGGCGGTTGTCCAATTTTCATCGTTTGTGGCGCCGCGGGCGCCACGGCGTCCGAACCGATTTTGAACTGCGGTGCGGCGCGGGCATCTAAACTGACATGAGCGCGAAGGCGCTGGTGGTGGTTTCGGCCGGTTTGAACGTGGTCCTGGCCGCGGGCTTGGCATACCTGGTTATCAGCCGGTCGGCGCCGGTGCGTCCCGCGCCCACCTCCGCCCCTGCCACCAAGCCCGCAGTCAAAGGCACCGGGAGTGCGGCCAGGCCGGCGCGGCCCCTCGCCCGAACGCCGATGAAGCCGGGCGCGCAGTTGGACTGGCGGTTGGTGGAGTCCAACGATTACCTCCAATACATCGCCAATCTCCGCGCCATTGGCTGTCCGGAGGAAACCATCCGCGACATCATCATCGCAGATGTCAACAAGCTCTTCCAGTCCCGCCTGGCGGGACTCAGAAAGCCCGGCCAGGAGTCCAAATACTGGCAGACCAGGGCGCAAACAGCAGCGGGACTGCACCTCGGTCTGGAGATACTCAAGCAACAACACGAATTGGACCGCGAGAAGCGCGCCCTGCTCAAGGAATTGCTCGGTGTGGACGTGGCTGAAGCGGCGGCCACGGACACCGACGGCCTGAGTGCATTGCGGCAGACGTTGAGCTTCTTGCCGCCTGACAAGCGGGACCGGGTGCTGGAGTTGGAGGTGGAGTTCAGTGAGAAAATGGCCAGAACCTTCTCCCCGAGCGCGCCCGACCTTGAAGATGTGGACGAGTGCCAGCGCCTGCGGAAGGAGAAAGCCGCCGAACTGGCCAAGGTCCTCACCCCGCAGGAGCTGGAAGACTATGAGTTGCGCATGTCGGACACGGCCCAGAGGATGCGTATTGAGCTGGATGGTTTCGACCCGACCGACAAGGAGTTCCGCGACCTCTTCAAACTGCAAAAGAAGTTTGACGAGGAATACGGCCCGTCCGTCGCAGGCCCGTTTGACCCCGACTGGGTCAAACGATGGCAGGAAGCGCAAAAAGGGCTAGACGACCAGATCAAAGAAGTGCTAGGCGAATCGCGCTACCAAGAATATAAGCGCGCCCAAGACTTGGCTTACAAGAGCGCCTTGAGGGTGGCCGAGCGGCAGGGGATGGGACCGGAAGTCGCCCAACAGGTTTGGGACTTCAAGCAAACCGCCGAGGCTCAGGCCGGCCAGGTGCGCGCCAACGCCGCGCTTTCGGATGAAGAGCGCAAGCTCACCCTGCGGGCCATCCAGACCGAGGCCGGGCGGGCGGTGGCCGGCGCACTTGGGCAACCAGGTTTTGCGGCCTACCAAAAGCAGGTGGGCGGCGGCTGGCTCCGGCAGTTGGACATGTTGACGCCGCCGCGGGTGGACACGGTCATCCGCACGGCACCCCAGCCGTAAGCGGCTGGTGCTCAGACGGCGTGCCAAGGCGGGGCGCCCCAAAGGCTGAAGACCGAGGGCGAGGGCGAGGAGGAGCACGACCGGGAAAGCGATTCTCGCCTCAGGGCTTGCTTCGGTGTGCGTCGGCGTGAGTCCGTGTAAACCCATACCACGGCGCCGTTTTGTGGTCACGACTGCCCGGAGCAGCCTGACCGGCCTTCCCGTCTAACGGGAGGGCTGCCGTGGGGTGCGGGCGCGGTGCCGCCTCGGCCCGCAACCAAGGCGCTGAGGCGGCGTTTAATAACTAGGTTGACCTCGAATGTTATGGGCGTAGCAAACAATCAGATTCCTCGCCGGGCGGACTTCGCTAAAGGCTTGCACACAAGCATTTCCGCCGTTTATCGGCGGCGATGCGGCCCAGGCCTGCTGGCCCTGCTCGCAGTCGTTTTTGTCGGGCTTGGGGGCCCGGCCACCGCGGCGCAGCCTTCCCAGGCGCCGAAGGCCAAGGCCCCGCCGCCGCCGCCCAGCGCCGAGTTGCTCTTTCGCGAGGTGCGCTACGAGGGGAAGTTGTCGGACGCCGAGGCGCGGTTCACGGCTGACATCAGTGCCGAAGCGGCGGGCAAAGGGGAAGCTGAGGCCGTGCTATTCGAAGGCGAAGTGGCCGTGCCGCTGCCGAAGCTGCCGCCTGGGGTGCGGTTGGTGCGCGAGGGTAACCAGTATCGCCTTTTGGCGGCCAAACCCGGCCAGTACCAGTTCAAGGTCGAAGTTGTCGCGAAGATCACGCGCGCTGACCCTTGGAACCAAGTCTCCTTCGTTGGCCCCGTTGCCGGCGTCGCGCTGGTGAGCGCCCAAGCCGCCGGCGAGGGGGTGGAGTTGGAATTGCTCAGCGGCGCGCCTTTGGGGCCGGACAAGGGCGTCGCCGGCCGGGTGGCGGGGGTGGTGGGCGCAGACCGCTGTGTGGCGTTGCGCTGGCAGAGCAAGCGGGCGGACGTCAGCCGTGCGGCGGTGGTGATATGCGAGACCACGGCGGCGGCGCAAGTGACCCCGACGGTGGTCAAGTTCAACACTCAGCATCTTCTGGAAGTCCTCCAGGGCAAAGTATCGCGTCTGGCAATCGCCCTGCCGGCCAATCATACCCTCACGCGGGTCGAGGGCGAGCAAATCCGGGACTGGCAAGTCAAGGCCGAAGCGGAGCGGCAGCTCCTGACCGTCGAATTCCTTAAACCGCTGGAAAAAGCCTACACGCTCAAGCTGCACTCGGAGCAGGCCATCGAAGCCCTGCCCTTCACCGGCTCGCTGGGCCTGCCCCAGCCGTTGGAAACCGAGCGCGAAACCGGCTCGCTCACCATTGCTGCCGAAGACATGGTGGTCGAGGCCGAACCCAGCGCCGGGCTGCGCCAAGTCAACGCCCCCCAAGGCGCCCTGGCGGCCTATCGGTTCTATGGCCGCCCGGTGGCGCTGGGGGTCAAGCTGCGCCGTTTGGAGCCAGTGGTGCAGGTTGCGGCGCGGGTGACCGTTCGGCTGGAAGAAGCCCGCCTGCTGGTGGCTCACGCCCTCAATCTCAACGTGGAGAAAGCCGGCCTTTACCGGGTTGAACTCGGCCCGCTGGGCGACCTGCTGGTCAGCGACGTGCGCGGCGAGGGCGTGGAGGATTGGAAGGCAAAAGATGGCCGCTTGAGCGTGAGCTTCGGCAGCCGGGTGCTGGGCGCCCGCCGGCTCGACGTGCAACTTGAACAGGCACAAAAGACGTTTGCGGACCAACTCACCGTCGGCTCCCTGCGCCTGAGCGGGGCAGCCAAGGAAACCGCCCAAATTGGCGCCGCTGCGGCCCCCGGCATCCGGCTCAAGACCGCCGAACTAATCGGGTTGCGCGAGTTGCCCATCAACAGCCTCCGGGAGCGGCGCGATGAAGTGCTGGCCTTTGCGGCGGACCAGGGCGACTGGACGCTGAGACTGGCCGCCGAGCGGCTCAATGCCCGCATTGTGGCTGAGGTTTTCAACCTTATCACGATTGGCGACGGGCTGGTTGGTGGCAGCGCGACCGTGCGCTACGTGCTGCTCAACCAGGGCGTGCAGGAGTTCAAGCTCAAAGTGCCGCCCAATTGGAAAAACGTCGAATTCACCGGCCCGAACATCCGCCGCAAAGACCTGCAAGACGGCATCTGGACCATCGGCCTGCAAGACAAGGCCTGGGGCGGCTATACCTTGGTGATTACTTACGACGAGCAATTTGACCCGCGCCAGGCGGTGCTTTCGCTCGGCGGCATCCATGCCCTGGACGTCGAGCGCGAAACCGGCGCGCTGGCCATCACCAGCGCCAGCAGCCTTGAATTGCGCGACAAAACCATCACCGGCCCGCTCCGGCGCATTGACGAGAACGAGTTGGCGGCCACTGACCGCGCCTTCATCACCCATGCCGTGCTGCGGGCCTACCGGCAGACCTCCGGCGACCCCTACACGCTGGAAGTGGAAGTCACCCGGTTTGGCGAAGTGCCGGTCCTGGAGGCGGTGGCCGACCGCACCCAGTTGACGACGGTGGTCAACGAGGCTGGGCAAATGCTCACCCAGGCCGGTTACATGGTCAAAAACAACGACAAGCCTTACCAGCGGTTCACGCTGCCCAAAGGCGCGGAGTTCTGGTCCTGCTACGTGAGCGGCGAGCAGGTCAAGGCCGAAAAAGAGGGCCAGGACCTCTTGGTGCCGCTGCCGCGCGGGGCCAATCGCGACCGGGCTTTTCCGGTGGAGATTGTGTATGCGCAAAAGACGGGCGAGCTCAAGGACCAGCAGCAGGCGAAACTGGCGTTGGAAGCGCCCCGGACCGATCTGCAAACCACTTACGCTGAATGGGAGCTGTATGTGCCGCCCACGCATGACCTGACCCGGTTTGGCGGGAACTTCACCGCCCCCAAGAGCGCCGCCTACGGTTGGCGCGACGCGACCGAAGAGTTCAGGCGGGCGTACGCCGGGTTCTTCTCCAGCGGGCTGGGTTTCGTGGTCGTGGGCATTGTTGCGCTGGCGGTGCTGGTCGTGCTGGCCATTTTCCGGCGCGGCTTCGTAACCGTACTGATGCTAATAGCGGTGCTGGTCATGCTGGCCTGGATGTTCCTGCCCGCACTCGCCAAAGCCAAATCCAAGGCGATGCGCGTCAACGCCCTCAACAACCTGCGCCAGATCGGCGTCGCCGCCCGCCTCTATGCCTCCGACAACAACGACCGATTCCCTGCGGCCTTCGAACAGATGCTCCCGGAGCTTGGCACGGAGAAAATCCTGGTGGACCCGGAGAGCGGCGAGCGGTTCGTGTATTTGGGCGGGCCGGGACTGAGCGAGTCAACGCCCCAAGCCCTGTTGGCCTACTCGCCGGTCGAACGCGGCGGCACGCGGGACGTGGCGTTCTGCGACGGCAGCGTCAGCCGCCTGACCAGCGCGCAGTTCAATGAGGCGCTTCAGGCGACGTTGCGCCTCCGGGATCAAGCCGCGGCCCGGCGAGAGCTGGCGCGACAAGTCATGGCGCCGCCTCCTGCCCCGGCTGTGGCCCAGCCGCCTCCGGCGGCAATGCTGGGCGCGGAGCAACGACCGCAGGTCCAAGTGCCCGCCGCGCCGGCCGAGGCGGCCAGAGTGGCCGGCATACGGCCACTTCACATCGAAATCCCGCGCGTTGGGCAACGGTTCGTGTTCACCAAGGTCCTCAACGTGCGGGACGACAAGCTGGCCTTGAGCGCAGTAGCCGTCCGCAGCGCGGGCCGGGGTGTCCTCCTTAGGGTGGCCCAGGCGGGGGCATTCATCTTTGGACTCTTGGTGCTGTGGGGGCAACTGCGGCAGTCCAGACCCAACAGCTTGGTGGCCGCCTTGGGCCTGGCCTTGGCGCTGGCCAGCGTGGGTTACTTGCTGCTCGCGCAGCGGCTCTTGGGGATGGCTTTCATTGGCCTCCCGCCGTTGTTGCTCTTGGCGGGGATGCTCCTGGGGCTGGGGAGGTTGTGGAAACGCCGTGCGGCCCGCAAGACCGCCGCCGGCGCTGGCGGCCGTTCAGCCAGCGGCGGCGCGGCGGTGGCCGCCGTGCTGGCCCTGGCCTTGTTCTGGCCGCCAGCGGCGGCGCAGTTGGCGCCCAGTTCAGCCGCCGGCGACACGTCGTGCGTGGCAGAGCCGCCAGTCTCGATCCTGTCGGCGACTTACCAAGGCAAGGTCACCGGCCGCGTGGCGCGCCTGGAGGCAGAGCTGCGCCTGGCCACGACGCAACCGAAACAGACCGTTCCCATTTTCGGCGAAGAAGCTGCAATCGAGTCTTTCAGCGCCGTGCCGCCGGACGTGAGACTGGTCCACCTCGGCCGGCAAGCCGCGGTGCGGCTCATGAAGAAGGGCGAAGCCACCGTGAGGATCAAGTTCCTGGTGAAGCTGGGTGGCGACGCGACGGCGACGACGCGCCAATTAGTCCTTGGCATCCCCCCGGCGCTGTGCTCCCAGGCCAGTGTGCTGATAGACGAGCCCGAGGCCACCGTCGAGTTCCCCACCGCGGTTTCCTTCCGGCGCGCCACTGCGGGTTCGGAGACGCGCGTCGAGGGGCTGATTGGCGCCGGTGAGCGGCTCGAATTGCGGTGGACGCCCCGGGTCAAACGCGCCGCCGAAATCGCCGCCACCGTGTTTTGTCAGAACGCGACGCTGGTGAGTTTTCGGGGCGGGGCCGTGAACACCCGGGCGATTCTGGATTACCAGGTTACCCAGGGCGAGCTGCGCGAGGCGCGCGTGCGGCTGCCCGCCGGCCAAACGCTGCTGCGGGTCGAAGGCGAGCAGGTTCGCACCTGGCAGGTAAAGGAAGAAAGTGGCCAGCCGACCCTCACGGTGCAGTTGCTCAAGGGCGTCGCCCCGGCTTGGCGGCTGGCCGTCGAAACCGAGCGCGCCATGGAACCACTGCCCGCCAGTTGCGCTGTCGAAACTCCCCACGCCCTGGACGTAAAACGGGAGACCGGCTGGGTGGGTTTGGCCGTGGCGGAGGACCTGGGGCTGACGGTGGAAGCCGCCCAGGGCGTCCAGCAAGGGGACACGGCGGAGTTCTTGAAAGTGGCGCCGCAGGCCGGGGCGCTGGCGGGGGCTTACCAATTCCTCAAACCTGATTTCCGCCTGCGCGCCAAGGCGGAGGCGCTGGCGCCACAGATTGAAGTCGTGTTGCGCAACCGCGTCCGCATCGGCGCTGAGTCAGTTCTCCTGCAAGCGCAGTTGGATTACACCATCAAACGGGCGGGTGTGTTTGCCCTGCGGCTGGGGTTGCCCGCCGAGTTCACCGTGGGAGCGGTCACGGGCAACGAACTGGCCCAGTGGGTGGAGAAAACCGAAGGCGGCCAGCGGGTCCTGGAAGTCACCCTCAAACAGCGCGTGCAGGGCAATTACGCGCTCCAGGTTACACTGGCCCGCGTCCATAAGGAGCTGCCCAAAACGCTCGCCATCCCGGCCGTCCATCCGCTTGGCGTGCAGAAGCTCACCGGTTTCGTCGTGGTGTCCCCGGAGGTAGGCGTGCAGACCAAGGCGGAGACCTTTGAAGGGCTGACGGAGGTGCCGGCCGCGAGCGTGGCCGAGAGCGCCCCGGCCCAAGGCAGTGTGGTAGGCGGCGGCGCGGGCAGTCTGGCTTACAAGTTCATCCTCAGCGACCCGGTGCCGCCCGCGCCGCCTTGGAAACTGGTGGCCGCCAACGAGGCCATCGAGCCGTGGGTGCGCGCCGAGGTGGTCAATTGGTGGACTTTTGGCGAGTCGCTCACCAGCGGGCGGGCGCAGGTCCGCTTCGAAATCCAGAATGCCCCGGTCAAAGAGTTTCGCGTGCGCGTGCCGGCGGAGTTTAAGAACGTGGAAGTCTCCGGAGCGAACATCCGGCGGCGCGACCAGAGCACCAACGAGTGGCGCGTGGAACTGCAGCACAAGGTCATCGGCTTCTATTTCCTGACGGTGACTTGGGAAATGCCCGTGAGCGTCGGCGAGAAAGAAATCCAGTTCACCGCCGGTGGCGTAGAGGCGCTGGGCGTGGAGCGGGAGACCGGCGCGCTAACGGTCATCGCCCGCCCGCCGGTGCAAGTCACCCAGAAAAACCTGAGCGGCGAATTGGTGAAGAGCGACGTGAGCGAGTTGCCGGACTGGGCCGGGCGCGCCGACTTGGCCACGGTGCTGGCCTACCGCTATTTGCGGCCCGGCTTCAAGCTCTCCCTGGCCGTGGTGCGGCACAACCAAGCCGAAGTCCTCCAGGCCTTGGCGGACGAGGCGCGCCTGACGACGGTGGTGGCCGCTGACGGCCAAATGATGACGGAATTGGCGCTCCAAGTGCGGAACAACGGACGCCAGTTCCTGGAACTGGCGCTGCCCAAGGGCGCCCAGGTCTGGTCAGCCTTTGTGGCCGGCGAAGCCGTGCGGCCCACCAAACGCGGCGACAAAGTCCTCTTGCCGCTCGAACGCTCTGACACCGCCGAGGCCTTTGGGGTCACGTTGACTTACATCCATGCCGAGAAATTCCCGCCGACCAAGGGCACGATGGAGTTGGTCTCCCCGGCGCTGGACGTGCCGCTGCGGCGCGCCGGCTGGGAGCTGTATCTGCCGCCCGACTACGGCTACGCCAAGTTCACCGGGACCATGACGCCCGGCGCCCCTGGCGTGCCGCCCACGCTGGTTACTTTCAGCACCGGCCTCTACACTGAGGAGGAAAACCGCAAGACCGTCGCCCGCCGCCGTGAATTCACCCGCTCCCTGGGCAAGGCGCGCGGCGAGTTGGCCACCGGGAACGTCAAGGGCGCCAACATATTCTATTCCCAAGCCAAGAAATCGGGCCTCAAGGACGAGCAAACCGATGAAGTGGCGCGCCTGGGCCAGCAACTGCGCCAGGTGCAGGCCCGCTCCCTGATTGACGCCCAGCAGGCCGCTCTCGCCAACAACCTCGACTTCCTCGGCCTGTCGGCGGTGCAACAGGCTGCGGAGCAACCCCCGGCCGCCCAATACGACGCCCAGGCGGCCGAGCGCCAGTGGGACAAACTCCAGCAGGCCCAGGAAGTGGCCGCCATGAAAGCGCGCCCGTTGCACGTCAACCTCCCCACCAGCGGCCTGCGTTACAGCTTCAGCCAGGTGCTCCAGACCGAGCTGAACAAGCCCATGCGCATCCGGTTCACCGCCACTGGGGCGGGGCTGCCCAACTGGCCGTTGCGGGTGGGTTTGGGCGTGGCGGGCTTCCTGGCCCTGTGGGCTGCGGTGGCCGCGTTGACCAGGCGCAGAGCGAGCCAAATCCAGAAGATGAATTAGGAAACCAGGAAACCAGGAAGGGCTGGAGCTATGCTTTGCCCTCCACGAGGGCGATCTCCTCTGGTGTCAGCCCGTAGAGTTGATAGACGATCTGGTCAATCAGCCGGTCCGTGAAGGCAAGCTCCGCCTCAAGGGGCAGCAGCTTGTCCTTGGCCGCCTGGAAACGGGCGCGGATTCTGTCCTCGTCGGTCTGATCGAGGCGGACGTTATGGGCGGCCAGGACTCTGGCATTCTCGCGCAGGTGGGCGAAGAGCTCGGTGGTGTCAAGCTTCCAGAACTGGTCCAGTTTGGTTTTTGGCTTCAGGGCGTGGACGTCAATGCCGTGGAAGTCCTTGAGATCGGTCAGGAATTGTCTCGCCAAGCCGCGTTTGTCACGATTCAGCGTCATCATCTGCTCGGCCAGGAAGGCGAGCAGGTCGTGAACGACATCCGCCCGCTCCGGCTTGGCCGCCAGTTGCTCGGCGACGAAATCCAGGACGGCCTTGGCCTCGGCGGCTCTCATGGCACGCTGATAGAACTGTCGGGCCTTGGTCAGAAAGGCCGTGCGCTTTGGGGCCGGCGTGCATGGCTCAACGCGCCGAACAGGCCACTGTTCAATCCATTCGCCCTTCAGTTCAGGGAAGACCGCTTTGAAATCACTCAGAACGACAGACCAAACCGCCTGCGTGAGCCGGGAGTTCAGGATCGCCGTCACGTAGTAGGGAGAAAGGCTCTGGGTCTTCAGGATCAGCGCGAAGACGTTCCCGGTGATGCAGTACGGCGCGTTGTCAACGGCTGCTTGGGGCCATCGGCCCACTTGTTTGAGGAGAATCTTGCCGCGCTTCAAGTGAAC
>Ga0315268_10001500_pt1 | contig 26867 bp, 28 predicted proteins | sample C1_top_MG_FD_204535 | JGI IMG/M metagenome (GOLD analysis project Ga0315268, IMG submission 204535) | Sediment microbial communities from Yellowstone Lake, YNP, Wyoming, USA - C1_top | ecosystem: Environmental > Aquatic > Freshwater > Lake > Sediment | place: USA: Wyoming | collected 2017-08-01
GCCTTCGCCGATTCCATCGAAATAATACCTAGAACTCTAGCCGAAAACGCAGGACTGGAACCTATAGACATACTTGTGGAACTGAGAGCAGCCCACGAGAAAAAAGACGGCCAACACATGGGAGTAAACGTCTTCAAAGGCAAAGTCGAAAACATGTTAGAAAACGGCGTAGTCGAACCGCTAATAGTCAAAGAACAAGCAGTAAAATCCGCCGAAGAATCCACATCAATGGTGCTCCGCATAGACGACGTAATAGCAGCTACAAAACCAAAAGAAGCCGGAGGGCCAAGACCGCCAACAAGCGAAGAAGGCGAAGAATAAAAGTTTCCCCAATTTTTTCTGATACACTTCTGCTTTTTAATACATCAAAAATTTAAATCGCAAACAGCATTTCTATTTGTGATTGCTCCGGTAGTATAGTCCGGTCAAGTATTGCGGCCTCTCGACGCAAAAAGCGAAAGAAAGCCGCGGACCCGGGTTCGAATCCCGGCCGGAGCACCATTAGAATCAAATAGTCTTTAATGCGCTTATGTTTATGTCTGTGGTTTCCTTGCAAGTTTCAAAGACCATACATGTGAGAGTTTTCTCTATTCCCCTGATCAGCCTTAATCTATCAATAACAAACTTTCCTATAGTATCAACATCTTTGCCTTTGACTTTTATTAGGAGATCCCAGTCTCCCGTGATTATGTGGACCTCTTGAACCTCTGAAAATTTCGCTATCCTTTCAGCTATGCTTCGTTGGGGAATCTGCGTATCATTGTCTTTTGCTTCATAAGAGACTGAGACCAAAATGAATGCGGTTGTACTGTGGTCAAGTTTTCGTGAATCCAGAATTGCTTTGTATTCTTTAATGACGCCCAACTCTTCCATGCGTCTTATTTTTGCAAAAACGGTTGTTATTGGAGAATCAATTTTTCTGGCAACTTCTCTTGCTGTAAGCTTACAATCCGTCTGTATCAACGCCAAAATTGCTAAATCTTTTTCATCAAGTTTAGTTTCCATGATTGTAATTATTACAATTTTCTAGTATTTAAATATAGTTTTTTTGAAATATTTTCATTATTTTCTATAAAAAATTTATTATGTAGAGTCCGCATTCTATAGAGTTGTCTAAACACTCCCAATAGATATGCTGCATTCCAAAATGGTGAAGAGCATGACTAAGAAACCTCTAAGTCTTCAGAAAAGTCTAGTTGTTGCCAAAGTTGAAGTACCAAAACCGTTGGAACAGTTATCTGAAAATGAAGTTCAAAGAAAATGCTGCATAACTAGGATAATGACCCACGCGCTAAAGTTTCTCACCCACGAATTCACAGACGACAATTTTGAATGGTTGCTACCTGTAATATTTTCGCAGTCAACTGATCCTTTATGGCCAGATCCATGTGCATCTATTGAAAAGCGTGTTGAAGTTGAAATTTATGGAAAAACGACTAGGTCAACGACAAGCATGATAGTTCATAAGATAGTAGCCTGTTCTTTAGCGTTTCCAAAATTGTTCATACTCTCGCCGAACATAAGAATAGAAAGAAGCGAAAGAGCTATGACGGGAATGCATACATACGAGTTCACTCAACTGGACTTCGAAGTCAGAAACGCTACATCACAGTATATTAGAAGTTTTGTTGAAAGAATTCTAAGAGGATTGATTAACAGTTTGAAGATAGAAATGAAGGATGAGCTATGCTCTCTTGCAAGATACGACGACTTGCATACTCCAAGAACCCCCTTTAGAGTTTTCAACAAGGCAGAACTTGAGAAAGATTACGGAAAAGACTGGGAACCTCGAATACTTTCAGAAATCGATGATCCAGTGTGGGTTACAAATATTCCTAGAGAATTCTATGATTTTGAAGATTTTGAATGTGGTATATGGGATAACTATGATCTTTACCTGCCAAAATATGGAGAAGTGTTATCTGGGGCGAGAAGAGAGTTCGCGTATGACAAGCTCATGAGAAAAATGGAGAGGGACAGAGTGAGAATAGAGAGCTACAGGCTTTTGCTGACATTGGCAAAGGAAGGAAGACTAAGACCTTCTGCAGGCGCAGGAATCGGCATAGAAAGGCTTGTTGGCTGGATTGCTGGAGCCAAACATGTTGGAGAGACACAGGTTTTTCCCAGAGTACCAGGAATAGTCCACGAGTTATAAATCAACTAGACTTCTAAACACGTTTTCCCTTGTTGCTTTGGTAGCGCTTCTGTATTTCTTCTGCAAGCCTATCATCTTCAACTATAAAAGCACCTTCATAACCACAGTCAAGGCATTTCCAAATGGAAGGGCGATAAAAGACAAGGAAATTTATGTTTGCAGAACCGCATTTTGGACAATACTTCCTTCTCCCTAGAATGCTCTTCAGCTTCTTGGCTTTTTCAATCGATTTCTTGTATTCCCACTTCTGTTTCCATAAGTTGGCAAGTTCACTATCATTGAACTCTTTAGCTTCCTCGCCACATAATGGACACCGCTGTCTGAGCTGTAGTTGCTTATCATATGTGCATTTGATGTTCGGACAAGTCCATGACCCCATGTTTATTCACCACCTAAAACTAAACCAATCATGAATGGAACGTATATTGCCAGCCATGCTTGATTATTGCTTGCTAAGCCCCTTAAATTTATTGATTTTTGAAAAACACCGTTTTCCTGGGTATTCTTTATTAATTTGGAGATAATAAAATTTATTAAGTATTGTGATAACAGATATTAGTTGGTGTAAACAAATGGGAGGACCTTCTGAGCGCGAATACAGCGAGAAACTCGGCAAGATAAAACAGAAATTAACCAACAAAGCGATAGAAATAAAAAATCAATTTGAAAAAATTGAAAAGACCAAAGTGGATTTGCTGAAGAAAACCAAAGAAATGAAACATGAAGCTGAACGTGAAATATGCAAAATGGAAGAAGAAATAGCAAAATCAAAAGATTTAGCGCCTGAATCTAAGAGAAGGCTTCAATTGGAAATTGACAATGCCAAGAGTGGAACACAACAACAGTATTCTGAACTTGAAACACACATTGCTGAAGCAATTGTACCTGTGTGAGTTTGATTCGTAGATAGCAAGCAACTTCAAAAACTACTGCCCTAAGGTTAGAATCTTAAATGAAGAGAGCTCTCCGTACGCAGAAATCTGCACATGCACTCAGTTTAATATTCTGCATACTAGGAATAGCTGCCTTTTTAATCACTATATGGAAAACATATCCTCAACTTTCCTCAAGCGAAAACCTCCTCTCAACTTTTTTATCACTTCTCTGGACGGAAAACTTGCCTCTCGCCTCAGGGTTTGAAGTCAAACTCATATACCTTGTTATTTTGGGAGATGTAATGCTCATTTCAGGAGTGATACTATGGATTTTAAGCAGACAATGGCTCATTATCCCAGGCAAAACCGTGTGGTTTCAATGCCCCTTCTGCAACAAGAAATGGAAGTCTATTAGAGACAAAGCACTCGTCCATTGTCCTTATTGCAATCAGCTGATTCATCCAAAAATGGCTGACAAATGAGTCAGCGGCACCTCTATGTAGCTAAGAGTCTCATAACCGATAATGGTTAGTTGCCATGCTATTAATTCTCTTAGGTAATTTGCTAAAAAACGGCGAGGTAGTACGCTTGTTTAAGCTTCGGCTAAAGAATTCTATGGTGTAGAGCTTGAAGAAACGACAGCCAGATCTGGGTTAACCAGTAATGTTAAGGATGCATCTCTTAATTTGTTGATGTGTTTTTCAATGGTTGAGTGAATTTCTTTTCTAAGGTTTTCCTTGCGTGAAGGCGTTATTTTTCCTATTTCTTTGGCAAGTTTAGAGTCTCCAAGAGTTTTCTCAATCCAATTTTCGAAGTCTTTTCTTTGAAGATGAAATAACAAACTTTCTAATTTAACAGAGCTTATCTTTTCAAGGAAGTCAAATAGACTTTTGGCTTTCTCTCCAGTTGGCTTCCCAAAGGCTTCGTAAAAATAAAAGGCTTCATCGTCTCTAACTGTCCTCAAGATTCTAGTAGCTTCCAAGTTAACCTCTAATCCTTGGTTTTTCTGAGTCTTTTTCTTCTTCTGATTTTTTGAAGACATAGCAGACCGCACGTTTGATGTTTGAGGAACAAGATAATCTTTACGAATTTGAAATCTAATTTTAAAATGTTGTTTTTGGCTTCCTAAATTAAATATGTAATATAATAATCAATATCGTGAAACGTGGCGTAAAGATTGGAAACTCGTTATAAAACTGCTCTTAACGAAAATCCGTCCAAATCACACTCAATTAGTGCAACAAAATTGAATACAAGCTTTGAAGACGTTAATTCGCTAAGAAACATTTCGCCTAAAAAAAGGAAAAAAGAAGCAAGTAAACCATTGTACCTGAACCGATATGAATAAATGAACGCGTATTTGCCAATGTTTATGTTAATCAGCAAAGCTTGAGTGAAGCAGTTATTAGCAAAACGCGTGAATTACGTCGGTCGCGTTCCAAGTTTTACTGGAAGAGTAATTGTTTGACCGTTTCTAACTATTGTTACATTAATTTTCAGATTCGGTGATGTGTACTCTTCAAGAAACGTTGAGAGATCGTCCATACCCCTAATTCTCATCGCCACAGATGTCGCATTCATTGCTATTATAATGTCATCTGCTTGGAGACCAGCTTTGTCCGCTGGTCCTCCGCTCGTGATTTGGGTGATTAGCACACCGTAGGTTACGTTTGTTTTCATCTCTTGTGCAATCTCAAAAGTCATGTCTGTTCCAGATATTCCCAGCCAGGGATGACTATTATATGAGCCGTTTGTGATCAGAGCTTCAATTTCTCGCAGTATTGTGCTCGAGGGAATTGCTAGCCCCAGCCCTTGAGCGGCTACTCCTTGGGAAGTTATTGCAGTATAAGAGGTTATACCGACGACTTCACCTTGATAATTCAGAAGTGGTCCTCCCGAGTTACCAGGATTTATAGGCGCCGTTGTCTGTATACAATCAGCTATAGCATAGCTAGACCATGACACTGAAACTGTTCTGCCCAAGGCGCTGACTATTCCCGAAGTCATTGATCCAGTATATCCCAAAGGATTGCCGATGGCAATTACGGGGTCGCCAACTCTTAATGTAGATGAGTTGATGATTTCAAGCGGTTTGTATTCGCTCTGTGGTGCATTCGTCGAAAGTACTGCAAGATCGGCGTAGGGATCCAAGCCCAGCACCGAAGCTGGGTACCCGTTTCCGTTTATGAAAGTTACAGTGATGTTGATTGTGTTTTGAACCACATGATAGTTTGTGATTATTGCCATCTCTCCAGTAAAGTTGTAGACGAAGCCTGAACCTTGAATCTGCGTATAGTAGTAATAGAAACCATTGGATTCTAGTGTCATTCCTCGGATCATAACGACGGAGTCTTTGACTTGCTCATATAATTCGGGGAGTGAGACGTTTTCTCCTAGGATGTAGGTGTTGTTTTGATTTATGACATTTTGTGTTAACTGGAGATTTGATAATTCCTCTTGAAGTGTTGACAGTTGTTTTTGTAGGTCACTGTTTCTTCCTAAAATAGTTGAGTAGCCTATTGAATAGCCTAATATCCCCACTGCAAATAGACTGACCATGACAATTGCTACCATAAATATTGTTGAAAAACGTGGTACTCTTGGTTTTTGAGGTAATTCCAATTTTAATCATCTCTGTTTGCATATACTAAATTTGACCCAGAATATTCTGATTTATTAAAGGATTTTTCAGAATTGAACCCAATTCTGTTCCTAATCATATGCGCACATTAGTTGTACAGAAAATACTAAACATGACCCGAAAAGCATGTGATACGCTTTCACTTTCTTAATTGTTACTGCCGTTAAAAGCATCTGCATTTTACTATGTTCTTGTTAGGATCCAGAGCAGTTGAAGGGAGAAAGGAGAGGGAAGGAAAAATGATCTTCAACTTTCTGGATCTACACGAACCCTTTTTGGAGAATAGAGTGTTGCCGACTTGTTCTCAACCTCCAAACCATTCAAAAACTGCGAATTATTAAACCGTTTTTCAGAATTAACCCCAATTCTAACCCTAATTCAGTCACACTCTCGCTGGATCAGACTTTGAGAATAGAAGGACCATTTGTTACCTTAATTTCAATAGCCATATTGAAGCAATAAAGTGCTTTATGCTGAAAGCTATTCTGAGCAACGATTAAGCCACTAATGGAAGCCCAGCTATTAGAGAATTTTTCTAAATGAAAGAAAAGTGTGTTTGCGCCTCTTCTCATCGTACTTTATAACTTGTTACAAGAAAGGAGGAATTTTTGTAGTCTAATGTACACGTTATTTTTGTCTATTACATTCAAGGTTTTTCAATCACTGTTCGCGTCAAGATCACTATTTGCGTCACTTTTCCCTCTTCAACATTCACCGTTACAAATGCTCTGCCTGTTGTATTTTTGGATAACATAACTATTGCAGTTGTTGCTTTCATAGTGACAGTGCCATCTGCTTCAATTACAGTACTGATGATGGGTCTTATATCAGTGACGTTATAACCATCAGCAAGTAGATTCTGCACATCTGAGTCGTTTTCCGCTATGCTGATGACATTGTCCTTATACTCTTGGCTGACAGTTATAGATCCGCCTCCCCATCCAAATCCTCGGTGTCCAAACCCATGTCCACCAAAGGGGCAGCCGCCATAATTGAGTATGATGTTAGATTCCGGGCTTGTGCCATTTGTGTTTGTGCCATTAGCTGCTCCATTGGCGTATACCATTACAGCTATTCCAGACAATACTGCGAACATTAACACTGTTGAAAGCATCAAAAGTTTGACTTTTCTTTCCAGCCAGTTCACCTCCTTTTTCTCAAATCAGTTGAGGTATTGGAGGGCTATTAAGAGGTTTTTCAGAATTGCGCCCTATTCTATTCCAAATCTAATCATATTCTCTCTTTAAATTTGACAGCAAAAATTGAGGGACACGTTTATTACCTCAGTTCAAATAGACTTGATGGAATCTCCTTAATCTATCCGGAGCGGTATGAATGTCTGCTAGCGCACGTCCGTTGAAGTATTTGCTTGGGTGGCTCATCGCAGGCACGAGAGGTGGTGCGACTCGTGCCAAAATAATTGAGACGTTAAAAGAGACTCCGCAAAACGCGAATCAGTTGGCGAATCTGCTCGGAATGGATTATAGGACAATAAGACATCATCTTGAAGTTCTTGAGAAAAACAAAATAATCACGTCAGCAGGAGGAGGATATGGTACCACATATTTCTTGTCTCCTGCAATGGAGGAGAATTACGCTTTGTTTGAGGAGATTCTGAAGAAAATGTGGAAAAAGTAGAAAAAGGAGTAAAACAAAGTGAACCACCAAATGGATAAAAAAAATACGAAAATTTGGCCATTTCTGGCAATTCTAATAGTTATAGGTATTATAGCAGTACTCGGAATCATATCAATCTCTTGGTTTCCACGATTTCCTTTCAGGCCTCATGAACGGCCTCCAGAGAATATTCCAGGAGACATAGAGTTTTTTTATATGGCAGATGGAGTATTTTCTATGATAAACATAGCGCTTCTGATTTCCCTACTGGTCATATACATTGACATATACATGAAAACACGGTCAGAGTTCACAATTGGGCTTATAATATTTTCAGCGGCTTTTCTTTTGAATGCCCTTGCGTCCACTCCATTGATAGCTGGAGTTTTCGGTTTCCAAGCATCTGGTTTAGGACCATTTGTCCTGTTGCCAGACCTGTTTACTTCTGCAGCATTGATTGTGCTACTGTATCTCAGCGTCAAATATTAGAAAGCAAGCAGATGGCATCCACTTCGGCAGAAATACTTCAATTCCCATATAAGACGACGTGAAATTGCAGATTTTTACCTTTCAAAACGCTTTTCAGAAGCTTTAAGAAAAGCTTTAATCTAGTATCTGTTTGTCATGTTGATATTGCTGGGATAAGAATTGGCTGGGTTATCTCAGTTGAAACTTGCGATGGGGACATCAATATTTCTAGTAGCTTTCATATTCGCCATTTTCCTGTCAGCGATAATGTTCATACTTAATTTCTCTCTACTTTTCGCCTTTATCGGCACTATACTTTTCATACTGCTTGAGTATCTTATTGGACCCGCTATTGTTGCAAGCTCATCGCGTTTGCATTATCTAAAACCTGGAGAAAATCCATGGCTTGAGTCCACAGTGAAGGAGCTTGCAGATAAAAGCGGGATTCCAATGCCAAAACTAGCCATAGTTCCAGACAATACGCCTAACGCCTTCACGTTTGGGAGAACCGCGCACGGTGCTACTTTAGCAGTTCACGAGGGACTACTGAAAAATCTAAGCGAGGATGAAATTAAAGGCGTAATAGGACATGAATTAGGGCACATAAAACATAAGGATTACATTGTAATGACAATTCTTTCAGCGCTACCATTGCTTGCTTATCTAATTGCAAGGGGCACATGGACAGCAACAGTAATGACTCGCTCCTCTAGGGAAAAAGAAGAGGGCAGTGTTAGAGCAGCATTCGCTGCTGTTGCGGTAATCTCCTATATAGTATACTTCATTTCGCTTCTCTGCGTGATGAGACTTAGCAGACTTCGAGAACACTTTGCAGATGCGTATTCAGCGTATGCTACTGGTTCGCCTCGAAGCCTAGAAAGTGCACTGGCAAAAATAACCTACGGCTTGTCGCTTTCACCTAGACCTACACACGGTGCAAGAGCCTTCTTCATAGAAGACCCTGCAATGGCTAAGCAGGAGATTCAGCCCATAATGGAGAAAAAGGATGAGTATGATTTGGATAAGAATGGAGTGCTCGATGAAAGAGAACTGGAATTAGCCATGGAGAAAGAGGCAAAATCCACATGGGTAAAAATGAACACTTTATTCGCAACGCATCCGCCTACATTCAAGCGAATATTGCTTTTGCGCGAGATAGAAGAAGAAATGGAAAGTGGAAGATTCACGAGCGACCGAATCTACACCAATATTTAGCGCTCCGTAAAGCGTTTTTAGATTTTTGCGCAAAACAGATTTATTACTTCAAGTTTAAGTGAAAAGAGTGAGGTTTGAAAAGTGAAGGTTAAGCTTCTCCGCTACACGGCAGATGCAGAGCTTCTTTGCGGAGCTGCAGCTCTAACATCAACAAGAAGTGGTAGCCCGTCGGAAATTTTTGACAAGATGGATCTAGAGGCGGCAAAGAAAATAATTAGACGAGTTACCGGTTACGGGCATGCTTCAGTGATTGAGCATGCATCCTTTACTTTTAGCATTGAAGGCGTATCAAGGGTTATGACGCATCAGCTTGTAAGACACAGAATAGCATCTTACACGCAGCAAAGTCAACGTTACGTCGCATACAACACACTTGAGAGCTACATAACACCGTTGAGTATAGCAAACAATACAGAAGCCAAGAAAACATTTGACGAAGCGCTGAAAAGCATTTCTGAAGCTTACGAGAAACTTTTGAAAATGGGGATTCCCAAAGAGGACGCACGGTTCATTCTTCCGAATGCTGCAAAAACAAACATTATCGTGACAATGAATGCTCGTGAATTGCGCCACTTCTTCAATTTGCGGTGCTGTGCACGTGCACAATGGGAGATAAGGGAAGTGGCCACTGAAATGCTGAAACAAGTGAAAAAGGTTGCCCCTGTGCTTTTTGAAAATACCGGGCCGTCATGCGTTGAATTAGGTTACTGCCTTGAAGGAAAAATGAAGCCACAAGAATGCAATGTTGAAGAGATAAAAAAGAAATTTCGCAGTTTGTAGATAACGCGATTTGAATGGCTAAATATAAAGTGCTAGTTATCACGACAAAATATTGGAGACCGAAGGAAGATTACTTACAAGAAATCATTAGGAATGTTGAAGGGAAAATAGTTGATGGAGACTTCATTGTAATATCTGAAAAGGCAATTTCCACAGCGTCAAACAACATTATTGACGAAAACTGCGTTAGCCCGAGCTTAAATGCAAAGTTGATTGCCAAATACTGGATGCGCATCATCTGGGGTTATATTCTTGGTCCATTATGCCATTTTCGAAGAAAACTGCTTCTGCATCTCCGCAAATACCCTTTAACCATGGGAAGTCACCATAAGCAAGTCGCTATATGGCATTCTGGCTTGCTGCAGGCTTTGATGTTTGGCTCCGAAGGCGGCATTGATGGGAGTAATTTGGCATATTCTTATGTTAGTCTGCCATTGAAAAAGGCTGATGAGACAGCAACAGAAATCCGCATAAGAATATGGTTAACTTTGAAAAAGAAAGTTTTTGTGATTATTGCAGATACTGACAAGACCTATTCTTTTAGAAATTTTCACTTCACTCCACGTCCCAAGCCAATTAATGGCATTCATTCTTTCGGAGGATTCACCGCTTATGTTATCGGACGAGGTTTTAAGCTTAAAAGAAGGGCGACACCGATAGCTGTGGCTGGATGCAGGATAAGCACTGAAAAAGCCTTAGAAATCACTGATATTGCGAATCGTGTGAGAGGTTTTGGCGCTGGAAAAACAGTGTGGGATATGGCTGAAAAGTTTAGGGTAAAATTGACTGAAGTAAGCTGGGAAATGCTGGAAACAGTAAAACATAAACCCATAGTCATTGTTAGAAGCAAAAGGTGAAAGAATATATGGAAACATCCATTAAGCAGCTAGACGCATTTTTCAACCCGCATTCTGTTGCTGTTATTGGAGCAACAAAAAAGATAGATAAAGCTGGTCATGTCATTTTCAAAAATTTTGTTGAAAACAAGAGAAGAGGGGTTTTCAAAGGAGAAATTTTTCCCGTCAACCCATACGAAGATTCTATATTAGGATTCCAGTGCTATCCCTCTGTGACAAAAATCCCCGTGGAATTAGACTTAGCTGTAATTGTTGTTCCAGCAAACATAGTCCCAAATACAATGAAAGATGCAGCATCAAAAAAAGTGAAAACTGTTGCAATAATCAGCTCTGGCTTCAGCGAAATCGGAAACCATGGACTTGAAAATCAAATCGTGACTATAGCTAAAAAAGCTGGCATACGAGTTTTAGGGCCTAATTGTCTAGGAGTCTACGACTCAAGAACAGGAGTAGACATGTTGTTTCTTCCAGAGACAAAAATTTTAACAACAGGAGATGAAGTTATTGCAACTCCACGTCCGATGCCTGGAAACATAGCCATAGTTACTCAGAGTGGGGCATTCGGCGTTTCGGCACTTGATTACTTGGCTGGACTGCAAACTGGTGTCAGTAAATTTGTAAGTTTTGGCAACAAATGTGATGTAAACGAAGCGGAAATGCTGCACTATCTACTGTATGACAAGGAAACTAGATCAATATTGCTATATGTTGAAGATATAAAATCTGGAAGAGAATTTATCGAAGTAGCTAAGAGAGTTGCAAGCAAAAAACCCATAGTAGCGCTTAAAACAGGACGGCGAGAGGCAGGAGCAAGAGCCGCAGCTTCGCATACAGGCGCTATAGCGGGTTCAGACAGAATTTATGATGCTGTTTTTCAGCAAACTGGAATTTTCAGGGCTGCCGATATGGATGAATTCTTTCATGCAGGAAAAGCATTGGCTATGCAGTTGCCAGCCGTAGGGAAAAACGTGGGAATAATTACAGATGCTGGTGGTCCAGGCATCATGGCTGTTGATGAATGTGAACTTAAAGGGTTAACAGTTAACCGTTTCTCCGAAAAAATTACAGAAAGATTCGAGAAGCTGAAAAATGAAGGAAAACTTCCCAAATTTGCAACAAACCTAAACCCCGTTGACATAACTGGTTCTGGCACTTCTGAAATGTTCGAACTTACAGTAGAAATTCTTTTTCAAGACCCAGAAATTCACGGTATAATATTGCTTGGTTTACATCACCTACCAGAGTTGCAAGAAGACTATATCGACAAGGTAGCGAGAGTCGCCAGCAAATATGGCAAACCTATTGTTGCATGTGATATTGGAGAAACAGAAATGGCATTGCGAACCCGTCTGAGATTTGACAAACTTGGCATTCCAGCCTATTCTTCACCTGAAGATGCTGCAAGGGCGATGAATGCATTAGTGAAATATGGGCTTTTTCTCAAGAAAAACAAATGCTTTAAGCATTATTCACAGAATTTCTTACAAAATAAGCGAAAACAGTGACAGGGAGCTATTCAATGATAACTTTGACCTCAACCGCATCGTCATCGTTCAGTTTGAATTTTTCTCGCAAATTCACTGGTGCTATAACCTCTATGACATCCTCTGGATAATGTTCAAGTTCTGGAATAACAATTGCGCATTTTAAATTATCTATGTATGCGTAAAAGCATTTACCACGGCAAAAACCCTCTTCTGGAGAAATTCCTATTCCGTTAGCTTTTTTCAAAGAATTTTTGGCTACAAGGCTATTTTTGGACAACTTAATGTTTAATGTTCCCGGATAAGGAATGAAACCGATTTTTTTAGCTATTTGCTGCTTTGCCCAAGGGAACTCGGTGAATTTTGCCCCTTCGCCAGTTCCAGAGAAAACTTTGCCTTTTAGAGACAACATCTTCGCCAAGTTCATACACGCACTGGCTAAGCTTGTTTTTGCTCTTTTAACCAATCTGCAATTTTTCTAAACATTGAGTTAGAAGACATGTCAACAACTGGCACAATGATTTTCTCTTTCGTTTCGATTGTCGGTTCATATTTTGGCATAAGCGAATAACCAACAAAAGTCCAATAAACCCGCCTGTTTTCAATCAAAGCCTTAGCTGCAATTTCTGTTGATGCAGGCAGAGGAAAATAGAGGAACACTACTCCATTAGCCCAGTACACGCCCGCAAGTTTGCCTCCTGCAATAACTGATGTAAATCGCGCTATGTCGTCTGGGGTTGGGAAGAAATTAAGCTCCATTACGACGATTTCTCTAAACGGTTCATATTTCACATTTACTTCACTTTCGCTCATCAGCCTTCTCTACTCCTCTCAAATAATCTCATCCGAAGTTACCTTTTAACTTTGCCATGTTTCTAGAAAAAGTTATAGAGTAGACAACTTCTATGCATTTGACTAAGCAACAATAATGGAGGATTATTGATTTGCCAGAAATTCATGCTGCAATCGTGGGAGTAGGCAACAGCGCCTCCGCTCTCATTCAAGGAATCCAATATTACAAAGATGCAAAAGAAGACGTGAGTGTGCCTGGACTTATGCACGTGAACTTTGGCGGATATCACATAAGAGACGTGAAGTTTGTGGCTGCTTTTGACGTGAATAAACACAAGATTGGAAAAGATTTGGCGGAAGCAATATTCACTGAGCCCAACTGCTGCGCTAAATTTGCTCAAGTGCCTGAATTAGGCGTGAAAGTCTCGGCTGGTCCGATACTTGATGGTGTGGCGGAACATATGAAGGAAACTTTTAACGTTTACAGCGGTGGTGAAAACAGGCAGGTTGATGTTGTAGATGTTTTGAAGGAATCAAAGGCTGATATACTTGTTAATTATTTGCCTGTTGGAAGCTGGAATGCCACTCGATTTTATGCTCAAGCCGCTTTAGATGCAGGCTGCGCTCTCGTAAATTGTATGCCTGAATTCATAGCTTCCGATTCTGCATGGAGCAGAAAATTCGAGGAGAAAGGGTTGCCTGTTGCGGGAGACGATGTGAAAAGTCAATTGGGCGCAACGATTCTGCACAGAAATCTTGTTAGACTTTGTGTGGACAGAGGCGTATTAATAGACGAGACTTATCAGTTAAACCTTGGTGGCGACACTGATTTTCAAAACATGACGGTGGAAGAGCGACTGAAAACCAAACGCATAAGCAAAACAGAAGCCGTTAAAAGCCTTGTTCCCTACGATTTGCCCACAAGAATCGGTCCTTCTGATTATGTTTCGTTTTTGGGAAATAAAAAAATCTGTTATATTTGGCTTAAGGGTAGAAAATTCGGTGATAGACCATTAACAATAACTGTCAAGCTTGAAGTTGAAGATTCACCAAATAGCGCAGGAGTTGTGATTGACGTGATAAGAGCCGTGAAACTGGCTTTAGACCGAAAGATAGCTGGTTCACTGATAAGCATATCCTCCTATGCATTTAAGCATCCACCAATCCAAGTGCCTGACTCGTTAGCAAAGCAGTGGGTTGAAGAATATATAGAAGGAAAAAGAGAACACTAGTCCTTTTTTTCCTATTGCTGTTTGCGCTAATTTTAGTTTAAAGTTTTACAGTTTTCTCTTATTCAAGATTGGGTTTTTGAACAGTTAATTTTAAAGGCTAAAATGTTGTAGAATAAAGACAAATCTTTGAGGTGTATAAGTATGGTGAAAGTTGATGGAAATGAAGTGCCAGAAGGACTGTACTACACGAAGGATTTTGAATGGTTGAAAATTGAAGGAGACAAAGTTCGCGTCGGCATCACAGACTATGCACAAAAGCAACTTAGAGAAATCGTCTATGCAGAATTGCCTTCTGCTGGAACGACAACGAAACAGAACGAACCATACGGCACTGTGGAATCAGTAAAGGCTGTTTCAGACCTTGTCGCGCCAATAAGCGGAACAGTAGAGACAGTGAACACTGAGGTCCAGTCAAAACCTGAACTTTTAAACGAAGACCCATATGGAAAAGCATGGTTGCTAATAATAAAACCGTCAAACCTACAAGCAGAATTAGCCAACTTAATGAATTTCAACCAAGCAGTTGAATGGCACAAAACCTTGGCAAAATGAAGGTTGCCTAAGGATGCCCAAACGGATAGTAATAATCGGCGCACACGCCGCAGGCGTAGATGCTGCCTCTGCAGCGAGGAAAACAGACCGCACAGCTGAGATTACACTGATAACTGAAGAAAAGAATGCCGGGTATTCACGATGTGGGCTTCCGTTCGTGATAGGTGGTCAGATACCAAGCTTCAACAGCCTCATTGTTTTTCCATTAAGCTTCTATCAAATGATGAAGCTAAATCTTAAAACTGAAACCAAGGTTACAGCCATAAACACTGGAAACAAGACAATCGACGCAGTAGATAAGACAGGGAAAACTGAAACCCTCGCATATGACAGTCTCATAATAGCTACAGGCGCCAGCTCATTTATGCCACCGATAAAAGGCAAAGAAAAGCAAGGCATACATTCACTTCGAACACTTGAAGATGGCGAACGAATAGACCAAACCATAAGAAGCGGAGCAAAAACAGCCCTTGTTATGGGTGCTGGATTAATAGGACTTGAAACAGCCATAGCCTTTCATGAGAGAGGCTTAAAAACGACTGTGGTGGAACTGCTGCCTCAAGTCTTGCCTCAGATGCTTGACGCTGACATGGCAAAGATTGTTCAGGAAATGCTTCAGCAGAAAGGAATGAGCATCCTCACTGGAAAGGGTGTGGAAGAATTTCTCGGCGAAGAAAAAGTTACTGGGATAGTTGCTGGAGGCGAGCAAATCAATGGTGACTTATTCGTCAGCGCCTTTGGCGTCAGAGCTAACACTCAACTTGCCACTAACGCTGGAATAGCTCTTGGAGATACGAAGGCAATAAAAACAAATGCCAGAATGGAGACAAGTGCCAAAGACGTTTACGCAATTGGTGACTGTGCAGAAGCTACACACATTGTAACCCAAAAACCAGCCCTACCCCAACTGGGCACAGTAGCTGTAAGGCAAGGGAAGGTAGCGGGAATTAACTCTGTAGGCGGATACGCACTCTTTACAGGTGTCTTAGGCTCAGCTGTTAGCCGATTGTTTGACACCGACGTTGGTGTGACAGGGTTAACGGAAGCTGCTGCTCAAAGAGCAAGAATTGAAACAGTAACGGGAACTATCGCTTCAAAGACGAAAGCTGAATATTATCCAGGTGCATTGCCAATAAAAGTCAAGTTGGTTGTAGAAAAGGAGTCGGAACGCATAATCGGCGCCCAAATAATTGGCGGAGAAGAAGTAACTCAGCGAATAAATGCTATATCCTTCGCTATACAGAAACAGATGACAGTTCGGGAACTTGCAAAAGCTGACACTGCTTATGCGCCGCCTTTGTGTGAGACTTGGGAACCACTGGTTTTGGCAGCAGAAATGGTTCTGATGAAACTTCGCTGAAAATATCCTTTTTTCCTTTAAACTTAGCGGAAAATTAATTAGAATAATCCTTCTTAGTAAGAGAAACAAAAAATATTGGTGAAATTATATGGCAATAAAAGTTGGCATAAACGGATTTGGAAGGATAGGACGCCTATTATTCAGAGCAGCAATAGAAAGAAACGCCAAAATAGACTTTGTGGCAGTAAATGACATAACCGACGCAAAAACCCTGGCACATTTGCTAAAATATGATTCTGTTCACGGCAGAGCACCATTTCCAGTGGAAGCAGAGAAAGAGGCAATAGTTGTAAAAGGAAAAAGAATTCGCACTCTTGCAATACGCGACCCCGCTCAACTTCCATGGAAAGACCTTGACGCGTATTTAGCCGTAGAATCTACTGGACTGTTCACGGACAGAGAGAAAGCCGCATTGCATCTTCAAGCTGGAGCTAAAAAAGTTTTGATTTCAGCGCCAGCGAAAAATCCAGACATAACCATAGTGATGGGTGTAAACAACGACAAATACGATCAGGAGAAACATAATATACTCTCAAATGCTTCATGCACTACGAACTGTGTTGCACCAGTCGCAAAAGTGTTAAATGACAATTTTGGTCTGAAAACTGGCTTGATGATGACCGCTCACGCCTATACAAATGACCAAAGAGTGCAAGACCTAGTTCATTCCGACATGCGAAGGGCACGCGCTGCAGCAATAAACATTATACCCACAACAACTGGCGCGGCAGTTGCCGCAACATTGGTTCTTCCCGAACTAGCTGGAAGGATGAATGGAATCGCCCTAAGAGTTCCTGTTCCAAATGTTTCCATAGTTGACTTGACTTGTCTATTGGAGAAGAGCACAACGAAGGAAGAGATTAACGCAGCCTTTAAAAAAGCATCCGAAGGTTCGCTCAAAGGAATTTTAGAATACACTGAAGATCCAGTTGTTTCCTCAGACTTTAACCACAGCACTTACTCAGCAGTCTTTGATGCTCAATCAACCATGGTTCTCGGCGGTAACTTCGTCAAAGTTCTCGCATGGTACGACAATGAATGGGGCTTCTCATGCCGAATGGTTGAGCTTATCGAGCTGATTGGCAAAAAAGCTGGATTTTAACAGCTCCTGTGAGGCTTAAAATATTCCCCTCTATTTTTATTAAAGGTGAAAAATCATGGCGAAGTTTTTGACGCTGGATAATGTTGTAGTAAAAGACAAGGTGGTGCTGGTTCGTGTTGATTTCAACTCGCCAGTAGATCCCGAAACCAAAAGAGTCTTAGATGACACAAGGATCAGAGCGCATGGCGAAACAACAATAAAAGAATTAGCTCAAAAAGGTGCGAAAGTTGTAATTCTCGCCCATCAGGGAAGGAAAGGCGACCCAGACTTTATACCTCTAAAGCAACATGCTGAAATTCTCGGCAAAATCCTTAGCATGCCAGTAAAATACGTAGATGACGTTTTCGGCGAAAAGGCTCAAAAAGCAATAAAAGAACTGAAAAGTGGCGAAATTCTAGTCCTAGAAAACGTCAGAACTTATGCAGGAGAAACTAAAGAAGGGACGCCTGAAGAACATGCAAAAACAGATTTCGTGAAAGTGCTTGCGCCTTTGGCTGACCTTTTTGTTAATGATGCTTTTGCTGCTGCGCATAGAGCCCATGTATCGATGGTCGGTTTCACTGCAGTATTACCAAGCGCCGCAGGACGCATAATGGAAAGAGAGCTGAAATCCCTTAGCAAAGTTCTAGAAAATCCAGAGAAGCCATGCTTATACATTCTTGGAGGAGCAAAAGGAGACGATTCGCTTGAAATCTCCAAGCATGTTTTGGATAATGGCATCGCTGATTATGTGCTTACGGGAGGAGTTGTTGGACAAATCTTTCTTGCAGCGAAAGGCGTTAACCTTGGTAGTCCGAACATGAAATTTTTGGAAGAAAAGAAGCTAACGGGTTTGGTGTCTGGTATAAAAGAGCTTATGAAGAAATATCCAAATAAGATTAAAATGCCTATAGATGTCGCTATTGAAGTAAATAAGAAGAGAAAAGAAGTTCTTGTCGAAAAACTTCCCACGGATTATCCTATGTTTGACATAGGAGCAAAAACCGTTGAAGAATATGCCAAGCTGATAAAAAGTGCTAAATCAATCGTGATAAGCGGACCTATGGGAGTTTTTGAAAATAGCAAATTCCTTTACGGAACAAAGAAAATTTTCGAAAAAATTGCAGAATCAAGAGCTTTCTCTTTAGCTGGCGGTGGACACACAATCGCTGCATTGCAAGAGCTTGGATTATCCAACAAAATTTCTTACGTAAGCACTGCCGGTGGAGCACTGATCGAGTTCTTGATGGGCAAAAAATTGCCTGGTGTTGTTGCCCTCGAAAAATCAGTTCTTAAGAAAACCTGACTTTGCCTTCATTTTTTATGCATGTATTAATTTTTCAGTCAAGTCTACTATTCTGTCTTCTTCTTGCATTTGCGGATGTTGAAGCATTTCGTATATTTTCAGAGTTTGTTCTGCTGCCTTTCTCCATGTAAAGTATTGCAATACTCGTTTTCTGCCATTTTCTCCCCATCTTTTGGCTCGTTCCGAATCGCATAGAACCTCCTTTATACCCCAAGCAATATCACTTGGGTTTCCTCCATTCACGTGTACACCGTTTTGGTCAGGTCCAAGTGACACAACTTGTTCTCTAAAGCCAACTACGCCTTGGGCGCCTACAACTATTGGTTTCGCCATTGACATGGCTTCTAGGCTCACTATTCCAAATGGTTCGTAGGTGGATGGGAAGATGCAAACGTCTGCGGCTGCATAATGTAGGATGCGTTCCTTTTCTGGCACGAACTCAAATTTGCATGCGACTTTGCTGCCTATTCCAAGCCTGTTTGCGGTTTCGATTACATCATTCTGTTGTTCACCTTTGCCCAAGATTACGAGCTTGGTTTTTGGGTATTCCTGTAAGATTGTAGGCATTGCTTGAACTAGATTGGTAACACCCTTGACCCATGTTAGCCTTCCCAAGAAGAGAATCATGTTTTCATCTGGTTTTATGTCATACTTGTTGCGGATTGCCTCTACCTCTTCGGGCTTGCAGTTTTTGGGATTGTATCGTTCTGGGTCCACGCCGTTCCAGACCACGTTTATTTTCGAGTTTGACCAGCCATGTCTTACTAGGTCCTCTTGCATAGCATGGCTTACAGTTATTATTCTGTCCGCCTTCTGAGATGTCGCCCATTCAAGATGCGAAACAACTTCAGAACCTTGTCCACCACTTCTGCCCCACTCTGTGCTATGCACGTGAAAAACTACGGGGACCTTTGTCTCGTTTTTCACCATGGTTCCTGCTATGCTGCTTAACCAGTCATGCACACATACGACATTGTAGTTGCATCCTTCCTTCTTCAACATGCTGTTAATGAATTTGCTTGCGCTCAATATGTTGTAAATGAATATGTCATTGAATAAGCGAATGTTTGTTCCCCATTTCTTCAAATCGTCAATGACAAACATTGGAAAAACATTGCTTGCATCCGCAATTAATGGCCTATGAACTTCTACGCCCTTTATGATTTCTCTTGTTTTCAAGTTTCCTGGGTTAAGCGTGAAGACTGTTACGTCGTTACCCATTGAAACGAATTCGCGAGTAACATATTCAGCGTAAGTGCCTAAACCACCTACAAGCGCAGGTGGATATTCCCAAACAAAAAATCCAATTCTCATATGAATACACCATCATAGTGTTCTTTAAGTCGATTATCTACTATGATTTGAGAGATGGAACAATAGGATATGCGGTAATTTGCTAGAACAGTTTTAGCTTCCTTTTAGGTTCTTCATGCTCTTCTTTGGGCTTTTCTATTGGTGGGAGCTCAGATGGTTCTCTTGGCAGTTCAGGTGGCGATTCTGGTTCTTCTTTTTTCTCGGACGTAGTTTCAGGCTCTTTCTTCTTCAATGATTTTGGTTCACGCTTTTTTTCCGCAGGTTTTTCTTCTTTAAGCTTTTCGATAGGTTTCGAAGTGAAAATAGGTTGGAGATGAAGACCCTTATGGTCTCCGAGTTTCAGATATTCCCATTCGTATAAGTCAATGCGAATTCCTTTCATGCCTTCAACAGCACGACGCAGAGCATCTGAAAAGCTTGGCGCAATCAGAATTAGTCGGGGCATTTCTTTGTCATCGATTTTATGTTTGTTGTAGGTTGCTTTCAAAAATGACTTGAACTTGTCAACGTAGTCTATGCTTTGTATTCCGTGTAGAAGCATTATGTCGTCTTCTTTGACATCCAACTGAAGAATAACAAGTTGACCACTCTCATCATGACATAAAATATCCAATGTTGCTTTCTCTTTTATTGGAACGTTGCTGCAAATCACCGTCAAATCTTTTTCAATTTGATTTAGCTCGTTTGTTACCATGTGTTCCAGTTCTTGTTGACTCTCAACTCTAATTCTTTCAAGAGACACGCAGTTTCACCTTTTAGTGTTAAAAAAGAGAAAGGCAAGCAATGAATAAATAAATTATGAATTCGCAATCCGAATCTAACTTAAAGAAGTTTCAGGCAAATAGAAATAAATAGAAAACAAATAAAGATGATTGAGGATAACGCTTGACAGACGTAGTATTTGTATTTGAGGTTCATCAACCCTACAGATTAAAGCGAAGTTTCTTTTGGGAAAACAAGATTTTCAAGCATTTAAAAAAGAAGGAGCTTTTTGACTATTATTTTGACCACGCCGCAAATAGGGAAGTCTTTGAAAGAGCATGTAAAAAATGTTATTTTCCATCAAATCAAATATTACTCGAACTAATCGACAAATTCAAGAATGAAAAGAAACAAGTCAAAGTTTCCTTCAGTATCTCTGGAGTTTTTCTTGAACAATGTGAAATGTTTAGCAAAGACCTCTTGGAATCATTTAAACAACTTGCGGAAACAGGATGCGTGGAGTTTCTAAGCCAAACCTACCATCATTCGCTGGCAAGCCTTTATCCCGAAAGAGAAGAGTTCATTGACCAAGTGAAAATGCATCAGCAAGCAATGAGAGATTTTCTTGGGTATATGCCCAAAGTTTTTGAGAATACGGAATTGCTCTATAATAACGCCATAGCAAAAGCAATAGAAAACCTTGGTTATAAAGGAATCTTCACAGAAGGTGTTGAGAGGATATTGCATGAAAAATCGCCAAATTATCTCTACTTGCCAAAAGGCTGCAAGAGAATCAAAGTGTTACTGCGAAATTACAAGTTAACAGATGACATAGGCTTTAGGTTTTCAGCCAGATGGTGGAGCGAGTGGCCGCTCACTGCAGATAAGTATGCAAGCTGGCTTGCAACAACACCGGGACAGTGCATTAACATCTTTCCAGACTATGAAACTTTTGGCGAGCATCACTGGCCAGAAACTGGAATACACGAGTTTCTTAGACATTTGCCGAGAGAAATTTTAAAGTGGTGGCATCTGCACATGACCACGCCTTCTGAAGTCGTGGAAAAATATGAATCTTCAGGAGAGATTGATGTGCCAGAGCTTGGGGGAACAGTCTCTTGGGCTGATTTAGAAAGGGATGCAAGTTGTTGGCTTGGAAATACTATGCAGTGGGCTTACTATACAAATGTGAGGCGACTTGAACCGCTTGTCAAAGAGACTGAAGATGAATATTTTCTGAGAATTTGGAGATATTTCCAAATAAGCGACCACCTCTATTACATGTTCACTGCAGGCGGCGGACCTGGCGAAGTCCATTCATATTTTAGCCCTTATAACACTCCTACAGATGCTTTTGTAACGAATCAAGCCGCAATATTAGATTTTGAAAACAGAGTAAGATTGGCGAGTGTTGCGGCAAATGAACCATTTTTGTTTTACACCGGAGTGGGAGAGAATCACTTTACGGGAATGATGGCGTGGAGTTTGAAAGGATTCATGAAGTCCATCCCAAAAGTCAACATCAAATCTTTGGAGTTTCATAATAATCGTGGAGACCTTGAACGATGGGCAGGAAAATCACTTTACGACAAAATATTGATGGAAAAATTAAAAAAGATTAGAATTTCCAAAATTAAGGGAGAGAAACTTCGACAGCTGCTGATTAACAGCGTCAAAGAAAGATTTGAAGAGTTGAGTAAGGAAACGCAGGCGGCAACTAAATATTTCTGAAAATTGATTGCATGCTTTTATAGGAAAGACCTACTAAAAACTATGTTTAAGGTGATAGTTTGAGAGAAGAATTACCGCTTTCAGAAAAAATCTTGCAGACATTGCACAATCTATGTGCAACAGCGCCCGAATTAGCCAGAAGAAGCGAAGAGTTGTCCCAAGTCTTACAAATTGACATGGGCGAAGTAGAGAAAACTTTGGATAATTATAAACTTGAAGGTTTCGTAGAAGGTTTCACGGATAATGAAGGTAAAAAGCGGTATTATTTGACTGGACGTGGAATAATAAAAGTCTGCGCTCTCTTCACGTAGTGAAAAGATGATGGAAGCCATAATTTTCTCATGGGAGTATCCGCCAAGAGTAGTGGGGCATCTAGCAGACTACGTTCGAGAGCTTGCCACACAACTTGTTAGGAACAAGGTGAAAACCTACGTGGTAACATATCACGATTATTTAACTGGAGAACACGAAGAGCCAGAAGGCGTTAAATCTTACAGAGTGACAAACCCTGTACACACGCACATTGGGGTTCTCACGTGGGTTCTTACATTAAATCAGGAAGTTGAAAGGGCAGCAGCCAACACCTATTATAAAACTGAAAGGCAAGTGAACTTGATAGATGCGCATGATTGGCATTTCATACCAGCGGCTGTCACTTTAAAAAAAGCTCTTGAATTGCCGTTTATTTACTCTGTGGAAAGCCTTGAAGAACATCGCTCTCACGGTGCAAATACACCTTTTAACATGGCTATTAAAAGCATAGAGTGGTTGGGAATGTATGAAGCTCAAAAGTTAATTGTAAAATCTGAGTGGATGCGAGATGAAGTTTTTCGGTTGTATAAAGTTCCGCTTGAAAAGATAAAAGTGATTCCGCCAAAATCTGTCAACTGGATAAAAAACATTCTTGTGGCATATCAAGAGGCTGTAGGAGGTAAAATCTTCTAATGGCTCATGAATTGGCTGTTATGATGCTTACTTGGGAATATCCTCCAAGAATTATTGGCGGAATATCTCCTCACGTTTACTATTTATCGAAAAGTTTAGCAAGAAACGGCGTAAAGGTTTATGTTGTTACATGTGATTTTCCAGGAGCGCCTCAGCATGAGGTTGTTGACGGCGTTGAAGTTTTTAGGATAGATTCTTACAAGAATCCTTCTCCAGACTTTGCAACTTGGGTTTACTTGATGAATATCAATATGCAGAAAGAAGCGGCGGCTATTGTTAGAAACATGGGTGGAAGAATTGACGTTTTTCATGCTCACGATTGGCTTGTAGCAAACGCGGGAATCGGTTTAAAGCATGTCTTTAGAAAGCCAATGTTAGCCACGATACATTCAACAGAAATTGGGCGCAGAAATGGAATTCACTTTGACTATGAGAGAATGATTCATGAGACTGAAGCATGGCTTACCTACGAAGCGTGGAGAGTAATATGCTGTAGCAATTACATGGTTTCGCATGTCCGATGGGCTTTTGGACTTCCAGAAGACAAGTTAGTTATGGTTCCAAACGGCGTTGATGTTGAGGAATACGCAAAAGTTAAGAATGAGGATTTAAGCCGTTTCAGATGCAAGTTTGCTTTGCCGGAAGAAAAAATTGTGCTTTTCGTGGGAAGATTAGTGTATGAGAAGGGGGTTCACGTGTTTGTTAATGCGGTTCCAAAAGTTTTGGCGAAATTTAATGCAAAGTTCATAATAGTCGGCAATGGTTACATGAAAGAGCAGCTTTCTGGCATAGTTAAAAGTATGGGTGTCGCGCATAAAGTGATGTTTACGGGATTCGTAGACGATGAAACATTGAGGAAATTGCAGAATTGTGCTGACGTTTCTGTTGTGCCTTCCCTCTTTGAACCGTTTGGAATAGTTGCTCTTGAAGCAATGGCTGCGAAAAGCCCTGTTGTAGTTTCAGATACGGGTGGTTTATCAGAAATAGTTGAACATGATGTAACAGGAGTCAAGGTTTATCCAGAAAATCCAGACTCTCTGGCTTGGGGAATAATAAAAGTATTGCTTGACGAAGGCTATGCTAACTGGATAAAATTTAATGCCTACAAGAAAATCCAAGAGAAATACGATTGGGATAAAATCGCTCAACAGACAAAAACTGTTTACGAAGCAATTTTGAAAGAATATTCGAAGAGTGTATGGGCTTAACTAAGTAAGGAAAATGTTATGGATATTTCAGTTTGATAGCCTTAGCAGGGCACGCATCAATGCATTTTAAACAGTAAATACACTCGGGGTCGCTGAATTTCTCCCAAGGCGAATCCAAAATGGGAACACGCATTGGGCAAACTTCAACACAGAGGCGACATTCAGCTTTAGCACATTTAACTGGGTCTCTGTGCAAACCAAGAAAACTAAATCTGTTTAGAATAGCCATTATTGCACCATGAGGACAAAAATATTTACACCAACTCCGTGGAACGTAAGCTGCGAAAACAAGAACACCACCCATGATGAAAATTTGAAACCAAAGCAGCAAGGGTGCACTGTAGATTGCAGACAAAACATCTAATTGACCTGCCGCAATTGCGTTGCCAGAATTTTGAACAAGCTTTGGTAAGGTTGCAAACAATGTTTCTGCTGGGCTAAGCGCAGTAAATGGCGCCTTTGCGAAAACACCTAATCCGCTTGAATAGCTACCACTAACTCCATAGAGAATTGCAGCAGAATACGTTAAAGTGATAAACATTGTGATACCTAAAATTAAGTATTTTACGTAAACCATGTTTCCATGCGTTCGCGGCGACAACTCAGTTTGTTTGCGTCTTATAAAACCTAGTAAATCTTGAATAAAGCCAAAAGGGCAAACCCATCCACACATAGATTTGCCGATTAGTACGCCGACGATTAGGAATGAGGCTATTGCAAGCCATGGGAAAATGGCATTAAAATAATTCCATCCACTGAACAGAAATTGTATAGCGGTAAAGGCATCGCCAACAGTGTTTTGGTTTAAACCCCACGTCCACAAGACTGGAAGCAGAAGCGGTAATGAACCAAGGTTGAAGATTACTGCACTGAAGAATATAAAAGAAAGAAGTTGGACAATTCTGCGAGGTGTATTAAATTTAAGCAGTTTTTGCTTTATTTTGCTCGCCAATTTTTCGCCTCTTCAATGCGATTAATGACATGGTTGGTTATTTATTTTCCGATGACCCTGACATTCTCTATGCAAACCCATGGCGCAATTATTTGACCAACTTTCCTTTCATTGTTTGCTAGCGCAGAAATATTTTTCAATACTTGAAAGATGCTGCCAGCCAGCATCACTCCTTTCGTTGCATATGCAATTTTGCCATTCTCAATCTTCCAAGCAGGTGTTGCAACCACAGAGAATTCGCCACTTGCCAGATTGCTACTATGTGCACCTTGCAAATGATAAACAAGTAAGCCATTATCCACCTCGCCGATAAGCTCTTCTGGCGATTTTCTTCCAGGCATGAAATAAAAGTTTGTGGCTTCTATGCTGGGTGTGGAAAGATACCCAGCCCGTGTAGCATTTCCTGTGCTTTGCTTTCCTTCTTTCTTTGCTGTGTAGTTGTCATAAAGGAAGTTGCGTAAAATGCCTTTTTCTATTATAGGCGTCTTCTGCTGCGGAACACCTTCGCCATCAAATTTCCAAGTTCGAAGACCGCCTTTGAATGATCCATCATCAAAAATTGTGACAATTTCAGATGCAACTTTTTCTCCAATCTTACCTTTAAATGCTGATTGATTTCTCTGCACATAATCCGCCTTAACCGCGTTAATAAGAGTGAAATAGAGAAGGTCTTGAAGGGCAACTTGTGAAAATATCACATTCATACTTTTCGTATCTATTTTTTTAGCCTTCAGTGCCGACGCAGCCAGCCGCGCTGCTTCCTTCCCAACCCATTCTGGGTCAATTGAATAATTTCTTTCGGCATTAAATTCAAAACACACTGGCGTTACTTCGCTTCCCTGCTGACCTATCGTCGCTAAACTGCATTCAACAATTGTTCCCTCATCGGCACTTGCGATAGCGTTGGAGTTTACGATGGCTGTGGATAAGTATGATGCTCCTGTGCCTCCTTCTATTGGGAAAACGCGTTTATCTGTCTGTTCAGCTGCTTCCAGCATCAGAGTAGCCACTTTTACCAAGTCCTCTGAGTGAAGTTCTACGATTTTGCGGTCATACGTGTTTTCTACTGAAATGGTTGGTTTTCTCTCTGGAAGGCTGTGCCAATTTTCATCTGGCTTGCTTGCTTTTGCCGAGTTTAAAGCTCTATGAACGGTTTCTTCGATAGTCGCTTGGCTTTGCAACATGTTTGTATAGGAGAATCCTATTGCCTTGTTGATTATGGTTCTGATTCCAATGCCCCTGTCGATTATTCGCGAGCTTTTAGCGATTTGTCCCCGTTCAATAGAAACATTAGTTGTGAGGCATTGATATACAAAAGCCTCCGCTTCTACGGCGCCGTTTTTCAAAGCAAATTTGACAGCCTTTTCTGCTAAACTTAGCAGTTCTTCCTGTTTAAGCACTACCACCAACAAGCACCTCTTTCACCCTAATATGGGGTCCTCCATCAGATTCAAAGGCTGTTTGACCTTTCCCACATCTTCCAGGCCATAATTCAAAATCCTTTCCCACAGCGTCCACTTTCAGTAATGTTTCAAGTGTATTGCCACTTATAGAGGCATTACGAACTGGTTCGCCTAATTCGCCCTTAACTATTTCGTAG